>Ga0316224_1002013_pt1 | contig 19875 bp, 17 predicted proteins | sample TBH18013metaG_FD_206254 | JGI IMG/M metagenome (GOLD analysis project Ga0316224, IMG submission 206254) | Freshwater microbial communities from Trout Bog Lake, Wisconsin, USA - TBH18013 | ecosystem: Environmental > Aquatic > Freshwater > Lake > Hypolimnion/Profundal zone | place: USA: Wisconsin... | reverse complement strand
GCGCGCCGGTGCTCAGCCAGACCAGATTGCCAGCCAGCCAGCAGGCGCCGCCCAGGCCGAGGGCGGCGGTGAACACTTCCCATTGGCGCCGCAGCACCGCCGCGCTCATCAGGGTGAAGACCAGACTGCCGAGGACCAGCGCCCAGGCTCCCCCGACCGGGAAGCCGGCCACCAGCAGCAAGCCGCCCAGGGCGGTGGCGGCGGGGGAGGCATAGCCCCAGCCCTTGCCCAAGGCCACGGCGCGCTCCAGCCCGATCACCGTGCCGAAGAAACCACAGACCATCAGGGGACCGTGGACCGCCATCAGACCGCCGCCGGCGGTGGGCCAGCCCAGGCGGCCCTCGCCGGCGGCGATGCCGGCGAACAGCGCCACGCCACCGGCGGCCAGCAGCGGCAGGCGGGTGCGAGCGACGGTCATGGCCCTTATCCCGGCCAGCCCATGATCGCCTTGGCCGATTCGGACATGCGATCCGGCTGCCAGAACGGCGAGTCGAGGACATCGACGCTGACCGTTACCGCGTCCTTGGTCGCCGCCCGGATGATCCGTCCGGCCTCGTCGGCGATATAGGCGCTTTGCGGGCAGGCCGGGGTGGTCATGATCAGGTCCACGGCGATTGCCCCGGGGGTGGATTCGACCCGCTGGACCAGACCGAGATCGACGATGTTGACCCCGATATCGGGGTCGATGACCTGGCGGAGCGCGTCGCGGATTTCGGTCTCGGTGATCATGGAGGGCCTCTGTCGCTGTTGTGGTTCGATCCTAGGACCGGATGCGCCTTGGGGGTTTGATGGCGATCAAGCCCTTACGCCACGGGAATGGCCATATGGAAGCGGCTGCCCCACGCGGTGATTGGGCCGGGAGGTCACCGGCATTCGTGGAAGCGGACCGGTTCGCCTTGGGGCGTCCCCAGCAACTGGCCGTCGCGCATGACGGCGCAGCCGCGCACGATGGTGGCGACCGGCCAGCCGGTCACCCGCTTGCCGTCGAACGGGGTCCAGCCGCAGCGGCTTTCGATCCAGTCATTGGTGATGACCCGCTCCGCCTTCATGTCGACCACGGTGAAATCGGCGTCGTAGCCGACCGCGATGCGGCCCTTGCCGGTGATGTTGTAGATGCGGGCCGGGCCGGCGCTGGTGAGATCGACCAGACGCTCCAGGGTCAGGCGGCCCTGGTTGACATGATCCAGCATGAGGGGGACCAGGGTCTGGACCCCGGTCATGCCCGATGGGCTTTGGGGATAGGGGCGGTCCTTCTCCTCGCGGGTATGGGGGGCGTGGTCGGACCCCAGCACATCGACCACGCCGTTGGAAATGGCGGCCCACAGGGCGTCACGGTGATGGACGCCCCGGATCGGCGGGTTCATCTGGGCATAGGTGCCGAGGCGCTCATAGCAGTCGGGGGCGGCCAGGGTCAGGTGCTGCGGCGTGGTCTCCACCGTCGCCACATCCTTGTGGCCGGCCAGGAATTCCATCTCCTCGGCGGTGGTGACGTGCAGCACATGGACGCGGCGGCGCAGTCGCTCGGCCAGGGCGATCAGCCGCTGGCTGGCCAGCAGCGCCGTTTCCACGTCGCGCCAGTGATCGTGCGCCCGGGGGTGGCCGGCCTCGTCGGCCAGATGCTTGCGTTCGGCCAGCCGTCCCTCGTCCTCGCAATGGACGGCGACCCGGCGCGACCCCTGGGCCAGCACCGTGGCCAGGGTCTCGTCATCGGCCACCAGCAGCGACCCGGTGCTCGATCCCATGAAGATCTTGACGCCGGCGCAGCCGGGCAGCCGTTCCCACTCGGCCAGATGCTCCACATTGTCGGCGGCCGCGCCGATGAAGAAGGCGTGATCCACCCAGGCGCGGCCCTTGGCGCGGGCCAGCTTATCGTTGATGGCGTCGGCGGTGGTGGTGGACGGCTTGGTGTTGGGCATCTCGAAAATGGCGACGACGCCACCCTGGGCGGCGGCGGCGGTGCCCGAGGCCAGGTCCTCCTTGTGCTCCAGCCCCGGCTCGCGGAAATGCACCTGGGTGTCGATGATTCCGGGCAGCACGGTCAGGCCGCGCAGATCTATCTCCTCGGCGGCGGCGGCCTGGCCGAGATCGCCGAGCCGGGCGATGCGCCCGTCGCGCACCGCGATGTCGGCCCGCTCCCTGCCGTTGGGGGTGACGACCGTGCCATGGCGCAGGATCAGGTCATAGGTCCGGGACATGGGCGGTCTCCGCAAGGGGTGGGATATTATATACTGTTCACGTCAGAATCCGAAAAGAACGAAGGGCTCCGCCGTTCACCTGCAAGGAGGCGGGCCTCCTTGACCTCGCTTTATTCCAATGGGATCAAAGGGCCGAGGCCCTTTGCGGGTCTGGGCGGAGCCCACATTCTTCCCCCGGGAAATTTTCGGGTTTTCACGTCGATGGACTATATGTGATCCGACAGAGCGGAGAAAACATCCCCTTCGGGCATCTTTCCCAGCACATGCCGTCGATGCCACAAAGCGTAGAACAACAGGGTCCAGCAGGCGAATCCGGTCTGCCTGGTTCCGGCGCGGAACAGGGCTTCCACCATGCCGGGGTGGCAAATCTCGGCGATGCCGGGCTGGCGCGCCACCAATGCGCCCATATGGGGCGATCCGGCGATCCATTCTCCCACCGGCACGGTGAAGCCGCGCTTCTTGTCGAACGGGCGGGCGGCGGGCAGGGCGGTTTCCAGCCATTTGCGCAGCAGCCATTTACCGAGTCCCTTTCTCACCTTGAGGTGATCGGGCAGGCGGAAGGCGAAAGCGGCGACCACCGGGTCGAGGAAGGGGACGCGGCCTTCGATGCCATTGGCCATCAGGCAGCGGTCGGCCTTGGTCAGCAGATCGTTGGGCAGCCAGTCGGCGCAATCCACCGCCTGGGCCTGTTGCAGCGCCGAGCGGCCGGTGGGGGCCTCGGCCCGTTCCGCCGCCGCGATGCCGTCACGCCAGCCGTCGCTGACCCCATCGCGCAGTACACCCAACCCGTCGAAGGTGCCGCTACGGCGCATGGGCTTGGTGAACGGCCAGGGGCGCATGGCGTGGCGATAGCGGCCATAGCCGCCGAACAGTTCGTCGCCACCTTCGCCCGACAGGATGACCTTGACCTGTTTGCCGGCTTCCTGCGCCAGCTTGAAGGTGGGAAGGCAGGCATAGTCGGCGGCGGGGTCGTCCATGGCGGCGGCGACCCGGGGCAGCAGCGACCAGAAATCCGCCTCGGTGAAATCCACCTCCACATGGCGGGCACCGGTGATGCCGGCCAGGTGGCGGGCGTGGTCGCGTTCGTCATGGGCGGTGGTGCCGGAAAAGCCGGCGGTGAAGGCCAGCACCCCGCGCGGATTGAGCCGGGCCATCAGCGCCAGCACCACCGACGAATCGATGCCGCCCGACAGGAACATGCCATAGGGCACGTCGGAGCGTTGGTGCAATTCCACCGATTCGGTCAGGACATCGTCCAGCCGGTCGAGCACCCCGTCCAGATCGCTCGCCGCTTGCCCGCCGGCTTCGCCGGCATACCAAATGTTCGCGGGCCTGCGCCCGCCGGAGGGCAAGGCGGGCAGGAGCCGGCTTTCCTGGATGCAGCCGTTTTCCGCCAGGACGGTCTCGCCCGGGGCCAGCCGGCGGATGCCCTTGAAGATGGTGTCGAGGCCGGTGGTGAACTGCATCTGCAACAGTTCGGCGCGGGCCTTGGGGGCGATCTCGGGCTTGACCACTCCGGCGGCGATCAGCGCCTGCGGCTCGGAGGCGAAGGCGAGGCCGGGCTGGCTTTCCACCAGATAGAGCGGCTTGATGCCGAACGGATCGCGGGCCAGCACCAATTGCCGGCGGGCGGGGTCGTGGATGGCCAGGGCGTACATGCCGCGCAGCGAGCGGGCGAAGCCCAGGCCCTGGTGGCCATAGAGGTGCAGCGGCGGCTCGCAGTCGGAGCCGGTGGCGAAAACCTGCTCCGGCATGTCCGACTTGAGTTCCAGGTAGTTGTAGATCTCGCCATTGGCGATGATGGCGCAGCCGTCGGCGGCGGTGATGGGTTGACGGCCGCCTTCCAGATCGATGATCGCCAGGCGGTTCTGCACCAGTCCCACATTGTCGCTGACATGGCGGCCGCGCCCGTCGGGACCGCGATGGGCCAGGGCATCGGCCAGCCGGTCCAGCACGGCCTCATCGGGGGCGGCGTTGACGCCCATCAGGCCGGCGATGCCGCACATCAGCGTTTGACCTTTTGGAAGAAGTCGAGATAGCGCGCCACCACGGCGGTTTCGGTGAAACGCTCCTCATAGGCCCGGCGGCCGGCGGCGGCCATGGCCCGGGCGGCGGCGGGTTCGGCCAGCAGGCGGCGGATGGCGGCGGTCATGGCCTTGTCGTCGTCGATGGGCACCAGCATTCCGTCGATGCCGTCGGCGATCAACTGGCTCGGCCCCTGGGCAGCGCAGGCGATCACCGGTTTGGCGGCGGCCCAGGCTTCGATCACCACATTGCCCAGCGGTTCGTGGCGGGACGGGCAGACGAAGATGTCGCCGCTGGCATAAAGGGCGGCGACATCGTCGCGCCATCCCAGGAAGCGGACCCGCGGTCTGATTCCCAATCGGGTGGCCAACTCCTCCAACTCGGCCCGCAGCGGGCCTTCGCCGGCGATCCAGAGACAGCCGTCGGGGATGGGTTCCATGGCCCGCAACAAGACGTCGAAGCCCTTATTGGCATGCAGCCGGCCCAGGGCGACCACCAGCGGCGCTCCCGGCGGGGTGTCGAGCCCGGCACGGGGAACCGGCGTGACGGCGCCGGGATCGGCGACGAAATTGGGGACGTAATGGGCGCGCTCCGCCGGCCAGCCCTGGCCGATGATCCAGTCGCGAATGTCGGGGGTATTGCCGATCAGGTGGTCGCAATTGCCATAGTATTTGAGGTCGTAATAACCGCCCAGCCGTCCGACCCGGACATGATCGCCCCGCGGGACGAAGCGGCTGGCCCGGTTCATCCAGCTCAGCACGATATCCGGCTTGAAGTCCTCGACCTCCCGGGCGAAGCGCCAGCGGGTGACCAGATCCAGCGCCCCGCCGAACGGCAGTTCCACCGGTGGAATTCCGCCCGCCGCCAGCAGGGCGGCGCGCTTGGGATTGGCCCGGATCAGCAGGCGCTGTTGGAGTCCGGCGCGGTGCAGGGCCGGGGCGAGGCGCTCGAAGAAGGCTTCGGCGCCGCCATGGGGAGCGCCGGCCATGGCCTGCAGCAGGCGGATCATTTCAGCCAGCCCTCCAGCGCGGCCGCCGCGTTCTCCCAGGTCCGGCCCTTGTACAGGGCGCGGGCCGCCTCGCCCATGCCGGCGCGCACCGCGGAATCGTTGAGCAGCAGGGCGGCAAGATTGGCGAAGGCGTCGTCGTCGGGGGCGATATAGGCGCTGGTTCCGTCCGTGATCCGTTCGGGGGCGGCGCCCAGCGGCCGCAGCACCGCCGGACAGCCGCTGGCCTGGCTCTCCATCAGGGTGAAGCAGCCCATGTCGTCATCATGGCCGGGGAATAGATGGACGCTGGCCTCCTGATAGGCCACCGCCATCAGGAAGTCGCCCTGGGGCCGGCTGATCACCACCCCATGGGAGCGCGCCGCCAGGGCCTTGTCGGCCAGCGGCTTGAGGGCGGGGTCGATGGCGCCGCCATCGGCGGCGGCGGCCAGGGTGGTGGAGTGGATGTGCAGTTCGGCGGTGGGCGATAGCGGGCGGATACGCTCGGCCCACAGATCCAGCAGCCAGTCCATGCCATGGGCGGGATGGGTGGTGACGATGGCGCGCGGCGGCGTCACCGGGCGCGGTTCGCCACCGAGAAAGTCGGACCGCAGCGCCGGCGGCAGCAGCCCGGCCTGCAATCCCCGCGCCTTGAAGCCACGGGCCTGGGCCTCGGCGGTCAGCACGATCAGCGGCTGGTGTTCGTCCAGCAGAGTGCGGGTGGTCGGCCGCTCCAGCAGACGGCCGGGGCCGGTGAACCACAGCACCCGCCGATGGGCATGACGGATGAATTCCAGCAGCGACGGCTTGCGGAAGGCGATCAGCACATCGGTATGCAGCGGCTTCTTGCCGTCGAGGGGTTCCCACTGGGCGCCTTCCACATACATGCCCCAGCGGCAGCGGTTGAGGACGGCGACGGTGTGTCCGCGCCGCGCCAGGGCGCCGGGCAGGGCGGCAAAGGCTTTCTCGGCACCGCCCAGCGGACGGCTCGCCGCGCTATAGCCGTCGAAGGGGATGGAATCGTCCACAAGGGTGATATGCATGGTCCGTTTCTTATACGGGGATGAAGATGCCTTGTCATCCGGTGCGGTTTGTCCCACCTTTTGCGTCTTGGGGGATTATACCGTGTCTCGATGAGCGCGACTCATTGAGACACGGTCGGGCGCGACTGCGGCCGCGCCGCTCGTGCGGCGAAAACCGTGCAGCCCTGACAAGGGCAAACGACGCCCGGAGGGCGGCCCCGAGCAATTGCGAGGGGTGGGCGAAGCCCGCAGTGAGGGTCCGTTGATCGGTTCAGATCAACGGGATTTGGTATTAGTCTCTTACGGAGAACGGCGACATGGCTGACAAGGTGTTTGTGCCTCTCGACCAGCGGGCGGTGATCGAGGTGGGCGGTGAGGACCGGCGGAGCTTCCTGCAGGGGCTGGTCTCCAACGACATGAACAAGGTGGCGCCCGACCGCGCCGTCCATGCCGCCTTTCTGACGCCCCAGGGCAAATTCCTGTTCGACCTGTTCGTGGTGGAAAGGGGGGATGTCTTCCTGCTGGAGACCGAGGCCGGCCGGGCCGAGGAGTTGCGCAAGAAGCTCTCCCTGTACAAGTTGCGCGCCAAGGTGACCATCGCCCTGGCCGAATCCGTGGCGGTGTTCGCGGTCATGGGCGACGGTGCCGCCGAGGCGCTGGGGGTCGCGGCGGCGGCGGGCTCGGCCGAGGAATTCGCCGGCGGCGTCGTCTTCGTCGATCCCCGCCTCGCCGGGATCGGCCTGCGGGCCTTGCTGTCGGTGGATGGCGGGCCACGGGTGCTGGCGGCCAACGATTTCGCCCCGGCGGCGTTCGCGGTGTGGGACGAGGCCCGTATCCGCCTCGGACTGCCCGACGGCAGCCGCGATCTGGCGGTGGACCGGGCGTTGCTGCTGGAGAGCGGCTTCGACGAGCTGAACGGGGTCGATTTCGAGAAAGGCTGCTACATGGGGCAGGAGCTGACCGCCCGCACCAAGTATCGCGGCCTGGTGCGCAAGCGGCTGATGCCGGTGGAGATCCAGGGTCCGATTCCCCAACCGGGCGCCGAGATCACCCTGGACGGCGCCGAGGCCGGCGAGATGCGCTCGGCCTGCGGCAATGTCGGACTGGCGGTGATCCGCCTGGATCAGTTCCGTGCCTCGGGCGGCGTCGGGTTCACCTGCGGTTCCGCCACCCTGGCCGCCGTCAAGCCGGCCTGGGCGGTGTTCCCCGAGGAGGAGTAATACCGCCGAGCCCTCGAACTGACCTTTCAGTTCGAGGGTGAGAAGGCTAGGGCGATGCCCGCCGCGCCACATGGCGCGAAAGCCAAGCGCGAGCGCCCGGCGCTTGAGGGACAACGAGACGAGTCACGACAGTGACTCGTCAGTATAATCCCTACGACTTCTTCAGGTAGCAGGTCTTCAGCACCAGGGTCGATTTGCCGTCCTTGACCTCGATCTCCTCGGGATCGTTGGTCAGGCGGATATTCTTCATGACGCTGCCGCGCTTGAGGTTGAGCGATGAGTTCTTGACCTTGAGGTCGCGAATCAGCTGAACCGAATCGCCATCGCTGAGAACGGCGCCGTTGCTGTCCTTGGTCTCGTCCGTCATGGTCAGATCCTTCCGAAAACGCGCTTGAAGATGGTGTCCACATGCTTGGTGTGGTAGCCGAGGTCGAACAGCTCCGCCAGCGCCTTGGCCGGAATATGGGCGGAGACCTCGGCATCGGCCTGCAGCAGGTCGAGAAAATTGGCGCCTTCCTGCCACACCTTCATGGCGTTGCGCTGCACCGCCTTGTAGCTGTCCTCGCGGCTCATGCCGGCCTGGGTCAGGCCCAGCAGGACGCGCTGCGAGAACACCAGCCCCCCCAACTGGTTGAGATTGCGCTGGACGGCGTCGGGATAGATCACCAGCTTCTCGATCACCCCTGCCAGCCGGTTGAGGGCGAAGTCGAGGGTGACGGTGGCGTCGGGGCCGATCATGCGCTCCACCGAGGAATGGGAGATGTCGCGCTCGTGCCACAGCGCCACGTTCTCCAGGGCGGGGACCACCATGCCGCGCACCAGCCGGGCCAGACCGGTGAGATTCTCGGTCAGCACCGGGTTGCGCTTGTGCGGCATGGCCGAACTGCCCTTCTGGCCGGGCGAGAAATATTCCTCGGCTTCGCGGACCTCGGTGCGCTGGAGGTGGCGAATCTCGATGGCCACATGCTCGATCGAACTGGCGATGACACCCAGGGTGGCGAAGAACTGGGCGTGACGGTCGCGCGGAATCACCTGGGTCGAGACCGGCTCGGGGGTCAGGCCCAGCTTGGCGGCCACATGCTCCTCGACCCGGGGGTCGATATTGGCGAAGGTGCCGACCGCGCCGGAAATGGCGCAGGTGGCGATATCGTCGCGTGCCGCCACCAGACGGCGGCGGTTGCGCTGGAATTCGGCGTGGAAGGTGGCGAATTTCAGGCCCATGGTCACCGGCTCGGCATGGATGCCGTGCGAGCGGCCCATGCAGACCAGATCCTTGTATTGGAAGGCGCGGGCTTCCAGGGCGGCCAGCAACCGGTCCAGATCGGCCAGCAGCAGATCGGCGGCCTGGGTCAACTGCACCGCCAGACAGGTGTCGAGCACGTCGGACGAGGTCATGCCCTGGTGGATGAAGCGGGAGTCGGGTCCCACATGCTCGGCCAACTCGGTCAGGAAGGCGATGACGTCATGCTTGGTCTCGCGCTCGATCTCGTCGATGCGGGCCGAGCGCTCCGGGGTATAGGGCTTGCTGCCCTTGGCCCAGACCGTCCTGGCGGCGTCCTTGGGAATCACCCCGATCTCGGCCAGGGCGTCGCAGGCATGGGCCTCGATCTCGAACCAGATGCGGAACCGGTTCTCGGGCTCCCAGATCGAGGTCATTTCCGGGCGGGAATAGCGGGGGATCATGGCGGCGAGGCCTCCTCAACGGACAGAGGAGGCGGACATAGCACGACGGGACGGCGGATTAAAGGCTGTGGATGCGGCTGTCTCACCATCGTCCTCCGTGGTTCATCAACCGCCTGTACCAGTGGGTGTTAATCGGATAGGCACGCCTGAATTCATCCCGATGAAATAACCTAAAGTATAGCAATAATATAAATGTCACATGAATAATGATAAGCCTAGTCCTGGCCGCCGTCCATGTGACGCGCCGGAGCGAATCTGGCTTGACGGCGCAAGGATCATCACACAATCTTCAACCCGGCGACACCCGCTTCCGCACCTAATGAGGGCGTTGGCCGGTGGCTGCCGGCGAAGAGTGCCGAATGCTCCCGGGTTCTGGCGGGGGGGAGGGGGCCGTGACCAAGGGGGCTGGGGTGGATGAGCTGGAACTGGTGCTGAGGGACGAACTCGCGTCTCTCCGTGCCGCCCTCGACAAGAACGAGTTGGAACGCTCCGACCTGGAGATCGAGCTTCAGGCGGCGATCGAGCACGGGGATGCCATCGAGGCGGAACTGGCGCTGGCCAATGACCAGATGCGTTCCGAGATTGCCGAGCGCATCCGGGCCGAGGTCAAGCTGCAGCGTCTTCTGGTGGCGTTGAGCGAGCAGAAGACCGACCTCGAACTGCTGGTCCACACCATCACCCAGCACAGCGACGAGATCGATATCGAGCAGGAGCTCGCCAACGAGCAGCTCCGTCTCGAGAACGAACGTATCCGTCTGGCCAAGGAGCAGGCGGAGAGCCTGGCGCGGGCCAAGACTGAATTCGTCGCGGTGGTCTCCCACGAAGTGCGCACTCCCATGAACGGCCTGCTGGGAATGACCCAGTTGCTGCTGGGTACCCCGCTGACCCACGAGCAGCGCGATATCGCCAATACCGTGCTGTCCTCGGGCCGGCTGTTGCTCAACATCCTCGACGAATTGCTCGATCTGTCCAAGATCGAAGCCGGCAAATTGCAGATCGAGCAACTGGACGTCAAACTGGTCGATCTGGTGGAGGAAAGCTTCGCGCTGATGAGCGTGCGCGCCACCGAGCGCGGCCTGGCGGTGGCCCATGCCATCGCCCCGGATCTGCCGGCGATCGTCAGGGGGGATCCTTCGCGTCTGCGCCAGGTGCTGCTCAACCTGATCGGCAATGCCATCAAATTCACCGAGAAGGGCAGCATTACCCTGAAGGTGGAGCGGATCCGGGACCAGGATACCGGCGGCGAAAGCCTGTATTTCGCCGTCGCCGACACCGGAATCGGCATTTCCGAGGAGGCGCGGGGGCGCCTGTTCAGCCGCTATGTCCAGGCGGCGGCCTGGGTGTCGCGGAAATTCGGCGGCACCGGCCTGGGATTGTCCATCAGCCGGCAGTTGGTCGAACTGATGGGCGGCGAAATCGGCGCCACCAGTACCCCGGGCCAGGGCAGCGTGTTCTGGTTCCGGGTGCCGCTGATTCCGGCGCTCGAAGCCGGTTCCCGGTCGCGGCCCGGGCATCCGCCGGCGCGGGTGTTGCTGCTGGAACCCGAGGATGCGGTCCGTGGCGCCCTGGCGACGATCCTGGGCGGTTGGGGGATCGCGGTGGAGACGGCCACGGCCGAAACCGTCGCGGGAGTCCAGCGGCCGGGCGACGTCATGATCATCGGCGGCCGGGCGGCCCAATCCTCGGCGCGTAGTCTGGCCCGGGCGTGCGGTCTTCCCGCCGTCATTCTGGCTCCCAAGGGAACCTTGCCTCCCGCCGACGGCGGTGAAGGCATCGTGATGCTGGCGGAGCCGGTGCGCGAGGCGGCCCTGGCGGAAGCCCTCGACGGGTTCAAAGTTCCCCCGGCGGCGCGGCGCGGCCTGCCGGCCGGAATCCCCGGCGGCGCGGGTGCCGAACCCGGTGCGGTTCCGGCGGGATTCACGGTGCTGGTGGTGGAGGACAATCCGGTCAACCGGCGGGTGGCATCCGGTTTCCTGACCCGCCAGGGGCACGCCGTGGTGATGGCCGAGGACGGTTCCCAGGCGCTGGAGATGATCCAGACCCATGCCATCGATCTGGTCCTGATGGATCGGCACATGCCGGTGATGGACGGCCTGCAGGCAGTCCGCGCCATCCGGGCCATGCCGCCGCCGGCCTGCCACCTGCCGGTGGTGGCGCTGACCGCGGCGGTAACCCAGGAGGAGGTGCAGCAATGCCTCGCCGCCGGCATGAACGACTTCATTCCCAAGCCCTTCACCCCCGAACAGCTGACCGAGGTGATCGAGCGCCAGTTGGGCCGGCGCAAGGCCGCCGAGTTCGACGGCGCGGTCCTGACGGCGCTGCGCGGCCAGATGGGCGATCCCGGCATGGCCGAGATGCTGCGGGACTATCGGGGGGTGTCGCGGACGCTGCTGGCCGAACTGAGCCGGGCGGTCACCATGCGGGACGGCAAGACCCTGATGGAGGCCTCCCACAGCCTCGGCGCCTGCTCGGGGCAGATAGGGTTGCTCGAAGTGCATCGGCTGTGCCGGGCCATCGACTCAACCATGCGGGAGGGGCGGCTCGACGATGCATTGAAACTGGCCGGTCAGTTGCCCGCCGCCCATGCCCGGGGACAAGCGTGCCTGCACGACGCTTGACTTGCCGGTTCCGGCGAAGGGTGGCACACTCCGGCCCTTAATGCGCGGTCTCACACGCCGGGGGCGAGGGCGATGGTAGAAATTATTGGTGATTTCTCCGAGGAGATGGGCGGGATCAGCGATGGTCTGACCCTGACCTTTTCCGCGAGTTCGCTTCCGCTCAAGCATCGCTGGCGCAACAACGGGCTGTCCGCCGACTTCCTGGCCGATTACGTGGCCACCTTCATTCCCAAGGACGAGGACGATCCCGGCAGCCTGTCGCGGCAGCAGGAGATCCGCGGCGCGGTCGCCTACATCGCCAACGAACTGCTCGAGAACGCCATGAAATACGGCGAGGAGGCCCTTGCCGCCCCGACGACCATCAAGCTGGTGCTCGCCGCCGACGCCATCCTGTTCTCGGAGATCAACTGCACCGGCGCCGGGCGGGGCGCGACCTTCCGCGGCTTCGTCCGCGAATTGGCGGCCTCCAATCCGGCGGAGATGTATCTCCGGCAGCTCGAACGCTCGGGGGAGGGGGGCGGGTCGGGACTGGGGCTGTTGACCATGGTCAATGATTACGGTGCCGCATTGGCGTGGAAGTTCCAGGACCTCCAGGACGGGACCATGCGGATCACCACTCAGGTGCGGCTGGAAATCTAGGTAAGGATCAGACATGCAAACCGTCATCGAAGGGGAAAACTACTCGGTGGAGTGGGACCCCACAACGCGCACCGCGGCATTGAAAGGGATCTTGCGGCTCAACGGATTGGTGGAATATGCGCCGATCGCCCAGTTCCTTTCCCATGCGGTTCCGGCCGGTTCCATGACCCTCGATCTTCAGGGGCTGGAATTTCTCAACAGCTCGGGCATCGCCATGCTGTCGAAATTCACCATCGAAATCCGCAACCGCAAAACGGTGGACTTGCTGGTGCTGGGCTCCAAGGCGGTGGGTTGGCAGGGCAAGTCCCTGGTCAATCTCTGCAAATTAATGCCGACACTGCGGATGGAGATCGTTTGAGTCCCGCGATGTCACGCTTCCGCGGCTTGACCGCCAAGCAGGCCATGGTCACCGTGGCCGTGGTGGTGGTGCTGAGCGTCGCCGGTGGGTTGGTGGAACTGGTCTTCGACTGGCATGCCAAGCGCGATCAGGTCCAGGCCCAGGTCACCCGGGTGATCGGTGCCATTGACGGTTCGTCGGTCGAGGCGGCCTTCCAGCTTAACCCCCAATTGGCGGCCAAGGTGGTCGAGGGCCTGCTGGATTACGAGGTCATCCGGGGGGCGCGGCTGCGGGACAATTTCGGCGATGTACTGGCCGAGCGCCAGCGCGACCAGGGGGATGCGGCGGAATCCGGGCTGGCCGAGTTTCTGTTCGGCGACATCCTGAGCTATCACCGCGATCTGCTGCGGGGGGAAGCCCGGATCAATGTGGGCCGGTTGGAGGTCCAATTGTCGCCTCAGGCGGTGGCACACGACTTTTACGATCGCGCCGCGATCAATGCCGGTCTGGGGTTGCTGCGCGCCCTGGGGATCGTCGCCCTGGTGGTCGCCATCTTCTATGCCATGATCACCCGTCCGCTGCTGCGGCTGGCCCAGGCGGTGTCGCGGGTCGACCCCGGCCATCCCGGCGCCGGTCTGGTTCCCGCCTTTCGCGGTCACGGCCATGACGAGTTGGGTGATCTGGTGGGCAGCCTGAATACCCTGCTGACCTCGTCGCAGCGTGGTCTGAACGAGCGCGACGCGGCGCAGGCCGAACTGATGGCGCTGACCCATGATCTGGAGCGCCGGGTGGCGGAGCGGACCCGCGAGGTGGAGGCGGCCAACGAGGAGATCCGTTCCCTCAATCGCATCCTCAAGGCCGAAAACGTGCGGATGGGCGCCGAGCTGGACGTGTCGCGCCGCATCCAGCAGATGGTCCTGCCCACCGCCGGGGAACTGGCTGGGATCGGCGGACTCGACGTCGCCACTTATATGGAGCCCGCCAATGAGGTGGGGGGCGACTATTACGACATCCTGCATGGTGAGAACGGCCGGGTGCGCTTCGGCATCGGCGACGTCACCGGTCATGGCCTTGAAAGCGGCGTGGTCATGCTGATGACCCAAAGCGCGGTGCGGACCATGGTCACCGGCGACGAGGACAGCGCCGTGAAGGTCCTCGACATTCTCAACCGCACTATCTTCCACAATATCCAGCGCATGGGCAGCGACAAGAACCTGACCCTGGCCTTGCTCGACTACCGTCCCGGCCCACCGGTGGGCGAGAGCGATACCAGCGTCACCAGCCATATGCGGATCAGCGGCCAGCATGAATCCATCATCGTCGCCCGCCATGGCGGCAGGATCGAGCTGATCGATACCATGGATCTGGGCCTGCCCCTGGGGCTGGTCGATGAGATCGGCGGCTTCGTCGCCGAGGTCACCGTCCTGCTGCGCCCCGGCGATACGGTGATCCTCTATACCGACGGCATCACCGAGGCGGCGGACGACCATCATCGCCTCTACGGTCTCGACCGGCTTTGCGCGGTGATCGCCAGCCACTGGCAGGAGACGGCCGAGGCCATCAAGGACGCCATCATCGCCGATGTGAAGGTTCATATCGGCGCCCAACCGCTTTATGACGACCTCACCCTGATCGTCTTCAAGCAGGTGGAGACTGCGGTCGAGGCTTAGAGCGGGATGATTTCAAGTCGACTCATCCCGCGACAGAGGCCGTTGAAGGCCGAGGCCAAGCAAACCGGAGGTTTGCGCCCGGCGCGGGACATACAAAATGGCGAGAGCATGATGCGACCTGATCGCATTATGCTTTAGCGGACATATTTGGCGTAGATGGCGGCGGCGCGGGCCTCGCGCACCTCGGCGATCTTGGCCCACAGCCGCTCGGCCACCTCCCGCCGGCTGTCATAGAACTGGTGGCTGACCATCACGAAATAATCCTTGGAGGCCAGAAGCGGCGTGACCTTCTCGATGGTGGGGAAGTCCGCCAGCAGGGCATCGCCTTGGACGTCCTGGGCCGCCACCGCCGCGATGCGTTTCTACGCCAGCATCTTGAAGTTGGTCTTGGTGTCGGGGGCTTCCTCGATCTTCACCCCCATGCGCTTGAGATCGTCGATGATGGAATAGCCCGAGGACGCTCCGACCGGGCCATCGCCGAGGCCGGTGATCGATGTCCCGGTGAACGTTGCGGATGTTCCCTTGAGCCGATAGAGCGCGTAGGAGATGGTGGCAAGCCGCCGGGTCGAATCGGGCTTGGTGCCGGCCATGGGATAGACGCCGCTTTCCAGCCGATCCTCCTTGAAGGAGGAGTTGAACGTGACATCGACGGTGCCGAGTTGGAGCGATTTGAGACAGCGCAGCCAGGGCATGCGGACGAATTGGATCTCAAGACCGGCGGCCTTGGCGGCTTCTTGCATCAGCTCCACCGAGACACCGGGAGAGACCGGATCGATCGTGTCGGCGGAGCCGGTGTAATAGGGAGGCAGCGACTTGTCCTCATAGGCGGCCCGGATGACTTCGGCGGCGAACACCCCGGATGACCACAAACAGATCGGAATAATCCAGGTCAGCAATTTCCGCATGGTCTCGGTCCTTTTTCCGGGGCTCGCTCACGTCAAAGCCCATCTGCCGCTCGCGGGCGATGAGTCTGGCCTGGGTCATGGTGGTGAAAATCGCACCGTTCGGCAACTCGTCTCTGAGCTTGCCGTTCAATGACACATAACGGTCATGGTTCCGCGGGGGGCGTCTGCCGCCCGAAACCGAGGTTAGAGCGGTTTGCGACCGAATTGAATCGCTCTGTTGCACCATGAGGGGAGGCAGGCCGCTCGGCGCGGTTCGCAGCGCGATGCGGCGCATCGGGCAAGAGCCGCAACTCAGCGGATGCCCGACTCATGGGCAACCCAAGGGGACGGGCCGCTTTGCGGCCATTGCCATGTCAGACGGCTTGACCGTAGCGCCGCTACGCTCTGCGCCGTCTTTCGCGCACTGGCTCGCAAATCGGCTCCGTCAGAGTGATCCAATTCGGTCGCAAACCGCTCTAGACGTCGAGACGTTCCATCGGGGCTTCCGCCCCGATCTCAGCGGTCCCGGCTGAACGGCGTCGCCGTCGACAGGCGGTAGGCCTCTCCCCCCACCACCTGTCGGGGCGCGATGGTGCGCCGCGCCGCGATCAGTGCCGCCTCCATGCGCGGGTCGGCAACCCGATAGCGGGACTCCTGGCCAATCTCCGGACCGTCCTCACCGAACACATGGCGGTAAAGGCCGGCCATCATGGCGGCCCGCCCGGCCATCAGCATGTTGCAGGCATTCTTTACCGTCGCAAGATCTTGCGGATGATGCATGTGCAGGCTGGTCACCAGCATCACCGACACCGCATGCAGCACGTCGTAGCGCACATGGGCGATGAAGACTTCCAGATGATGGGGCGTAAGGCCCAGCCCGTCCCGCAGCGACACCCGGATCAGGCCGCCCAGCAGCAGGCTGAAGAATTCGGGAACGCCCCACTCCATCCCCAACCCCACCGAAGCCAGGGCTTCCAACGGCGAGAAGGCCTCGTGACCGGCCACCAGCCGCTGGATCAGCACGTTGTCCGCCACCGCCGGCAGCATGGCGACATCCTGCTCGGACGCGGCCATGCCCAGGCCATCGAATAACTGACGATACATGACCATATGGGTCTTCGAGGCCAGCAGGCGGCCCAGTTCCGGGTAATCGTCCAGGCCGTGGCTGCCGACGCCGTATTCGTCCGCGACCAGTTGCGCCAGGGCGATCTGGGTCAGTTCCGATACGCGTTCGCCGCCATGGCCCCACGCCAGTTCGCTCAGGCCGTGGAAGCGGCCGATGGCCAGGGCGACGCATTGCCGGGTGTTCTTGATCTGATTGAAATACTGGGCGGCGAAGGACTTGATCTGGCCCAGAGTGATGCGGCCCTCGAACACCCGCGCGAAAAACGGATGCCGCCACACCGGATGGCCCATGACGTGTTGGTGCAGTTCGAGGAACAGCGGTTGCAACGATACCGCCCGCCGGCCGGGAGCCAGCCGGTCCAAGTCGGCGAATACCGCGTGCAGCGCCGAATCGGGAGCGTCGACGCTGGCGACGATCCGGATGAAATCGGTGCGCTGGCTGTCCATGAATGCCGCCAGGACGCCCTCCACATCGCGCCGCAGCAGATCGGCCAGGGGATGAATCGCGGGCGGCACCAGACCACGGTCGTCAACCAGTTGACCGGTCATTGCCGGGCAGCCAGTCGCGCTAGGCAGATCAACAGCCCCCGCGCCGAAATGGGTTTTTCCATGAACTCGTCGGCTCCCGCCAGCAGGGCCAGATCGCGATTGACCATGCGCTCGTGCCCGGACAGCATCAGCACCGGCAGCGCCGCCAGCGGCGGCGGCGCCTGACGGATCCATTTCACCAGATCCAGGCCGTTTTCGGCCCCCACATGCCAATCGGAAATGACCAGATCCAGATCCAGATCGGCCAGGGCCGCCTTGGCGGCGGCCAGATCGTGCCTCACGGTGATGCTGGTCAGGCCGACGCTGGAAAGGATGGCCCCCAGGATCTCGCAAAAGTTCAGGTTGTCGTCGACCACCAGCACCTTGAGGCTGCGCCAATCGGTGGCGCTGCTGTCCTTATGCGCCCCCAGCAGATGGTCCTGTCCGGCAGCCAGGGCGCCGGCGTGGCCGACCACCCAGGCCCGGTAATTCATGTCGGTGGTACAAATATGATTGACCAGCCAGTTGTTGAGAAAGGTGAGGCAATCGCGGGCGCGCACGCTGGATGGATTGGCTTCGTAGCGCCGTTTCAACGCTCCGACCTTCTCGATGAAGCCGCCATGGGCTTGCTGGTGCGCCTCCAATTGCGGGCACCGGCTGGCTTCCATCGTCCGCTCCTCGCGGATGAAGTGATGGGCGGCGTATTCCTCCAGCGATCCCAGCACGCTGTAGACCGCGGCATATTCCTCGGGATCGCCGATGGAGCGCTGCAGCAGATTGATCAGCCCGACAATTGTCTTGTGGTCGGAATCGAGCACCGGAACCCCGACGCTCATCATCTCGCTCCACATGATCGCCATGTCGGGCCTCCTTTCGCCGCCTCGCTCTTTAGCTCTCCACCTGCGACACGTCGCGGACGGCGCCGCGGGCGGCACTGGTGGTCATAGCGGCGTAGGCCCGCAGCGCCACCGAAATCGGGCGGTCGCGATTGACCGGCTTCCACGCCTTGGCCCCCTTGGCCAGCATGGCCTGGCGCCGCTTGTCCAGTTCGGAATCGGAAACCCGCACCTGGATCGAGCGATTGGGAATATCAATATGGATGATGTCGCCGGACTGGACCAGCCCGATGGCGCCGCCCTCGGCCGCTTCCGGCGAGACATGGCCGATGGACAGGCCCGAGGTGCCGCCGGAGAAACGGCCATCGGTGATCAGGGCGCAGGCCTTGCCCAGCCCCATGCTCTTGAGATAGCTGGTGGGATACAGCATCTCCTGCATCCCGGGGCCGCCCCTGGGGCCTTCATAACGGACGATCACCACATCGCCGGCCTTGACGTCGCCGCCCAGAATCTTGGCGACCGCCTCGTCCTGGCTTTCACAAATCACCGCCGGGCCGGAGAAGGTCAGGTTCTTGTCGTCGACGCCGGCGGTCTTCACGATGCAGCCGTCCAGCGCCAGATTGCCGAACAGCACCGCCAGACCGCCATCCTTGGAGAAGGCGTGCTCGGCCGAGCGGATCACCCCCCGCGCCCGGTCACTGTCCACCGCGTCCCAGCGCTTGGCCTGACTGAACGCCTCGATGGTGCGCACCCCGCCGGGAGCGGCGCGGTAGAATTGGTGGACCTCGGGCGAGTTGGAGCGGCTGATATCCCAGCCCTCCAGCACCTCGGCCAGGGTGCGGGAATGGACGGTGCCGCAATCGCGGTTAATCAGACCGGCGCGGTCCAGCTGCCCCAGGATGGCGACGATGCCGCCGGCCCGGTGGATGTCTTCCATGTGCACATCGGGAATATTGGGCGCCACCTTGCACAGGCACGGCACCCGCCGGCTGAGGCGGTCGATATCGCCCATGCGGAAATCGACCTCGGCCTCCTCCGCCGCCGCCAGCAGATGCAGCACCGTGTTGGTGGAACCGCCCATGGCGATATCCAGGGTCATGGCGTTCTCGAACGCCGCCTTGGTGGCGATGGAACGCGGCAGCACCGAACCGTCCTCGCCCTCATAGGCCCGCTTGGCCAGATCGACGATACGGCGCCCCGCTTCCAGGAACAACGCCTTGCGGTCGGCATGGGTGGCGACCAGGGTGCCGTTGCCGGGCAGGCCCAGGCCCAGGGCCTCGATCAGGCAGTTCATGGAATTGGCGGTGAACATCCCCGAGCACGAGCCGCAGGTGGGACAGCTGTCCCGCTCATAGGCCAGCGCCTCCTCGTCGGACACCCCCTTGTCGGCGCCCTTGATCATGGCGTCGATCAGATCGACGGCATGGGTCTCGCCCTTCACCACCACCTTGCCGGCCTCCATGGGGCCGCCGGAAATGAAGATGGTAGGAATGTTGAGCCGCAGGCTCGCCATCAGCATGCCGGGGGTGATCTTGTCGCAATTGGAGATGCAGACCAGCGCATCGGCGCAATGGGCGTTGACCATGTACTCGACCGAATCGGCGATCAATTCGCGCGAGGGCAGCGAATACAGCATGCCGGAATGCCCCATGGCGATACCGTCGTCGATGGCGATGGTATCGAATTCCTTGGCGACGCCGCCGGCCTTCTCGATCTCGGCAGCCACCATCTGGCCCAGATCCTTGAGGTGGACATGGCCCGGCACGAACTGGGTGAAGGAATTGGCGACGGCGATGATCGGCTTGCCGAAATCCGCATCCGTCATACCTGTGGCGCGCCACAGGCCACGGGCGCCCGACATGTTGCGGCCATGGGTGGAGGTGCGGGAACGATAGGGAGGCATGGTGTTTTAACCTCTGATCTTCTCGGGATGGGCAATGCCGAGGCTCGCGGCCTCGGCGTCGAACGCCTCGCGGTACAGCGGGAAGGCGCGGGTCTTGATAACGGCCTCGCCGGTGCGGGAATGAATGTACTGGGCACGCTCCAACAGCGGATGCGCGGCTTTTTCGGGGCAGGCATCGCCTTCGGCGATCAGCGCCTTGATCTGG
>Ga0316224_1002012_pt1 | contig 19882 bp, 15 predicted proteins | sample TBH18013metaG_FD_206254 | JGI IMG/M metagenome (GOLD analysis project Ga0316224, IMG submission 206254) | Freshwater microbial communities from Trout Bog Lake, Wisconsin, USA - TBH18013 | ecosystem: Environmental > Aquatic > Freshwater > Lake > Hypolimnion/Profundal zone | place: USA: Wisconsin... | reverse complement strand
GGCAGGTAAATATAATTGAGCAATACCGAAATAATATTGATACTGATGCTCCAACCCAGTGCGCCAAATCCGTAAGCTATAAGACCTTTACGTGGAAGATTTTCGGGTTGCATTAAATAATGGCGGGCGTTAAAAATTGAAATAAAGAAAACAGGCAGGCCATCAATGGAAATAGGTTATCGCAAAAGTTATTCCGCCTTAGTTACTGCCTGTTTTCTGTGATGCAATTTATGATAAGAAATAACTGCTGCCAATTATTAGTGTTAAAACCTTGCCGGCTTACATTAGTTGCTGCTTTGGCCGGCAAGGTTTAGTGCCCTTTATTTTTTGATATCCTTGTCTTGTTTCTTCAGGGTCTTTTTGCTGAGGAAGAAAGTTACACCCACGTTAAAGCCCAGGTTGCTGCCCGGTGATGTTGGCCGCAGATCCTGTTTGGGTTGGTTAGGATTATAGTTGGCATTGTAAGCGGCATTATTTGATTGTGGACTTAACTGATCTACATAGCTGAACTGCGTGCGGTAAGTGCCTCTGGCTGCAAGGTCGCTGACAGTAGTAGTAGTTCCGTTTTGTATAATCGTAGCATCCCATTTTGTTATGGTTGAGCTTTTGCCACGCACTTGCAGATACTGGCCGTTTAGCTCGGCAAAAACGCTTAAAAACGGCAGCGGACGATATGCCACGCCAACAGCACCTGAAATACCTAAGGAAAGTGTTCCTTCAGTTACCAGGGTAACATGCGTGTAATTGCCCAGCCAGCCATACCTATCCTGATTAAGCGATACCGGCGAAATGCCTGACAATGTATTGGCATCAATGGTAACATTATCTGTCAGTTTTCCGGCTACAGGCAATACCAGGCCCAGGCGGCCGTACGGGTAAACTTTCCAACCGGTTTTGGCTCCTGAAACTACTATGGCCGGGGTTAACGTTACTGCATATGAAAAGCTGTTGATGTTAGCATACAGGAAAACCGGAGGCGAAAAGCCGGGCTGCTCGCGCACCTGGTTGCATGAAATATCATTGCTGTGTCCATAACCAACGCCTACATCTATGCCAATATAATTGTTAAACATATATCCAACAGCAAGTGTCACATTGCCTCCGGTACCATATGAGCCATGCACCGGTTTATAAGTATGGGCAGAGTCGTTAATGTTTGCAAGGTTTACTAATCCGTCGGTAGTTGGCGTTGCCGGATCTACTTTGGGACCTAAAACATTTTCATTATTCTGAAATCCCGGGCCGGCATAGCCACCAGCTAAGCGAACTGTAAATTCCTGGGCGTGTGATGAGATAAAGGCAACAAAAAGCAAGGTTGACAGAAGTGTATATTTTTTCATAGTATTAATTTGTTGTTTACACAAGGTTAGCGAATTTTTATGCAGTACGAAAATTCTAACACAGGTTAGTTGCTTAAAACAGCTTAGGGGTCATTTCTTTGATAACAAAGCTTTTGCGATGCAGGGGGCTATGGCCTGATTGCATAATAGCCTTGCGGTGTGCTGCAGTACCATAACCTTTATTAGAGAGCCAGTTATAATCGGGGAACTGTTCATGGGCCTTTACCATAAACTCATCCCGGTAGGTTTTTGCAAGCACCGATGCGGCAGCAATATTCATGTATTTAGCATCGCCCTCAATGATCGTTTTGTGTGGAATCTTTTTATAAGGTTTAAAGCGGTTTCCATCTACAAGTATCAATTCAAATTTGCTTTTTAGTTTATCCAGGCACAGATGCATGGCCAGTATAGAGGCATTTAAAATATTGATCTCATCAATCTTGACATTATCAACGCTCATTACTGCAAAATCGATGGCCTCATTTTCAATCACTATCCTCAACTCCTCACGTTGTTTTCGGGATAGTTTTTTTGAGTCGTTCAGCGTTTTATTTCTGAATTTTTTGGGAAGGATAACCGCTGCCGCAAACACCGGGCCGGCCAAACAGCCCCGGCCAGCTTCATCGCAGCCGACCTCCATCAGTTTGTCCTGGTAAAATGGTAATAACATGCCCGTTGGGTGTGTTTTGTTCCGGGCTAAGATAGAATGAAATTCAGGGTTTTTGCCGTAAAGACGCAAAAAGCGCAGCAGAGTAAAGCCTTGGCTTTTGCTATGCTGCGACTGTGATTTATTTATATTTAGGTTTCGGCGCTTTGCCGATGGAAATATAATTACTGTTTTACCCCATTTTCATAGTCTTCGGCAACTTCTTCGCCGCTGCGTGTAATCAGCTTGCCCTTGCCATCGCGGATATTGTTATCCCACGCGCCGATATATTTATCGCCGTTAGGCCAGGTAAACACACCCTGGCCGTTCATTAAGCCATTGGCAAAATCACCTTCGTAAACATTGCCGTTAGCCCAGGTAAAGGTTCCCTTACCGGTGCGGTGGTTGTTTTGAAAATTACCTGCATAAACATCTCCGTTCGAAAATATCATTTTGCCAAGGCCTTCTTTACGGTCGGCTACAAAATTGCCTTCGTACACATTGCCGTTTGCGAAAAAGTATTTGCCGGCTCCGTTTTTTAAACCATTCTCAACCCGGCCTTCATATTTATCGCCGCAGGCATAATAGAAAGTGCCTTTACCGGTAATGGTGCCGTGGTTAATTTCGCCAACATACTTGTTGCCGCTGGCATATTTATAGGTACCAAAACCGTGTATCTGGTTGTTGGCAAACTGACCGGTATATTTATCACCGTTCCTGAATTCATAGGTTCCGGTTCCTTCTCTCTTATCGTCTTTCCAATCGCCATAGTAAGTTGAACCATCTTTAAATACTGCGCGGCCTACACCATTTCGGCGGTCGTTCTTCCACTGGCCAACGTAAGAGGAACCGTCTTTGTAAAGCGCTTTTCCCATGCCTTCCTTTTTTCCGTCGACATAAGGGCCATCGTAAGTTCCGTTAGTGTAAAGGATGTCGTCGTTGCCCTGAGCCGATACCGGGTTTGAGAAGCCTGCAACAAAAAGAATAAGTGTAAAAAATAGAACTCTCATAGGTGATGTTTTGTGTCTGTAATCGCTCTTAACAGGGCATGATACACCCTGTTAAATGTATTTTACAGTACGGAAAGCAGTAGTAAAGGTTACGCTGTGGTGCATGAAAAGGCGGCACAAATTCAGCAGATGTATATGCAACTACAAATTAATGAATGCCGGCCTTGTGCGGCACAATGTGTACTTAGTTTTTCTTTTTCCAGCAATCGTCCAGATGATCGTTGACAATGCCAACGGCCTGCATAAAGGCATAGCAGATTGTGGTACCTCTGAATTTAAAGCCGCGTTTGCCCATATCTTTACTCATGGCATCGCTGATAGCTGTTTTGGGGGGCACCTGGCGCAGAGATTGGCGGCTGTTTATGATGGGCTTGTAAGTGCCGCTTTTTGTTTTTTCGGCGAAACTCCATACATAGTTACTAAAGGAGCCGAACTCTTTCTGAATCTCGATAAAACGTGCTGCGTTGTTAATGGCTGCCCGTATTTTAAGCTGGTTGCGGATGATACCGGCATCCTGCATCAGTGCTTCATATTTCTGCTCATCAAATTTGCTTACCTTCTTTACATCAAACCCGGCAAACGCTTTGCGGAAGTTTTCGCGCTTTTTTAAAATGGTAAGCCAGCTGAGCCCGGCCTGAAAACTTTCAAGTACCAGAAACTCGAAAAGCACCTTGTCGTCGTAAACGGGTTGCCCCCACTCTTCGTCGTGGTATTTTACATAAATAGGGTCGCCCAGGCACCAGCCACAACGAACCTTGCCGTCGGTTGGTCCGGTGTACTTTTCAATAATTTTTTTTGCTGAAGCTGCTTTTGCTGCTACCGGTTTAAGGTTGGTTTTCTTGCTGGCCATTGGTGTAAATCCTCTCTTTGATCTGCTGTAAAGCTGTGAAATACATCAGATATTTCCCAAACCTTTTAAGCACCAGAAAAAGAAAAGTTTCGCGCACAACAAAGCCAACAATAAAAGCAATAAGTACTGTGGCGAAAAGTAATTTGGCAGTTGCCAAACTGAAAAACATGCCGGCTACCAGAGCAAAAACAAGCGATATACTGACACCAATAAGGTAGGCCACGGAATGAATAAGGGTACGTGCGCCTTCTAACAGCGACATAGTTTGGTAGCCTTTATAAGCCGAATAAATGAATACGCCAATAAATGAAAAGAAGGCAAATAAAACGATCATAAAGCTACCGGCAGCCAGCTTTGCAACCTCGCCTAATGCATGAAAAAACCCTGCGGAATTGCTGAAAAAACCAGTGCTTGAAATATCCAGGAGTGTCATAGTAATAGTGTTTGTGTTAAAGACGCTGAAGCTGTGCCAATATTGTGCCATCATGCTATTAAGCGGCCTATGGCTGCTATTATTAACGCTAATGCGTTAAAATGACGTTAAATTGTAGCAACCCGGTGGGATAGACCTAAAGCTTTTTCACTTTTTCCCAGATATCAGGCAGCATTTTTATAAGCGCTACTTGTTTAGCGAAGGTGCGCGCTTCTACTGCGGGGTAGCCGATATAGGTTTTGCCACCTTCCAGCGATTTTGGAACGGCGGTTGTAGCCATTACTACCGCTTTATCGCCTATTTCGATGTTTTTGTTTACTGCCACTTTGCCATATAGGGTAACCCAATTGCCTATGCGCGAATTACCGGCAATACCTACCTGAGCAGCTATAATACAATGTTCGCCAATGCGCACATCGTGGCCAATATGTACCTGGCTATCAAGTTTAGTGCCTTTTCCAATAAAAGTATCGCTGCTAACTCCTCCATCTATCGTACTGCCGGCCCCTATTTCCACATCATCGGCAATAACAACGCGGCCTGCGCTGTGCATTTTATCGTAACCGGTGGCCTGGCGTTTATAGTAAAAAGCATCGCTGCCTATAGTAGTGTTGGCATGCACAATTACGTTATCGCCAAGCTCGCAGTAATTATAAATAGTGGCGTTGGGATAAATAATACAGTTTTTGCCAACCTTAACATGTGCACCTATAAAGGCATTGGGATAAACAAAACTGCCCTCCCCAATTACAGCGGTTTCATCTACATTTTTAGTTGACTTTACAACAGGCTTAAATTTTTCGGCCAGGAAGTTATAAGCCTGAAAAGGGTTAGTGTTATACAACAGGACCTTACCCTCAGGCGCATTTATCTTTTTATTGATGATGATAAATGTGGCGTTGCTTTTGAGTGTGAAGTCGTAATACTTCTCATGGTCTACAAAAGTGATATCGCCGGGCTCTACATTGTGTATTTCATTTAAACCTGTAACGGTGGCACTTGTATTGCCAATTATTTCTGAATTGGTTAGTTCGGCCAACTGCTTTACTGAAATGGGCTCTTTAAATTTCATACAGCGAATATAAAAGACAATAGTAAGTTAGTTTGACAGGTGCATTTTATTTTGTGGTTTAGTTTGGGTTAATTTGCCAAACCTAAAACACCTATAAAAGCACCTGATATGAAAAAAATCTACTTTGTAATTTTTACCTTGCTTACCTATGCCGGCCATGCGCAGGAGAAAAAGCAGCCGATGCTGCAAACCCGCCAGCCATTTTTGTATTGACCGTTGATGGCAAGGACTACCCGATTACTGAAGGCGAGCAGGTGAAGCTGGAGGGCAACCTGAATAACCCTACGGCATCTGTTAAAATGGCCAATTACAGGCGATTTGATAACGGAACGGTTTCTTTTAATTACAAAAGCAACGCCACTTATTCATTCTCAGAAACAAATGGCAGCAAAACATGGACCTTTGATGGTAGTGATGCGGTAGTTTTTCTTTTTGAATTGGATGGCCAGGTTAAGGTAGATGCTATTGTTGACAATGTGGTAAAGCAGTTTGGTAAAAAGAACTGCAGGGTAGAGTCGGTGAGCAAAAGAATCGGTAACAGAATGGTTACCGGCAAACGGATCAACGTTACACTGGCCGGTCAAAAGCTGGTGCAGGAATATTACGACATTGACCTGGGCGGTTCAAAAACCAACATTTTGGCTTTTCAGAATACAAAAAAAGATAACGGAAGTATATCGGATGACGGGTTGAGCGCGGTGGAATTAGTGGCTACCAGCTTTAAGTTTGAACACAAGCATTAAACCCGCCGCCTGGCTTATTGGGCACAAGAAACTTAACTACTGAGCTTTAACAGGCTTTATAATTCCCGATTCTAAATTACATTCGCCACGCGGTTACCAAACCAAACCGATAATAACGCTATGAAACAAACTGCACTTACCCCTGTACACATTGCTTTAGGAGCTAAAATGGCAGAGTTTGCCGGGTATAACATGCCCATAGTTTACACCAGTATTACTGAAGAGCATAAGGCAGTGCGCAACAGCGTTGGCGTGTTTGACGTAAGCCACATGGGCGAGTTCAGATTAAAAGGGCCTAAGGCGTTGGACCTGATACAATCGGTTACCAGCAACGATGCGTCGAAGCTGACTGATGGTAAAGTGCAGTACTCATGCCTGCCGAACGATACAGGTGGTATAGTAGATGATCTGTTGGTTTACCGCTGGAAAGAAGATGAGTACTACCTGGTAGTAAATGCATCGAACATTGAAAAAGACTGGAACTGGATAAAGGGCCACAACACTTTTGGTGTTGAAATGGTGAATATGAGTGATGATATGAGCCTGCTGGCTGTGCAAGGGCCTGATGCTATTAAGGCTATTCAGAAATTGACTTCGGTAGATTTAGCTGCTATACCTTACTATGCATTTACTATGGGTAGTGTGGCTGGTATTGAAGGTGTTATTATTTCGAACACGGGCTACACCGGTGCGGGAGGTTTTGAGTTATATTGTATGAATGGCGATGCCAAAAAGCTGTGGGATGCAGTTTTTGAAGCCGGAAAAGAGTTTGGCATTGTACCTGTTGGTTTGGCTGCACGAGATACCCTGCGGCTTGAAAAGGCCTTCTGCCTGTATGGCAATGATATTGATGATACAACCTCGCCAATTGAGGCCGGTTTGGGTTGGATTACCAAATTTACCAAAAACTTTACCCAATCGGCTTACCATAAAGCTATTAAGGATAACGGGCCTTCAAAAAAACTGGTAGGCTTTGAAATTTCAGAGAAAGGCAAAATACCCCGCCAGCACTTTAAAATTAAAGATGCTGCCGGTAACGAAATAGGGGAAGTAACTTCAGGCACTCAATCGCCTACTTTGGGTAAGGCAATAGGCCTGGCTTATGTAAAGGCCGACCATGCCGCCATAGGCTCTGAGATATTTGTAGATATCAGGAATACGCCAATTAAGGCTACCGTTGTTAAGACGCCGTTTTTATAAAACAGGTATACTTCTTATCCTGTTTTCTGTTTGATACCGGTGCAAAAATTTTAAATGCACAAACCGGCATTAATCCGGTGCTGAATATGTGAGCATGGTGGAGTAAACCTGGCCAGAGTTTAATTGACCTCTACATAATCCAACTCCTTCCCGAAGGTTTCGTGCATAGTGGTAACCGCCCATAACGATAATGCCAGGCAGATAACACCTACTATAAAGGCGCTGAGGATAGAGCCAATTGCCATAGAAACAAGAAACTGAAAAAGGCCGGTAATAAGCGGAACAGAGCCCCGCACAAAGTTGGGTGTGGTATTGGTTACTGTGGAGCGGATATTGGTGCCAAACTGTTCGGCTGCAACTGTAACAAACAGCGCCCAGAAACCGGTGGCTGCGCCCAGCAGGAATATGAGGATGTAGAAACCCTGTGACGAAATACCGGTTGCAAAAAAGAAGAAGTACGCAATAACTATGGCACAAACGGCCAGGTAAAGCATTACCACCTTGCGGCGGCTTTGCCACAGCTGGCTAAGCAGGCCGCTTAAAAGGTCGCCCACACAAAGGCCCAGATACGAATAGATGAAAGCGGTGCCGTTAACTACCTTGCCCTGCACACCTAATTCTTTGCCCCAAATGGGTTCGGCATTGGCAACAATAAGGCCTACTATGTACCAGATAGGCAGGCCTACCAGTATGCATTTCAGGTATTTTAAAAACCTTGCTTTATTATTAAACAGCATCAGAATATTACCCTTGCTTACTTCGGTATTCTCAATATTCTTAAACATCCCCGACTCCATGGTGCCTACACGTAACATCAGCAATAGTAAACCCAATAAGCCACCAATCAGGTAAGCTACCTGCCAGTTAGCCAGCGTGATATTGAAAATAGAGCCCAGCCACTGGCCTATCAGTTGGCCTTGTGCACTTACTATAGCAGCAGCAACAGCGCCAAGCGCACCAAACGAAACAATGATCATGGTTCCGTAGCCGCGGTTTTCCTTACTCATACTTTCAGAAACCAGGGTAATACCGGCGCCCAATTCGCCTGCAAGGCCCATACCTGCAATAAAGCGCACTACCATATACAAAGGCAGTGAGGTTACAAACGCATTAACAAGGTTGGCAACTGAATATAAAAGTATGGAACCAAACAAAACGGATATACGGCCGCGTTTATCGCCCAGCATACCCCATAAAAGGCCTCCGATAAGCATACCCGTCATTTGTATATTAAACAGAAATATGCCCGTGCTTTTAATAACGTCGGCAGCAGAGCCCTTCATAATGGCCTCCAGGCTTTCTTTTTTTACTACGTTGAAGAGAATGAGATCGTAGATGTCAACAAAATAGCCGCAGGCGGCTACGGCTATTATAAAGTAGGTAAGTAAATGGCTTTTCTTTTCGCTCATGTATGATCTGTTTCGGTATTACTTGTAAGGTGGAAAATAATAAAAACTGTTTCAGCAATCAAAAACATGGCGCCTGCCTGGTGCAATACCCCCCAGCTAACCGGAATTTTGCCAATGCAGTTAAGCACGGTTAAAATGCCTATGGTAGCCTGCAGTAAAACAAAGAAAGGAAAGAGGTTTAAGCCCTTTTTGAAAATACTATCGGTAGCCAGGTTTTTTGAACTGAAGTAAAAGATGGCGATAAGCAGGATGAGTGTATAAGCCGTTAAACGATGGAAGAACTGAATAAAGGCCTTACCCCAAAGTTCCTGCGGAATGTATTTCAGAAAGCCTGCAACAGACGCCGGCTGGCTGCTTAATGCAGCCGGAATAAACTCGTGGTTCATATCGGGCCAGGATGGATAGGCTAACCCGGCCTTCATGCCGGAAAGGATACCGCCCAGGAATATCTGCAGAAAAAGCACGCCCAAAATTGTAAGGGCCAGTACTTTGATGCCCTTGGTTGCTTTTGCATAATTGCCGCGGCCCCGGTATACATATAATGTAAGCCAAACCAGGTAGGCATATAATATCAGTGCTAAGGTAAGGTGGGTGGTTAACCTGAGTGGTGGAACAAACAGGCCGGTAAGCCCGGCTTCAACCATTATCCAACCCACAAAACCCTGCAGCGATGCCATGATGAACAAAGCCGTAAGGTGAATGCCTAATACCTTACTGATATAGCCCTTATAAACAAAGTAAATGGCCGGAAATATAAAAACAACACCCATCAGGCGGGCCCACAGGCGATGAAAATACTCCCAGAAGTAGATCCATTTAAACTCCTCTACTGTCATGCCTTCGTTAATGATCTTGTATTGTATCTTCTCTTTATAGTGTGCAAACTCCTGGTCCCATTCCTGCGCATTTAATGGTGGAATGGTACCTTTAACGGGCTTCCATTCGGTGATTGAAAGGCCTGATTCGGTAAGGCGGGTAATGCCACCCAGTATTACCTGGAAAAATACCATGGCACAACCAATCAACAGCCAACCGGCTACTATTTTTCGGGCATAAGGAGACATACAGCGCAATTAACAAAATGAACAAAAGGTTAAGCGGCAGCAAACATACAAAATAGCTTTGTATGTGATTTGCGCCAACCGTTATCTGTAATCTGCACAAACGGAATACACTGGTAATTACATGTTACAACTTGTAATAATCAATCTGTAGAACCATAGCAACTACCGCATAATTGCAACGCCGATACAAGCTGGTTTACCGGTTATGCTGACAAATTAACATATTAGTAAACTGGCAATTTGTATGAATGCCACACCGGCACAAAGTTTAGCTTGTAGGTTCGTGAAAAACCCATGTATTACACACCCTTACAGGTGTAAAATATGATTGCCCGATTGAATCTGTGAAAGCTATGCGGGCGTATACACAAGCAAATACTTTGATGTTATGAAGTCTTTGTTCACGCTTATCTTAACGGTTCTTTGGTTCGCTGGCTACAGCATAGCGAACTTTGTATCGGATAAGCAGGCAGGTTGCCCCCCGCTGCTGGTACACTTTCTTGATAAGTCTACTATTAACCCAACTTCATGGAGCTGGAATTTCAGCAACGGTAATACATCAACGCAACAAAACCCTGCAGCCGAATTTTTAACCTCGGGCACTTATAATGTTACACTTATAGTGTCGAACGGTTCAGAAAACGACACGATTACAAAAACCATTACGGTTTTTCAATTACCGGTTGTGAATTTTACGGTCAATCCCGCAAAAACCTGTCTAAACGACTCAATTTTATTTAACAGTAATATTACCTTAGGCAGCGCACCCATAACCCAATATGCCTGGGGCTTTGGCAATGGTATTGCAAGCAGCGATTCGGTAGCGCATTATCTATACAATCAAACCGGGGCTTATACTATTACATTAGTTGTGCAGGATTCAAACGGCTGCACTGCAAACCTTAGCCGCCCCTCTTTAATACATATTTATAATCCACCGGTGGCTGCATTTACAGCATCGCCAACATCCAGCTGTGCTATTAAGCAAATGGTTAACTTTACCAACCACAGCACCGGAGGCGGCCTTACTTACTTCTGGCAGTTAGACAATAACATTACCTCAACCCTTGCTAACCCGAGTAATCTTTATCCTACAGAGTCGGCCACAGCAGTTTTAACGGTTACAGACACTAACGGATGCCAAAGCAGCGCCAGTGTTGGCATCAGCGTAGGGCCACTTACTGCCGATTTTACAGTATCAAAAACAAAAGCATGCACCAATCAGAAAATAAGCTTTATTAATTCATCCAGCATACAAGGTACTTCATGGCTTTGGGATTTTGGAGATGGCACTACTGCAACCTCCTCCAGTGTTTCCAAATCGTACGCACTGCCTGGAACTTATACCGTAAAGTTTGTAGTATCGACACCGGGTTGTGCTGATAGTATTACCAAGGTTAATTACATTACTGTGAGGCAGGGTTTTTCAGAACCGACTGCAACTTTTACAGCCGATAGTACCTATACCTGTGGCAGGCCGCTGACTGTAAACTTTACCAATACAACGCCTACAGATCCGACTGATAGTTATCACTGGGTATTTGGAAACGGCGATACTTCGGACGTTCAAAACCCAAGCAGCTTATACACTGTGCCCGGAAACTATACCGTTGAATTGATTATAACCGATACCAATGGGTGCACTATAACGGGCACTCAGTCGAACATGATAGAAACCGCAAGGCCGGTTGCAAACTTCAGTGTAACCAGCAATGTATGCCTTGGATCATCAGTAAGCTTTACTAATCAATCAACGAATGCGCAGGTATATATGTGGTACTTTGGCGATGGCGACACCTCGTTTGCTGTAAGCCCGACTCACACATATACTGCCGCCGGAAACTATACAGTTACCCTGTTTGCTTTTAACCATGGCGGTTGTGATACCAGTATTGTTGTAACTAATGCAGTAAAAGTAACTTATGTGCATGTCGACTTTAAGGTTAATTCAACCTTCTCACCGTGTCCGCCATTTGTATGTCTGTTTACCAACCAATCTGATGTTAAGGTGAACAAGTTTCAGTGGGATTTTGGAGATGGCTATACCGATACCACTGAGAATCCTACACACATCTATTTTTATCCGGGTATTTACACGGTTAAACTGATAGGCCGCACCCCACAGGGATGCTATGATACCATAGTGTATCCTAACCTTATCACAGTTCAGGGCCCAACAGGTACTTTTACGGTTACTCCTGTTACAGGATGTGTTCCATTAGCAGTTAATATCAGTGCCGCGCCATCGTTAAACACCGAAACGATATGGTGCGATATGGGCGATGGAACGGTGATACACGATACCCTTGTTTTAACCCATGTTTATGATCAGCCCAGGGTATATCATCCTCAGTTTGTGCTTACAGATCATGTTGGCTGCACGGTTTCATATCCTTTAGACTCGGTTATTGCGCACCCGTCGCCTACATTAACGGTTTCTGATACTACGGTTTGTCCCGGGTCTCCGGTAACACTTACCGTGGCCGCCAATGTATCGCAAATACAATGGACACCGGCTACCCTGTTAAACTGTTCTACCTGTGCAACGGTTTCTTTAACCCCAACAGATTCGATAGTATACCAGGTGGTGGCTACCAATCAATATGGTTGCCAAACTGCAGCACCGGTGCATGTAAATGCAGTGCCTTTTCCGGTATTGAACGACTCGGTAAGTGCCCGGTTATGTGCCGAAGATTCAAAAACATTGTTTGTAGGAACAGCCAACAGCATAGTTTGGCAGCCGGGATCATACCTGAGTGATTCTATCTCGGCAACCCCGATTTGTACTCCGCTGGATTCAATTACCTATACAGTAACCGCAGCTAACAGTCATGGTTGTAAAGTGAGTACACAAGTACCAGTGGTAGTGCAAAAGAAGGTTTCTGTAACACTGCCCACCGATGCAAAGGTTTGCACCGATGGACTTGTGAGCCTGCCTGTAAGCCCGGTGTTTGTATCTGACCTGGGAGCCACCTATTTATGGAACAATGCTCAATATCTTAACGACCCTTACTCATCAGACCCTTTGGCAAGTGTTGGCAGAGGTTCAAGAGATTTCAGCGTAGTGGTTCATAGCGGGCACTGCATACCTGATACACAAACGGTGCAGGTGCAGGTAGTACCTACCCCTGATATTGAGGTTAGCAGCAGTATAACCACCACCCCTAACGCAGAAGTGCCTTTATATGCAGCATCACATCAGCAGTTGAGCTATCAGTGGTTTGCTAAAGATTCTTTCAGCTGTGCCGATTGCCGCAGAACCAATTTATATCCGGAGCAATCGCAAATGGTTTACGTTGTAGGAACCAACAGCACAGGCTGTAGCGTAAGAGATTCAGTGGAGATAAACATAACAGGTTGCGATCCTGGCGCTATTTTTCTGCCTAACACATTTACCCCTAACGGCGATGGCCTGAACGATAAGCTTTATGTGCGCACAGTAGCACTAGCCAGCCTGAAGTATTTCAGAGTATTTGATGAATGGGGCCAAATGGTTTTTGAAACCAACAACCTGAATGAAGGGTGGGACGGAAACGTAAACAGCAAACAAGCCGCAACGGCGGTTTATGTATATGTGCTTGAAGGAAAATGCCAGAACGGCTATGACGTAATGAAAACCGGAAATGTAACAGCAATCAGGTAAGCGGGGCAAATTGCCGGCAAGCAGGATGCGAAGAGGCCTTTAACCGATGTGTGGAACATGCAGCATAAGTGCTGATACTACCACTATGCAACAAAACAAACAGGCAAGGCGCCAACACCAGGAGACTTGCAGCAAATATTTTTCATCACCCAAAATCAATTATTATTCATTAAACCTAAACTATTATGACAATTTCTGAGAGAATTAGAAAGATACGCGAATACCGCGGTCTTAAACAGGTAACCGTAGCGAATGACATGCACATTACCCAACAGGCTTACAGCTGGCTTGAACGCAAAAGCGGCAACATTAAAGTAGAAACATTAAAACGCTTTTGCGATGTAATGAAAGTTGATCTTCCATTTTTGGTAGCTAACGACATACCGGTTACTGACGAGAACATGCAAATGTTTGACAAGCTGAATTACTCGGTTGTGTTTGAAGACTACAAAAAACTGAAGAACAAGATCAACACCTACGAAGATCTGATCCTCAGAAAACAAAGCAGCACAGCTTCGGTATAAGCCGGGCCCATGATTACCTGCACGGGATGCAGATAAGAATTTGAGATTTAAATGAAAGACCGCATTTCTAATGTATAGAATGCGGTCTTTCATTTAAAGGAACCTTGAACTACAATATGCCTATAAAGAGGTATAATTTTCTCTGTATTCCCCGGGGCCTCAGTGCCAAATGCCTTTGAATTGAAGGGGATTATATTTATCAATAACAAAGTTTATTTTTACCAAAGACGAAATGGATATGATAATGCAAAGAACAGTTTGGGCGTTTATGTTTTCGGCGGCCATTTTAATGGTGGCCCCGTCATGTAACCATAACAAAATTGCCTGCCCTACCTATGCCGATAGTTTTCCGGATGCCAAAAAGGCTAAAAAGCCGGATGGGCCGCAGCCATTACCTAAGGCCAGCAAATCGAAGATAAGCCATAGTATGGGGCCCGGCAAATAGCCATCAGCTGATTTTGCCCCAGATATTTTCTTTAGACCCCTCTTCTACATATTTCAGCAAAGCATAATGCTCTGGCTTACTCAGCGAAGGATCATTTTCAATTAATTCATATGCGGTGGTGCGGGCTGCTTCGAGAATAGTGCTGTCTGCTACAAGGTCGGCCAGGCGGAGATTGATGGTGCCGCTTTGGCGGGTGCCTTCTAAATCTCCGGGGCCGCGTAGTTTAAGGTCTTCTTCGGCAATGATAAAGCCATCGTTGGTTTGGCACATCACCGATATGCGTTGTTTGCTTTCGTTAGATAGCTTATTGCCGGTCATTAAAATACAAAATGATTGTTCGGCGCCCCGACCTACACGTCCGCGTAACTGGTGCAACTGTGCCAGCCCAAAGCGCTCGGCATTTTCGATGATCATAACAGAGGCGTTGGGTACGTTTACCCCTACTTCAATTACAGTGGTGGCTACCATGATGTTTGTTTCGCCCCTTACAAAACGCTGCATTTCAAAATCCTTATCGGCCGGGCGCATGCGGCCATGCACTATACTTACGTGGTAGTTGGGCATTGGAAAAGCACGGCTTATACTTTCGTAGCCATCCTGTAAATGTTTCAGGTCTAGTTTTTCGCTTTCCTCAATTAAAGGGTAAACAATATATATCTGCCTGCCTTTTTGAATTTCCTCTTTCATAAAACCAAATACGCGTAACCGGTCAGCATCGGTACGGTGCAGGGTACGGATGGGTTTGCGGCCCGGTGGTAACTCGTCAATGACAGATACATCCAGGTCGCCATAAATGGTCATGGCCAGGGTACGTGGTATGGGGGTGGCCGTCATTACCAATATATGGGGTGGCTTTTCATTTTTGCTCCACATTTTGGCGCGCTGTTCAACACCAAAGCGATGCTGCTCATCAATAACCACCAGGCCTAAATTTTTAAAAACTACTCCGTCTTCAATCAGGGCGTGTGTGCCTATCAGGATATCAATTTTGCCCTCGGCCAGATTTTCAAGAATAAAACGCCGGGCCTTGCCCTTAACGTTGCCGGTCAGCATGGCAACCTCAACGTTGGTTCCGCGAAGAGCCTCAATAATACTTTCGTAATGCTGATTTGCTAAAATTTCGGTAGGTGCCATCATACAGGCCTGAAAGCCGTTATCGATAGCCATAAGCATGGTAAGCAGCGAAACCACAGTTTTGCCGCTACCTACATCGCCCTGCAGCAAACGGTTCATTTGCCGGCCGGTAAGGGTGTCTTTGCGTATTTCTTTTAATACCCGTTTTTGAGCACCGGTCAGTTCAAACTTCAAATGCTTTTTATAAAAGAGATCGAACTTGTTATCTATCCTTTCGAAGATATAGCCCCTGGAAATTGCGCCGCGGTTTGATTTTACCTTCAGCATTTGCAGCTGAATTAAAAACAACTCTTCAAATTTTAGCCTGCGGGTGGCTTCGTGCAGCAGCTGTTCATTTTTGGGGAAATGAATATTGACCATAGCATCGTACCGCGAAATGAGGCGGTACTTTTGCAATATCTCTTTGGGCATAAATTCGGCCAGGTCGGTGGGCTTAACCTGGGCAAACAGGGTTTGCATTAGTTTGGCAATGCCCCTGGAATCGAGATTGCGCTTTTTTGCCTTCTCGGAAGAAGGATATACCGGTTGCAGGCCTTTGCCACCGGCTTTTATTTCATCGGTGAACAATTCAATATCGGGGTGAGGAATGTTGCAGTAGCCGTTAAAAAAATGCGGCCGGCCGAAAACGATATAATCGACTTTGGGCTTTAGTGATTTGAGAATAAAATCAACGCTTTGAAACCAGATCAGTTCTATTTCGCCAGAGCTGTCGCGAAAAGTAGCAATCAGCCGTTTTTGCTTTTTATCGCCCAGTTGTTTAAAGCCGGTAATTTGTCCCTTTAGCTGGATGTATTGCGTTTCGGGAGTGATCTCTCTAATTTTATGGATAGAGGAGCGGTCTACATACCTGAAGGGGTAGTATTTAAGCAGCTCGCCGAAAGTGTGCACGTCCAGTTCCTTGCGCAGCAACTCGCCACGTGGTGGCCCTACGCCTTTAAGGTACTCGATATTTGATTGCAGCAGCGAAGCCATGAACCGGTTTACGGCTACGAAGTTAGAAGGAGCAGGGAGATTTGGAAATTCCTCTGGTTTTTATGGCCGGATGTAATTATGGGAAATGTGGTTAAAAACCGGGTTTGGCAGATTTGCTTTGAATTCTGTACCGCACCGTATATTAAATATTCGTAAAGGTAGTGCCGGTAGCTTTTATTTACTCACCACATCATAAACCACACAGCGGTTTTGTTGCAGCAACTCTTCGGGGCAGTTAGGGTTGGTGCATCCGTTGCGCGAGATGTTGTTGCCGTAGTAGAATGAGCGGATGCGGTTAACCGGTATGCCGGCCTGTAATAAATAACGCAATACCACATCTGAACGGCGCAGGGATATCTGGCGAGGGTTGCTTTCGCCGGTTGAGGCAAGGCCATAAATATTGAGGTGGGCATCAGGGTCGTTAAGCAGGGCCTGTATAATTTCTTTTAACTGCTGCACCGTTGCGCTGCTGAAATCGGAGCTGTTTTTATTGAACAACATGGCTTTCATGTTGGCGGTAGGGGTATCACTTTCGCGGATAGTTACGTTTTCGGGCATAGCAATGGCAATTGCATGCTGTGGTTTAACTGTAGTTGGCGCGGTGGTGGTAGCTTGAATTTCTTTGGCCAGCGAATTATCTATCGGCTTGCGCATGGCCAGGTCGCGGGCGGCGCGTTCTTTGTCGGCAGCAGCTTCAGCAATGGAGTCATCAGCAGCTTGCTTACGGATGCGGGCTTCTTCCTGTTCAGCCTTTTGTTTTTCGGCCAACTCTTTAGCCATGCGTTGTTGTTCAGCTTTTACAGCGGCAATGGAGTCTTCAACGTGTTTCTTCTGCCCGGCAATTTGCAGCGCCAGGCGTTGTTGCTCAGCCTTTACAGCTGCTAAAGAATCTTCCAGGTGCTGTTTGCGGGCAGTAGCTTCAAGCTCGGCCTGCTTTTTCTTTTCAGCCTGTAGCTCTCTGGCCGCCTTATCCTGCGCTGCTTTGGCATTACTTAATGAGTCTTCAACTGCTCTTTTCCGTTGAGCTACTTCCTGCGCAAGCTGCTTGCGTTTTTCAGCAAGTTCCTGTGCAATGCGTTTGTTTTCTGCTTTGGCATTAGCGACAGAGTCCTCCACATGTTTCTTCTGCACCGCAGCCGCTATTTCGGCTTGTTTTATCTGATCTGCCTTTATCCGGTTTAATGAGTCTTCAACAGCACGTTTACGGTTATCGGCTATCTGTTTCTTTTTTACCTCTGCCAGTTCTTTTTTAACCGATTCCTTTTCAGCTTTGGTTTTTGCCAACGAATCCTCAATCAACTTTTTCTGTTGCGCTATCTGTTGCTGTTGTTTATTCAACTCGGCCAGTTGTTTAGCTTGTTTTTCCTGGCTGGCTTTTACTTTACTTAATGAGTCTTCAAACAGTTTCCTTTGGGCGGTTGACATGCGCACCTGTCTTAATTCAGCCTCTGCCAGTTCTTTTGAAAGCTTTAACTGCTGCGCCTTAACAATGGCCAGTGAATCATCTTTAGCCTTGCTCTTTACGGCCTTTAATTCAGTGCCCATCCGCATTAAGGCCACCTGTGCCCGGGCAATAGAATCAGCCAGTATCCTTTTCTCCGCTTCGGCACGGCTGGTAAGTAAAGAATCTTTTGCCAGTTTCTGTTTAGCTTCTAAAGCCTCTTCTATCAGTTTTTGCTTTTGCTCCAGTTCAACGGATACATGTGCTGCTTCGGCCTTCAAACGGGCAACAGAATCTTTTGCATAGGCCTTGCGGGTATCGTTCAGCACGCGCGTGATAGAGTCTTCAAAATTCTTTTTAGCTGCCAGTTGTTGCGCTATCCGTTTCTGTTCGGCCTTTGCCTGGTTTACAGAGTCTTTCAGCGCTTTTTGCATGGCTTGCTGCCCGGCCTTTAACTGCCGCTCGGTTAAGGCGTTGTTTATTGAATCGCGCACCTGTATGTTGCGGGCTTCTGCTTTGGCACGGGCTACAGAATCCTGGTAGGCTTTTTTGGTTTGTGCCAGATCTTTGGCTAAGCGTTGTTGTTCGGCGGTTACATGTTGTAAAGAATCCTGCACTGCTTTTTTAGCAGCAGTTTCCCGGGCTACTTTTTCCTGCTCAGCCTTGTTGCGGGCCGCAAATCCGGCAATCGTTTTCTGATGCTGTTCTTCCAGCGCCCTTACCAGCGAATCTTCAAATGCTTTTTTAGCCAAAGCGTACTGCGCTTTTACCTGCTGCTGCTCTTTTACATGTGCTATTGAATCGTGTTCTGCTTTTTGGGCAATTAAATCAAGTGCTGCTTTCTGCAATTGTGCTACCGAATCTTCATGCGCTTTTTGGGCAGCCAGTGCTTTGGCGATCCGTTCTTTTTCAGCTTTGGCGCGCAACACCGAATCGCGCGACATTTTTTCGCGGGTTAAAGCAAGTACCTTCGTTATTGAATCTTCAAACGCTTTGTGGGCTGAGCGTTCGGATGCTAATTTTTCGCGGACGGCTTTGGCCTGCGTTATAGAATCGCGAATGATTTTATTGCGTGCCTCGGCATATACTTTGTTAATGGAGTCCTCAAACGATTTCTGCGCTGCCAGTTTTTCGGCAAGGCGTTGCTTTTCAAGTTTTACCTGTGCAACCGAGTCCTCTACCAGTTTACGATGTGCGGCCTTTAAAGCCCTGGCGGTTGAATCTGCTATAGCTTTCTTTTCGGCCAATTCTCTGGCAATACGCTTTTGCTCGGCTTTAACCTGGGCTATTGAGTCTTCCAACAGCTTTTTAACCTGTAGTTCTTTTGCCATACGCTCCTGCCCGGCTTTGGCAACCAGCAGTGAATCGGTCACCGCCTTTCTTCGTGTTGCCTCATAAACACGTGCAATACTGTCTTCAGCCTCTTTCTTCCTGGCTTGTGCCAGCACTCTGGCCAGCGAATCTTCGCGGGCTTTGGCGGTGGCTGCTTCCTTTACCTGCCGTTCCTTTTCTGCTTTGGCGTGTAATAATGAATCGGCAGCCATTTTGCGCTGTGTAGCAATCAGCACTTTATTCATCGAATCCTCGTACTGTTTCCTGGCAGCTAAACTCTCAGCTATGCGCTGTTGCTCGGCTTTGGCATGTGCTACCGAGTCTTGCCATATTTTACGGCGGGCTGTTTCAAGCACTGCGCTCAACGAATCCTGGAAGGCTTTCTGGCTGGCTTGCATTTTGGCAGCCGTTTCTTTTTCTGCCCGGTCGCGGTCGGTTGAATCGCGCACAAATTTTTGCCTGATATTTTGATATACGCGGGTCATGGAATCCTCGTATGCTTTTTTGGCAGCCAGTTGCTGGCTGATACGTTTTTGCTCGGCCTTAGCCTGGCTAACGGAGTCTTTAAACGCTTTTTTAGCCGCAAGTTCTTTATTCAACTTATCCTGCTGGGCTTTGTAGCGT
>Ga0316224_1002009_pt1 | contig 19928 bp, 38 predicted proteins | sample TBH18013metaG_FD_206254 | JGI IMG/M metagenome (GOLD analysis project Ga0316224, IMG submission 206254) | Freshwater microbial communities from Trout Bog Lake, Wisconsin, USA - TBH18013 | ecosystem: Environmental > Aquatic > Freshwater > Lake > Hypolimnion/Profundal zone | place: USA: Wisconsin... | reverse complement strand
AGAAGAAAAAGGTTTGCAAAACGCAATTCGTGGATTTATGCAACGTAAAAATTTTATGGATGGAGAGGGCAATGTCAGACCTATGACAGTTGCCGAAGCTGAAGAAGTGCGTCAATTTATCAATAATAAATATCACCATGAAACAGCAAGATTAGGCGGTCAACTTAAAGGATTGATTGACGATCAAGTATTTGAACAAGTTGGCGGGGAAACATATCAACAAGCAAGATCACATTGGGCAAAAGGTAAAGATATTTATGAAAATCCCAAAGCTATTGGTGATCTTTTAAGCGATAAAGGCGTAAATCAAAAAATTGCTGATGAAACAGTAATGAATAAAGTTTCCGCTTTACCAGAAAGCCAATTTAATCATCTTGTTGAAACATTAAAAGCAGACAATCAAACTGCTGCAATTAATCAAATTAAGACATCTTTGGTGGATCAGGTTCGCAGAGCAGGTGAAAGCGGTATTAATCAACCATTTAATAGTATTGCTGCTGCTAAAGAAGCTGCAAAACTTAGTGAAAAATTTAAAGTTGCGTTTGCTGATGATGCAAAAGGTTTAGAGGCATTTTACAAAGGTATTAAGGCTGCTGACATTTTACATATACCGACTAAATATCCAGGCGCAGCAGTTCAAACACATTTATTAAAAACAAAATTTTCAGATATTGCGCTACAAAGAGGAATAAGCGGCACTTTAGGTGCTGCTGGCACTTATTTAGGCGGCCCAACTTTAGGCGGCATGGGTGTTGCGGCAGGTGAAATTGCTGGAAGTAAAATGTCCCAAGCAAGAATTTCTAAGCGTCAACAAAAGCAGTTAAAGAAAGAATTAACGAACCTTCGTGACATTGGCAAATAATCATGGAACAAGTAACTCACAAAGAAATTTACGACAGACTTGTAGCAGTTGAAACTAAAGTCGATCAGTTGCATTACGGTACAGTCGAAGTCGTAAATGCTTTTGAAGCTGCCAAAGGTGCTTTTAAAGTTCTTGAGTTACTTGCCAGAATTGCGAAACCTATATTGTGGGCAGCAGGTTTAATTACCGCTGCATATGCTTTTATACAAAACATAAGGACACATTAACATGGATCCGATTACCGCATTATTGTCTATAGGAAACACGCTAATACAGCGTATATTCCCTGATCCTGCCCAAGCAGCACAAGCGCAATTAGCATTGCTAAAAATGCAGCAGGACGGTGATCTGGCGGCAATTAGTGGTCAGATGGACATAAACAAAGTAGAAGCTGCAAGCACGTCTATATTTGTATCAGGCTGGCGTCCTTTTTGCGGATGGGTATGCGGATTTGGTTTAGGATATGTCGCTATTATTGAACCGCTTGCACGATTCATTGCAAAAATGTCTGGTTATTCAGGCGATTTTCCTTCAATTGATACCACATTAACCATGCAAATCTTAATGGGTATGTTGGGCATGGGCGGATTACGCACAATGGATAAGATCAAAGGTGTTGCTTCTAAATGAGTCCTAATTTAAAAGCGTTTTTGGATATGATTGCCGTATCCGAAGGCACAAAACCCCGTGGGGATGATGGTTACAATGTCTTGGTAGGTGGTGGACTGTTTCAAGGATATGCAGACCATCCTAGACAAAAGATTGAAGTGCGTCCAGGACTCATATCTACTGCGGCAGGAAGATACCAATTGCTCGCACGTTATTATGACGCTTATAAGGCACAACTTGGTTTGCCAGACTTCAGCCCTGCTTCACAAGATGCAATTGCTATTCAACAGATCAAAGAGCGTGGGGCAATACCTGACATTGAAAAAGGCTATATTGACGTAGCTATAGATAAATGTAAAAACATCTGGGCTAGTTTGCCTGGTGCGGGATATGGGCAACACGAAAACAACGAGCAAAACTTAATCGCTGCTTACAAGAAGTTTGGCGGCACAACTGCGTGAGGAAATTATGGCAACTAAATTTACGGTAAAAGATGAACGAAAAGGAACTCAAAAAAGTAATTATGAAGTTATTAAAGATCACGTCAAAGAGTTGGAACGTGAACTACATAAGCACGAATCGTTGCCAATGAATAAGGCCCATCCTGACAAGAATGAGCCTAAGTAGTTATTTCTTTTGCTGACTTGGCGGTACAAAACCAAATCTTTTAAAAGTTTCCGCTACGTCAGTTTTAGCGGCAGGTATGTATTTAAACTTTGGGTCTAATAACGACATTTGGTTTCCTTATAAGTTTGTACATCTTGTAAGCCTTGGACGGATGCCACTTGTCCAAGATGATAAAACCGCTTCTACGCAGTTCTCCAACACGGGTTGATAGTTTCATCGTACCCGCTTCATGTAAAGCCTGTAATGGGCTAACCCAGCGTCCCTGAAGGCATTTAATGATCTGTTCTTGTTGTGTCATTTAATCCACCATACTATAACTGGAATTAAAACAAGCATCCATCCTGCGGCAGCTAATAATATGCTTTTCATTATTCGTCTCCGTACAAGTCTGGGTTATCGTGGCGGTGATCGGTGTCCTCAATTTCAAGCAATAAAATGTCGCTTGGTTCAATTGGGTAATCAAAGTGACCAGTTGAAGGCATTGCAAATTCATCGCCTTGCATACGGATGAAATAACCTGCTTTATCCCTGCGTAAACGATCTGTGTATTCCTCAACCATCTTGCTAACAATTTCGTCAGTAAGATCGTAGGCTAACTCACGCAACAATCTGCGTTTTGCGTCTATGTGCATCTCAAAAACTTGGTATTTCATGGTTCACCTATATTTGTTGTCCGGTGTATTACCGTAGCTGAATATTAAGCTATCTAAATTATATACGCAAGTTTACTTAATAAAAGTGTTGTATTTTTGTTTGGGGGGTGCGCCTACTAGGGGAACAAGGAGGGGTTAGGGGACACCCCGTTCGGCGCAGAATTACAGACCTTTTACGATTTTAAAGTATTGTAAAAGATGGTCGAAAGCATCAAAGGCTTTTTGCAAATTTTCTTCTGAATGTTCAATCAGTTTAACATCGCCAGATTCAGTAAAGTATATGTTAGCGCATCGTGCTTTGGGCATATTTAGTCCGACTCGATATGCTGCCAGTTGCATGATTTGTTCATCATACGCTTTTACTGCTTCCAAACTGCCTTCTTTGCTTTTGAAATCTACAACTATTCCGTCAGCGTGAAGGTCAACTTTGCCACCAAAACCCATTGGATCGCTAAAAGACTTCTCAGCAATCCAATTTTGGGCATCAAAATGCCCAGTTAGGGTGCGTTCTATTTCTATGCAATAGCTAGGCCAGATGGCCTTTGTTTTGCTTGTGTAAAACTGCTCCAAAACATCGTGCATCCGACTGCCACGCTCCATTGCTTCCTTTCCGGTAGCTTTGGAATCCTGCATAACACGCTCAATCCACTCTACTTCAGACTCGCCATCTTGCCTTGGCAAAGTCAGCGCAGCTAAAAGCATATTTTGTAGCTTCCATGTTTCCAAGCCTGGTTTATGCAACAAACCAAGGATTGTAGTTACGGAAGGTACATAACCATGTTTTTTAGCGTCACGAAGCGTTGTAGCACGTTCTTTACCGTTAGCACCTACAATTGTGTACGCAGGGCTACCGTCTGGCGCATACCAATGATCGCTCATTGTTCCCTCGCTTTTAACATTGCATCTGCTATTCTGTAACAAATATTACAAACAGTAGCAATTCGTTTTTCTGATGATTCATGTTCAACAAAAAGTTCTATTCGTGTTATTTCTGATAAAACTTGTGCTGCAAAATAATCACGCAAACTCATACCGTGCGCCATTGAATCATCGGTTATCCAAGTTGGAAATGCTGGTGGGCTAATTTTCATATTTCACCTATATCAAAAGGGTACATCATCTTCCATGTCTGCCAAACTACCGCCTTTTGCCGCAGCGTATTGTTTAGCAGTTGTTTGTGGTTGCTCCGCTTTGCCACCTAGCATTTGCATCTGGTCAAGTACAACTTCTGTTGTGTATTGGTCAACTCCATCTTTTTGCCATTTGCGAGTAGTCAAGCGTCCACAAAAATAGGCTTGTGAACCCTTTTTAAGATACTCGCCACATATCTCAGCTAGTTTGCCAAACGCTGTCATACGAACCCATTCTGTCGTTTCTTTTTCTTTGGACTTGTATCCAACAGCAATAGAAAAGTTACACACAGCACCGCCATTCGGTGCAAAGCGTAAATCAGGGTCTTTACCCAAGCGTCCAATACATTCATATCTGTTTAAATCATTAGCCATTATTTTTTCTCCTGTAATGCTTCTTTCATACCTTCATAAAATGCTTGCAACGATGCACGTTGTTCTACGTCAGCGATTTTGTACCATTTAGCAAATGCTGCTTGCAGGTCTGGTAGCGTCTTTTTAGTGTTCATTTCGTCCACGGCTTTGTCACCGTCAAACACAATCTTGACTGGCGCAGACTTGGTTGCGGCGTTACCGTCGTCATCTTCACTAGCGATACATAATGCGGATTGAATTGAATACCGTTTTGCATAACTCAATGCCGAGCCGTAACCTTGGGCATCTTGTTTGGTAGCGGGTACAAACAATTTCCCAAACGACATCTCTTGACCTGATTCGTGAATCAATACGGTTTCAACACATACACCACCTTCAGCGTCGTGTGTTTTTTGTACAACAGCTAAACCGTTGCTAGCAAGGTGCGGTCTAACAGCGTCAATGACGGAAACTAGACTTGAGTATGACGATTTGAAATGGGGATTTTTACTATCTTTAGCAGCGTGGTTCATTGAACTTTGTGCCTTGACTAATGCTTTAGCTAATTCTTGCATATTTCACCTATATTTAATTACTAGCTTGATTGCTAGTGAAGCTATCTTAACACCATATTTAGATTGTTGCAAGCTAACTTAACATTAAGTAAAATGAAGCTATGAAACATAAAGACATTATTGACATTTTAGGTGGCACTACCAAAGTTGCCAGGATGTGCGGAATAAGCCCTGCTGCGGTATCTCAATGGAAGCATACAGGCGTTCCACAAGAGAAGCTGATATTTCTTGCTGCACAGCTAGAAAAGCACAGCAAAGGTAAATACAGTCGCAAGGAAATGTTCCCCGCATCCTGGCATGACATTTGGCCTGAATTGCAGCCCTGATTAAAGACAGGGAACGAGAAACCAGATCGCTCAAATGGACGGTGACTGTTAGGAAAAGACTAACTTCCCAAATTTGTGTATAATTAAATTGTTGGTGTGGAAGCCGATGAAACCGTTTTAGTCTGTGTCTTGCCCCGTAAAGAAGGGGGTCTTCCACCAAGATGCAGATTAAAGCGGTTTTTTTATTGTTAAAAGGATTGCAGACCAAAGTTAGCTGCAAACAAAATGGGACTCAGAACCCTGCCTAAGTTGTCTTTTTATGCTGGAGGCTCTACCGACATACCAGCGGCATAAATCGTAAGCGTACTGGGGGTAAGTGGATGTAATAGCGCACAAATAGGCGGCGAAGTCAGCACCTATTCCACGCAAGGCTGACGGGTTCTGTGGCTCCGAAAGGCAAACAGTTGAAGGCAACCTAGGTAGGCTAGGTTCGTCCACCAAAAGGCAAGTATTATGAAAGTAGGAAATATAAGTAGATATTCAAAAAAAATTCTTGGTTATAGTCAAGAACAAGGTTTTGGTTTGTATGAAATTGCTTGTCGAGCATTAGAAAAAGAAGGTTATCCAAAACCAGACGAATTTGGTTGCAAAAGATGGGTAAAACAAAATGAACATATCATTATGAAATTGCCCGAACCAAAATTTAAATCAAACATTGATATTGCAAAACAACTTAAAAAGAAAAAAGTTAAATCACATCGAATTGCATCAACATCATATGTTGCTACAAACGCTTTTTTATCTTCATATGAATGGCGAAAAGTTCGTATGGAAGCATTAAAAAAATATGGCGCAAAATGTCAATGTTGTGGAGCAACACCCGCTACAGGCGCAGTTATGAATGTAGATCATATAAAGCCTAGAAAATACTACCCATCGTTAGCTTTAAAGTTAGAAAATTTGCAAATTCTTTGCCATGATTGCAACCACGGCAAAGGAAATTGGGATGAAACAAACTGGCGAACTAATGAGTATTTTGTAAAATTGCCCAACATCTAAATATTTACAATAATGCAACACTTAGGGTAAATCCCTAGTTTGACATATGTATTAAGTTAGCTTAATATCTAATCATCGTAACTGATAAAGGTGATTTATGTTTAGTCAAATAGCAGCGACACAACTTGTCCAAGGATTGCGTGAAGGTCACGACTGGCGATACGCAGCAGCAGATATGATTGAGGAAATGCAAAAGATCATCCACGATTACGTTATGCGAGATGAACGCCAAAAAGCATTAGACAGGAAAGCCGATAACGCCCGTGAACTAGGGTTGAATTATGAGCCTGAACAAGAGCCTGTTGCGTGGATGGAGGACTCTATTGAGTTGTATGTTAGCGATCATCTTACACACACGCACACAATCCCACTTTACACATCACCACCACGCAAAGAATGGGTAGGGTTGACGGATGAGGAAATTACAGGTGCAGCGCATGATAAAGCTATATATCCGGTATCTATTTTAGAAACAACTAAATCAGGCTTGTGTTTAAAATTTAGCGAATCTGGTGAATGGCATTGTTCTGATAAGTTTGGTGATTACATGATAGTTGATAACTTTTTAATGTCTTTTGCCAAAGCAATCGAAGCCAAACTCAAGGAGAAAAACACATGAAAAAAGAAGATCAAATTGAGCGCATATTTAGACCTGATTACAAGGGTTTTACGCTAGAACAATGTGCTACTAGACCAAATAGCTTAAACATACTTTTAAAGCCGAGCAGAATTGAAAAAACTCTTTTTTACCCCGACGGACGCAAAGAAAATGTCACCACAGCAGCAACTGGTAGTTGATACGATCATTGACCAGAATGGCAACTGGATAAATGCCAAACAAATAGCAGAAAAAACAGGTATCAAAAATTACAACGTATTTAAGATTCTTAACGCAGTACAGCATCCACGAATACAAAAAGACAAGGTAAAAATGAATGGCATACGGACTGCATACATAGCTTGGAGGTATTCGGAGGAAGATAACGCTTGCGGCATGGCATTAAGGTTAGCTAAACGACATCCAGGACTTTGGGGGCAATTAGAATGGTCGAGTTCCTTATAGCATTTACGTTGTACAAATTTGAAGCAAATTGGGGTTGGTGGGCAGTATTTATAACATTTTTGTTATTTAAACTTTTGAGGTAATTATGTATTGGGACTACTTAATTTTACTTGGAGGGATTTCTGTCATGGCGATAGCGACAAAGGTTTATTACTGGCGGCAAGAACGTAAATACAGACCGCCAAAAGAAAAATGCTGCGACTATTGTGGTCAGCCAACGACTAATCTGCGATATGGTGCTTGTATCTGGTGTCAAAAAAATTACAAGGTGGGCAAATGACATTCGCAGAATTCTGGAAACAATACCCACGAAAAGTATCCAAGCGTGAAGCTGAAAAGGCATGGAATAAATTGCCACCAGTAGATAAAGACGCTGCGTTGGAAGCATTGCAACAACATATTAAATACTGGCAACTTAAAGATACGTCTAGCGAGTTTATTCCCCATGCTAGTACTTGGCTCAATCAAGCTAGATTTGAGGATGAATTAGACATGACAGAAAAGGCGCAGAAAGCCCCTAAATTGCCTTGGTACAGCACAGAGCAGCTGACGCTAGAAAAGGGCAGGGAAGTGGGTATTAACCCGAATCCTGGCGAAGATTTTGGTCAGTTTAGGTCTAGGATTGCTAAACGTATAGCGGAGTTAGCGTGAATGAGTTGGCTTTATTCGCAGGCGCTGGTGGAGGAATACTTGGGGGACATTTGCTTGGATGGCGAACCGTCTGTGCCGTTGAATGGGAGCCATACCCAGCAAGCGTATTGTGCGCCCGACAAAATGACAAAGTTCTCCCGCCTTTCCCGATTTGGGATGACGTACAAACCTTTGACGGAAAACCGTGGCGAGGAATTGTTGACGTTGTATCTGGCGGATTTCCGTGCCAAGACATTAGCGCAGCAGGAAACGGGGCAGGACTTGACGGAGAGCGATCAGGAATGTGGCGAGAAATGGCACGGATTATTGGCGAGGTTCGACCAAGATACGCATTCGTGGAGAACAGTCCAATGCTCGTTAATCGAGGACTTGAACGAGTTCTTGCAGACCTTACCAGCATGGGGTATGACAGTCGGTGGGGAGTTATATCTGCGGCAGACATTGGTGCAAACCATAAAAGAGAAAGAATTTGGATTATGGCTCACGCCAAGCACGGTGGATATTCCCGTAAGGTCACAGGAAAGCATGGAGAAAAGATTGAATTACCGTGCGAAGATAGGCCGCAATGGAGTGGGGGCGGGATGCCTGTCGGAGCAAGTGGAGTGGAGTCAGGGCGGTCCGCCAATAGGATATTTAACGAGGGAAATGATTCCAACACCAACAAGCAGCACGGGCGGTGCGAATCACAACAGTCCGACAACCTTGGCGGGGAAACGATTTACCGTAAATTTAGCGGGATATGTGCAAATGTGGGGAACGCCAAAAGCGCAGGATTCTCGTCATGCGTTGAGAGACCGGGGCAAGGGCAACCTTGGAGAGCAAGTATCGGGTCTGCACAATGGTGGCAAACTGAGCCCCCTTTGGACAGAGTGGCTAATGGGGTGGCCGCTAGGGTGGACAGACTTAAAGCCATTGGAAATGGACAAGTGCCATTGTGCGCAGCAACAGCATGGGAATTGCTTAAATGAATGAAACCGCAGACAAGGCCATTCAATATATTTGGGATAACGCACCTAAGTTTGCTAAAGCACGTCAAGAACTGGCAGAACTGGAAGCATTCAAATCTAGCTTAAAAGCGTTGGAGATGAAAAAGCATCCGGATTTGCCTGTGTCTGGTCAAGAGCGTGAAGCGTATGCAAGTGAGGAATATCAGCAATTATGCAAAGCAATAGGAGAAGCAACTTATAATTGCGAACTCTTAAAATGGCGTTTAATGACTGCACAGATGCGTTTTGATGCCTGGAGATCAGAGCAAGCTAACAACCGAATAATGGATAAGAACGTAAGATGAGCGCATGGTTAATAGGAATAATTGGCTGCGTGTATTTATACATTGCAGTTGAACAGGGAATTAAAGGCAACATAGGTATGGCAATTACATATTTTGGTTATGCTTTAGGCAACGTAGGTTTATATTTATTGGCAGCAAAATGAAAGATTACGCAGAGTGCATGACAGAATTGATGGCGGCAACCAAGAAAGAATATGACAAAAGACGAAAAGAAGCACTATGATCGTCTGGCGCAGTTTGGTTGCGTACTTTGTTATTATTTAGGCTACGGTGAAAGCCCTGCTGAGATACATCACATTCGTCATGCAGGATTGCGTAAAAACGCACCAGTTATACCACTATGCCCAGAACATCATCGAGGCAATACTGGCGTACATGGCATGGGTAGAAAAGCGTTTGCAAGGCACTATGGCGTTAGTGAAGAAGATTTGCTAAAGAAAACAAACAATTTATTGGGAATATTGTGAATCCATTTGAAATTACAGAACCAACTTGCATAAGTTTTTCTGGCGGTCGCACTTCTGGTTTAATGTTATACAAAGTATTAGAAGCAAACCATGGATTATTGCCTAATGAAGCAGTCGTATGTTTTACCAATACAGGCAAAGAAGATGAAAAAACTTTGGAGTTTGTTAGGGATTGTTCAATAAATTGGAATGTACCAATTACTTGGATTGAATATCAAGATCACGATGACCCATGGTTAAGATACAAAATAGTTACTTTTGAAACAGCGAGCAGAAATGGCGAACCATTTGAAGCAATTATTCGTAAACGTCAATATTTGCCAAATCCAGTAACTAGATTCTGCACATCTGAACTAAAAATACGCACAATGGCGTGTTATTTAAAAACATTAAATATGTTTAATGATTGCAATAAATCTGAATTAGAAAATTGTTCATGGATAGGTTTGCGAGCAGATGAATCTAGACGAGCCATAAAAATAGCTGATAAACGCAGAATTCCTTTATATACGGCAGGTATAACTGTTCAAGATGTTGGTGAATTTTGGGAAAAACAACCTTTTAATTTAAATTTACCAACGTACAAAGGACGCACATTAGCTGGAAATTGTGATTTGTGTTTTTTAAAACCATCAAATCAAGTTGCTACTTTAATAGCAGAAAAGCCAGAACGTGCAATTTGGTGGGCAAAGATGGAAGCGTTAGCGTTAGCGTCCCGACCCAATGGTGCAAAATTTAGAAAAGATAGGCCTGGTTACGAAAGTATGATGAAATTTGCTGCTGAACAAATATCAATGTTTGATAAAGACGAAGAAGGTATTGCTTGTTTTTGTGGGGATTAGAGTTCTTGGGGATCAAAGCCTAGTTCTGTTGCTATCTGGGTAGCATACTTTCTAAATAAATCATCGTGCTTATCCCATTTAGACGTTTTCCATCGTTTCATATGTATCATTTCATGCGCCATCGTTTTAATGACGGTATCTAAATGACCATTTTTAACTTTGGATACAGTTAAAACGTGCTTCTCTTTAGTATCGTCGTAAATATAAGTACCCATAGCATCTGTATCGTTTGACGCTACAAATATGATTTCGTCTGCAATTGGCAATGACCAGTTACAAAATGGTCGCAAATCGCAGAGCATCAAGTAAATAGATCGCAGCGTTGTAGATGTAAATTTCATACTTCAACAATTTTGCCTCGAAATACGACTTCATCTTCCCCAAAAACTTGTACAAGTTCCGGCATTAAAAGTTGACCACGATGCCAAGTTAATACAGCAAATCCTGATCGCCAGTCTTTAGGATTATCCTCAGTATAGTCTGCAAACGCCATTGCTTCAGGATCAGCTAATGTGCCTGTTTGAACGCCCCAAACCGTTTTGCCATAGGCAGTCACAGGTTGTACTGATAAAACGTGCGTATGCCCCGTTACTATATTTACACCAAGGGTATTAAGTGCATTGTTATATCCTGCATACCTGCCGCCCTTGTAACGGTGTTTAATTACGGTATCGTCGTTGATCCAGTATGACCAGCATGGTTGCCAGAACGGGAAATGATCTTTGAGTGAGAATCCTGGCACGTTTTCGTATTGTCCAGCAGCTTGAGCAAGCATTGTTTCAAATCGAGCGTCATGGTTGCCCATCGTCCATACAAGTTTTGCGCCACGGGCAACTTTTTCTATTTCGCCTAGATAAAACTTACAAGCGTCTATTTCGTCTTTTACGCTAGGTTTGTGATCCCAACCAATACGGGGGAAACGGCTTATCGAACCGCCATCAAACGCATCCCCATTGCAAATAATGGCTGCGGGTTTTAAGACTTTAATGAAATGAATTAACGCTTTAAATGCGGTGGTTGTTTCGTTAGGCCAAAAGTGTGCGTCTGAGAATACAATAACTACACCTTTGTCCAACATCATCTGTTTACGAATGTTTGGCGAGGCTTCTTGTACTCTTGTTCTTTTAGCTTCTGGGCGTTGATTATTAAATGATGGAAGTTTTACGCCAGTTTTTGCTTCAATGTCCCTGCGTCTAATGTAAACACTTCGTACAGCACAACCATGTGCATCGGCAAATAATTGTGGAGAACCGATCTTATTCCATTGATCAATCCATTCTTCATCTGTTAATGCTAACCTAGTCATAAGTGACCTTTGGGCTAATAACTTGCTAAGTATAGTAAACAATTTGTTACAAAACTACTATAAATTGTTGATTTTGTGATACAAATTAAGAATGATGAATACACCAATCACAATTGAATACCCTTTTCCACCCAAAGAATTGAATCCAAACAGGCAAATTCATTGGGCAGCAAAGGCAAAAGTCAAAAAAGCATATAGAGAAGAATGTCGGTTATTAACTGTCAAAGCTGATACCTATGATTTGTCAAAGGTTAAAGACAGAATAATTAATTTGTACATTACGTTTTTCCCGCCAGATCGCAGACACAGAGATGATGATAATTTGGTGGCAGCGTTTAAGTCTGGACGTGATGGCATAGCGGATGCGTTAGAGATTAACGATAAAATGTTTCGCATACATCCAGTTCTTTCAGATACAATTGGCAATAAAGTTGTTATTACGTTTATTCCAAAAGAGTAGTAAAATTAAGTTACCTGATATTTAAAGGATAATCATGGGCTACGAAGCTAAAAAGTTTCCTAAAGGCGTTGCCAAAGCAGATATGTCTGGTGAAAAACGCATTAAAGCATCCAAAGTTGATCGTGAGGAATATCACGAAGGCGTATCTAACGAGAAAATGCCTAAAGGCGTTCTGTCAAGCGATACTAGCGGTGAGCGTAAAGCACCGATTGCTGGCGGCGTGGGCATGGGCAAAGCTGACGGTATTGGTCTGCGTGAAAGTTCACACATGGGCAAGAACGACGGACGTTTAGGCGAAATGAAAGGTCACATGGGCGATAAGTCTGTGTATGACCACGTTCGCATTGCACACGATCAAGATAAAATGTAATTCGCAGGTTCAGGGTGTTACAGCACCAAGAACCCGCTAACCAGTACAAAAGAGGTTTGTAATGGCTGAAGCAGATTTTACATTTTGTTTTAACTGTAAATACTTCCTGGGTAATGACTTAGGAAGTTGTAGGCGTTTTCCAACATATCAGAATCGTCACGCTAATGAATGGTGTGGCGAATGGGCAATGAAGATTATCCCTTTAATGGATGCGCCACAAGTAGAAGTAAAGCGTGGCAGACCAAGGGTGGCAAAATGAAGCTAAGACCTTTGAAAGATAGAATCGTTGTCAAACCTATATCACGCATCAAATCGTCCATTATTGACGTGATAATGTCTGAAAAAGACAACATGGGCAATATCGTCGCAGTAGGCGAACAAGCTAAAAACCATTTGCACATAGGCGAATTTGTGCGTTTTGGTACGATGGGCAAAGATGAATATTTGAATTACCAAGAGTATTTCGAGGATGGCGAACGCTATCTAATCATGTCTTGGAAGGATATTTGCTTCATATCAGAGGAAAATCATGCCGCTTAAGAAATCAGCAAGCCCCAAAGCATTTAAAGAAAACATCAAAACTGAAGTAAAAGCAGGGAAACCTGTTAAACAGGCCGTTTCCATAGCGTATGCAGAAAAACATGAAGCACAAAAGAAAGGAAAAAAGAAATGATTAACTTGCAACACACGAAAGAAGAAGTAGAGTTGATGCTAAAGGCATTACAAGAATTGCCACACAAACTGGTGCATGAATTATTAATGAAGATTCATATGCAAGCTGTGCCGCAAGTTCAAGCAGCAGAAGCCAAAGTTGCCGATCCTGTTGCGGCATCTTCCCCTGCGACAACTGCCCCAGCAGCTACTTCAGTTGCCGATATTCCTGCCGATACACAAACCAAATGAATGTCTCCCTAATTGCTGAGAAATGGTCTGCAATATTAAGCATTTTGCAACATCAAAGTTATTATATTGTAGCTGACTTAATAGAAGATATTGAGGAGCAGTTAGAGGTGGAAAATTATCCGATTGATTTAAGTAAACGAGTGATAGTTAATAAACAATAATCATTATCATTATCAATTATTTGAGAGTTAAAACAAATGGGTGCGCCAGTAGGTAATTCCAACGCTTCAAAGTCGAGAATGTTTTATGACGCTCTCAGGAAAAACCTTGTCCAAAATCCCCATAGAGTGCAGACAGTTGTAGAGAATCTTATATCTGCTGCTGAAGCGAATGAAATTTGGGCGATTAAAGAGTTGATAGACAGAATCGACGGCAAAGCTATCCAGGCGAATACTTTGGAAAATCCAGATGGTTCTCCATTGTTGTCAGGAATTGAAATTACATTCGTAAAACCACAACAACGTGATGAATAACTTTATTGAAATAGTTATTGAAGAAAATCAGGTATTACGTTTGTATCCTGAACATAATGTTATTCATTTGACTGCGGATGAATGGTTTGCATTAATTGGCCCGATCAACAGAGAATTGGTTAATTTGACAAAAAGTGGATAACAATCAAATCAAATCAGCTATTGCAAAAGCTGAGTTTCCAGTTAAATTGCAATGCTTGTTTGATCCGCCAAAGATGCGTTTTCGTGTGCTTTTTGGGGGGCGGGGCGGTGCGAAATCTTGGGGGGTGGCACGCAGTTTACTAATCAAAGGGGCGCAAAAACCCCTTAGAATTCTCTGTGCGAGGGAATTTCAAACAAGTATAAGAGATTCTGTACATAAGTTGTTATCTGACCAGATTTCAGCATTAGGATTGTCAGGATTCTATGAGATCACGCAGACAAACATTCGTGGCGCAAATGGCACAGAGTTTAGCTTTGTAGGCTTAAAGAACAACGTAGCTAACGTAAAGTCTTATGAAGGCGTGGATATTTGCTGGGTAGAAGAAGCACAAACTACGTCAGCAGCATCTTGGAATGTATTAATCCCCACTATTCGTAAGCAAGACTCAGAGATATGGATAACATTTAATCCTGAGTTGGAATCTGACGAAACATACCAGCGTTTTGTATTGCATCCACCTGAGAACGCAATCGTCCAAAAGATTAATTGGAACGACAATCCTTGGTTTCCTGAAACGCTTGATTTAGAGCGTTTATATCTTAAACAACGGGATATTGAGTCTTACAACACCGTTTGGGAAGGGATTTGCCGCCAAACCGTCGATGGTGCTGTGTTTGCTAAAGAAATGCAATTGGCAGAACTGGATGGGCGCATCGGTAAAGTGCCATACGATCCTGCTAAACCTGTCCATGCTGTGTTTGACTTGGGTTGGTCAGATGCAACAGCAATATGGTTTGTACAGTTTATAGGCATGGAAACCCGTTTAATCCGGTATTTGGAAGATAGTCAGCAGACGATTGCTTATTATTTATCCAAGCTACAAACATTTGGTTATGTTTACGATACGTTGTGGTTACCCCACGATGCAGAGAATAAGACTTTAGCTGCAAATGGTAGAAGTATTGAAGAAATAGTGCGTAATAGCGGATTTAAGACTAGAATACTAGGGAAAGTGCCGATAGTTGACAGTATTGACGCTGCAAGGACTATTTTCCGCAATTGTTACTTTGATCGTGACAACTGCGCTGAAGGTTTGCAATGTTTGCGTCATTATCGGTACGAAGTTGATCCAGATACCAAACAGTTTAGTAAGACTCCGCTACATGACCAGTATTCTCATGGAGCAGATGCTTTTAGGATGTTGGGATTAATGGTAAATGAACCGAAACAAGTAAGACCTAGAAAGCCAACATACACGCCACCAGGCTCTTGGATGGGATAAATATGCAAGACGATTACGACTCACGGATTACAGAAGCAAAACAATTTTTAAAGTTTTGCAATGATGCTGACTCAAATAATCGGGCAGAGGCTTTAGAGGATATTTTGTTTTGTTCTGGCGATCAATGGCCTGTCGAACTACAAAACAGTCGCAGTTTGGAATCCCGTCCATGCCTGACAATCAACAAGCTAGACGCATATTGCCGACAAATCACAAACCAACAACGTCAGCAGCGTCCACGCATCAAAGTACATGGGATGAACAATGAATCAGACGCTAAAGTTGCAGAGATTTTGCAAGGCATTTGTAGGCATATTGAGGTCAACTCTAATGCGGATGATGCTTACGATCATGCTTTTGATTTTGCTGTGCGTATGGGTTGGGGTTACTGGAGAATAGAAACAGACTATGTGTCAGAAAAATCATTCGATCAAGAAATATATATTAGACGCATTAATAATCCTTTTACCGTCTATTTTGACCCTAATTCTATACTTCCTAATGGTAGTGACGCTGAGAAAATACTCATAACTGAGGTCATTCGCAAGGAAGTATTCCGCAAGATGTACCCAGATGCAGACGATGGTTCGGGTTTTCACCAACGTGGCACAGGCGATACTGACTCAGAATGGATAATGAAAGAGGATATTCGGATTGCTGAATACTTCTGGACTGAGCGCAAATCAGAGGATTTGGTGCTATTGAGCGATGGTTCGCACGTTTTTGCGTCAGAATTGCCTAAAAAAGCATTATTGGAACAGGCAGGTATTTACGAGGTCAGCAGACGTAAATCGTTCAAAAAAGTGATTAAATGGGCAAAAATGTCGGGCATGGAAATCCTTGAGGAAGGGATATGGCCTGGCAAATACATTCCCATCGTGCGTGTAACTGGTCAGCAATTGATCGTACACAACAAGAAAAAATACTTTGGCTTGGCACGACAGGCGAAAGACCCTCAAAAGATGTACAACTTCTGGCAGACTGCCCTTACCGAATCTGTTGCGCTTGCACCGAAAGCAAAATGGTTGCTTGCCGAAGGTCAAGATGAAGGTCATGAAAACGAATGGGCGCAAGCTAACATTAAGGCTATGCCTGTATTGCGTTACAAGCAGACAGACATTGATGGCAGACCTGCACCGCCACCACAGCGTTTGCAACCTGAACCACCCCCAGCAGGTGTAATGGCAGCAGCGCAAGCACTCAGCGCAGATTTGATGGCAGTAATTGGTATCTACGATCCAGCACAATTACCTAGCGGCAATATTAGTGGTAAATCATTGCAAGGGCAGCAACAAGCTGTCGATATGACCAATTACCATTATTACGACAACCTTACGCAATCTATTGCCCATACTGGCAAAATTATTCTTGACCTTGCACCGCATATTTACGACACAGAGCGTGTCATGCGGATTATTGGTGAAGATGGCAAACCAGAGTTGGTAACGCTCAATCAGCGTGGCGTTGACGAAATGGGCGTGGAGAAGATTCTAAATGACGTGACTGTAGGCGAATATGACGTTGTGATGGAAACAGGCCCAGGCTACAACAGCAAGCGTCAGGAATCCGTAGATGCAATGCTAGGAATGTTGCAAGCTGATCCCACATTGATGCAGACAGCAGGTGATTTGATATTCCGCAACATGGACTTCCCTGGTGCTGAAATCATTGCAGATCGTATGGCAGCAGCTAATCCTATGGCGCAAATTGACGATAAATCGCCTATACCGCCTCAAGTGCAGATGCAACTCAAGATGTCGCAAGCACAAGTTCAGCAGATGCAGCAACAGATTCAACAGTTGCAAATGGCTATCAAGCAGCGTCAAGACATTGAACAAGTCAAACAGGATAACGAAACCAAGCGTGAATTGTTGCGTCAGACTTCTAAGGCGCACAACACCGAAACGATGGCAGAAGTTAAAGTACATGACCAAAATACACGAGCGATCACAAGTCAAAACAAAGTTGAAATTGAAGCGATTATGGAGTTATTGCTTCATCATATGGACACCGCTAGATTGGAGAAAGAAATTGCTGCGAGAAATGCTGAACAAACTGCGTATGGTCAGGCGGCAATTGCAGACATTCACCAAGGGGCAAATCCATTAGCTAGTAGATAATTACTAACAATAGGAATATACTATTAACATAGCTTACCAGTTAGCTTTTAACTGGGTTAATTCTTGAGGAAACTCATGTCAGACGATAGACAAGCAGGGACAGTAGTAACGTCGGAAAATTTAGCTGAATTTCATGCACAAAAGTTAGGATTGGCTGTAGAAGATGCTCCTGTATTGGTTGAAGAATCCCCAGAGGAAGATTCAGAGCGTGCGGTAGAGGCAGAATCACAGAGCGAACCTGAAGCAGAAAAGGAAGCGGAAGTAACAGATAAACCGAAACAAAATCCTAAGATTGAAAAGCGGTTTTCGGAGTTAACCAAGCAACGTGAACTTGCCAAACAAGAGGCGGCAAAAGAGCGAGAAGCTAGGGAGGCTTTAGAAGCCCGTTTAAGGGAGATTGAGCAAAAGGTAAATCCACAACCTGTGGACGATCCAGTTGGTCAAAAACCCCAGCCTAGTCAGTTCCAAGACGCATTTGAATATGCAGAGGCGTTAGCGGAATGGACTGCTGAAAAAGTTATTGCAGAGCGTGAGAAGGCAGAAGCAGATCGCAGAGCGAACGAGGAGCGCAACAAGGTTATTCAATCTTGGACGCAAAAAGTTGAAGCTGCTAAAGCTAAATTGCCTGATTTCGAGGAAATGGTTGCTAGTGCGGATGTGGCGGTATCAGACCAGATTCGTGATGCGATTATCGAGAGTGATGTAGGGCCGCAAGTTCTATATCACTTAGCTGAGAATACAGACTACGCTCGTAAATTGGCAGAAATGCCAGTTGCAAAGGCTTTAAAAGAACTTGGGAAATTGGAAGCTCGTTTTGAAGTCAAAGACGAACCAGAGGCAAAACCTGTTGCTAGGCAGTCTAAAGCACCTAGTCCTATTCGCCCATTAAAAGCGTCTAGTTCTGCTGCTGATGTACCGATTAACGCCGATGGCGAATTTCATGGTACATACCAGCAATGGAGAGAGATGCGGCAAGCGAGGAAGATTAGGTAAACAACCTAATTTAAAGGAAATATCATGGCAAACAATTTGCTAACTATTAGTAAGATTACTAACGAGGCCTTAATGGTTCTCGAAAACGAACTTACGTTCACTTCTGAAGTTGATCGTAACTATGATGACCAATTTGCCGTTGTTGGCGCAAAGATTGGTAACACAGTTAACGTACGTCGTCCTGGTCGCTTTATCGGTACGACTGGCCCTGCTCTTAATGTTGAAGATTTCAACGAAACCAGCGTTCCAGTTACCCTTTCGACTCAGTTCCACGTTGATACCCAGTTCACCACGCAGGACTTGGCTTTGTCGCTGGATATGTTCTCGGATCGTGTGTTGAAACCCGCTGTAGCGGCTATCGCTAACAAAATTGATAGAGATGGTCTGGTCATGGCTAAAAACAGCACCGCCAACATTGTTGGTACTGCTGGTACGCCCCCAACTGGTCTGATTACTTACCTGACTGCTGGTGCTTATCTTGACGCTGAAGGCGCACCTCGTGATGGTCGTCGCTCATGTATCGTTGAACCCTTTACTTCTGCAACTATCGTTGACAGCTTGAAAGGTCTATTCATGCCTGCTGAGAAGATCAGCCGCCAGTACGAAAAAGGCTTGATGGGCGTTGATTCGGCAGGTATGTCGTGGAAAATGGATCAGAACGTGGTCAGTCAGACGTTTGGTTCGTATGCTTCTGCTACTCTGTCAACCAACACCGCAACCTTTACTGGTTCGTTGACTTCTGGTTGGGCATCAACCTCGACGATCACCATTTCTGCTGCTTCTGCTGCTGCTGCGCTGAACCAAGGCGATGTAATTCAGATCGCTAACGTCTATGCTGTCAACCCACAGAACCGTCAGGCTTATGGTTCAAACAAGCTGCGTAACTTCGTTGTTACCTCGCCTGTTACCATTTCTTCGGGTGGTTCGGCATCGGTTACGGTTAGCCCCGCAATCATTACCGCTGGTCAGTTCCAGAACGTATCTGTTTCGGCAACTTCGTCAAGCGCAGTTGTAACTCCTTTCAACAACACGGGTACGGTTTCCCCACAAAACATCGTAATGCACCGCAACGCATTTACGCTCGCTGTGGCTGACCTTGAGTTGCCAGAGGGCGTTCACTTTGCTGGTCGTGCAAGCGATAAGGAAATCGGTCTGTCCATGCGTGTGGTTCGTCAGTACACCATCAACAACGATAGTATTCCTACTCGTCTTGATGTGCTGTACGGCTGGGCTCCTCTGTACCCAGAACTGGCTTGCCGTGTAGCAGCCTAAATTTAGTGGGGGAGAAATCCCCCGTTAACAATCTTTAAAAGGAAATTATCATGGCGAATCCAGGCCCAGCAAGTACCGTAAGTAACCATCCACAACAAGTATCAACCAATCAGGCTCTACGTCTGTTGGCTGTTGCTAAAGGCGTTAACATTAGCCAA
>Ga0316224_1002004_pt1 | contig 19936 bp, 23 predicted proteins | sample TBH18013metaG_FD_206254 | JGI IMG/M metagenome (GOLD analysis project Ga0316224, IMG submission 206254) | Freshwater microbial communities from Trout Bog Lake, Wisconsin, USA - TBH18013 | ecosystem: Environmental > Aquatic > Freshwater > Lake > Hypolimnion/Profundal zone | place: USA: Wisconsin... | reverse complement strand
TAATGCAGCAAAACTTTTAAAAGTGATAAAAGATTTCGGGATGTCATCATTGGGGTTTGTAAAAGAAGATTTTTTAAAAGAAGGATTTATCTTATAATAAAATAGTCAAAATGAGTACCAAAAATTTTGCATTATAATATATAAATAACATTTATCTCAAAAAACAGAAAAAATCTATAAAATGTAGCCTTATTTTGATGTTTTCAATTACGATAGTTTTAGCCGGCGTGTCAGCTATGGGGTCTTGTTGCCCCATTTCACATTTTGGCTAATACCCGGCGGGCACGGGAAGTGATGGACATTTTTTATTAGCCCTTATTTAATCTTGATCTTTATATCATCAAGGGTTCTTACCACACATTCAGGGCAGGTGACTTTTATATTGGTAAACTGTATGATGGCCCCAGGCGGCGCGTCATGGATTTCCTGCAATATTTCCTTAACAATAAAAAACCCGTTAACATTCATAGTAGCCGACCCCTTTGAACTTTCAATTTTAAAACTGTATTGCTTTATTTGGTATGGATAACTGTATAATGAACCGGGGAAAAGCAATTTCAGGGTTTGCTGGGCCAACAATTCCTTTTGACTGGCTTCGGGGGTATGGATATTACCCAGCCTTGCAATTAGTTTAGGAACAGTATCACTTACAAAGTTGACCGTTTTAATCACCTTATTTGTCTTCTTATTGCTGATTGTGAGGCTCATGTTTTTCCCCTTGGCAGGGTATGGCATAGCCATAACCAAAGTGGTGTCACCCTTAACTTCAGGGTTACCTATTCTTAAAGCCCACCCCGAACATTTCAATTTGATATCTGCCGGCTTTATGGTGGGGCTGTAAATTTCAATTAAATTGTTGGCTGACGAAAAAAGCAGCATGGTATCTTTCCTTGAGCACCATTTGTTCCATACAATCACGCTGTCGGCCTGTGCATAAGCATCTGTGAAACAGGCCAATAAGGCTATAAAAAAGATTAGTTTTTTCATTTTTTTATAAAGACGGGTGGTAATTGCGGTGATGGATTACCAGAAACAATGCCAAATTTACTACTTTTCACTTACTTTAAACAAGGACGAAAGTGGTAGATCAAAAGCATTGCCTTAATATCAGGTATGCCAGAACTACCAGCATCAAAATTACGGCAATAGCAATAATGGCTGTTTGCCCGCTTAGCGGGGCGCGGCGTTTCCTTTTGGTTTTAAGTAGCGCTTTGGTCAGTTTCAGGTTTATTTTACTTACCGATTGCCTTGCTTCCTGGGGCGACAATTGCGATAGTCCTTCAAGCGCGTCACTTTCCATGCCTTCGTCAGCAAGCCATTGCTCCACTTCATGCTGCTCCGCTGCAGATAACCTGCCCTCCAGGTAGGCCATAAGATTTTCCTCAGGAAGTTGTTTTCTTCCATTGTCGCCGGCTCCAAAGGGCAATATGTTGTTTGGTTCGCTCATGGACGGTTTTTGCCGGTTTTTTTTAATAAAATTGTTTTCAGGTTTCGTTTACCGTTCTGAATAAAACTTTTTACCTGCATAAAGGTAAAACCGGTTTTGGTGATAATCTGTTCATAGCTGTTTTTTTCAAGGTAAAAGAGTACAATAGTTTGTTTTTGTTCGGTATTCAATTCATCAAGGGCCTCATTCATTTGTTCAAGGGTATGATCGCGCCATTGCTTTTCTTCCTGGTCAGTTTCAGGGGCCGGAAAATAGGCTAATGCCGCTTCATCAGCCATAGGAGGTTTATCACGCAATTGCTGTAGGCAATGATTCCGGGTCAGCACATAAAGCCAGCCTTTAAAATTAAGAATTTCATCCTTTGGCAAGTGTTTAAGGGCTTTTTCAAATACCTGCTGCACGGCATCTTCGGCAAGCGATCTGTCTTTAAGGTACTTCAGGGCCACCCCAAGCAACAAAGCGGTATAACGCTGAAAAAGAAAACCTATGTATCGGTTATCGCCATAAGCCCTCCAGGCTTCCAGCAATTCTTCATCGCTCAGGTTGGTATGGTTTATGTTGCGGGCCAAAAGCTATAATGAGTTGTTCTAAAAGGTTCAATTTAAAGCCTTGTATCGTTTAATAGACCCAAATCATCGGGAATTCCATAAAACGAAATGATTTTTCCGGGGGCTTAAATTTAAATCATGAAAACTTTTCCTTTTGATCCAAAAATGGAAATACCCTTTTGCTACCTATAGGTTAAGGTATATTATCCGATTCGCTGGCATGTTCTTCCTTCGCCACCCTACCACAACCTGCAAAACGCCTGCGCCAGTATTTATTGTTCAGATTGCTGATTACAACACCCTGGGAAGATGATGCGTGAACAAAATAACCATTTGCAAGGTAAACCCCAACATGCGAAATTCGGAAGCGGTGGATCCGGAAAAAAACCAGGTCTCCCTGCAGGGCGTCATCAAAGTATTTTACTTTTTCAGAATTATGGCGCTGTTCCCTGGTGGTTCTTAAAAGCTCAATACCATAAACCTGGTCATACAATTTTTGGGAAAAGGCCGAACAATCTATTCCGTTTATGTCTGTGCCACCAAACCTGTATTCAGTACCATACCACTGGTCAATAAACCGGTACAAGGGATAATTGTTGATCTCTTTCGATTCAACATTGATCATACCGGCATATTTATTAATGAGTTCTTCTGTATTTTCTCCGGGTGCAGCCCTTGAAATATCTGGCATCTCCCCTTCTATTTCACTTGCCGGGGCCGGGTTAATTTCCTTCAAGGCAGCGGAACCGGTAAGACCGGAAGCCATTGGCAAAGCATCCATAATAACCGGGTTGCTTTTTGTTGTTGCGGCCGGTGGAACAATTTTACTGTTATATTTTTCACCTGCTTGCTTGTTTACCAGCCCTGTTCCATTAGAGGTAAGTGAAGAGTCAGGGTGAAAAAATGCAACATCCGGCGTTAGGGTATCAGAAGGTTTGGGCGCTTTAATGGCGCTTACTTTTTCAAATCTTTTTTCCAGGATGGTCTTTTCATCGGGAGAAACTGAAGGAGTTGAGGTAACTGTTTCTGAGCTTGCTGTTTCCGGATTAATAGCCTGTTTGGCCTGGTGTAAGGTTGGGGTATTTTTTTTAGGCTGATTGCCAGTAACGGAACTTTGGCTTTTTGAAGCGCCACCTGATGAGGAAGAATGTGAGAAAAACTGATGCCCCGAACTACATCCGGTAAGCATGGCAGACAATAAAAGGCATGCTGAGATCAGTAAAAATAAATGTTTTCTCATTGGCATGCATATTTACTGGTAAAGATAATTTTTCTTCTGAAAGAAGGAAACCCTTTTTACTTATAATTATTTTCAGAATACCAAAGGTAATGATAAGGCTTCAGGTAAATAAGGGCACAAAACTATTTAACTCACTTGAATAGATAGGCTTTATGTTGTCAACCTTCCTCAACGTTTAAAATCCATACATTTTTTTATGTACCGGATTAAAGGGATCTTTGGTTGTGGAATAAAAATAGTGTGGAGTGCCGTCGGATGCAACCAAATGCAGGATCATTGCCGAGCCATTACTGTGCCGCGCAATTAAGCTTTCTACCCTGAAAGTTTCATTTAAAAGCGACAGGTAAAGCGCTTCCATCCCTTCATCGCGGGATGCAGAAAACTCATCGAATTTTATGACTGATGGACTCGACGATTTGATGTAAAGCATTTTGTTTTTTTCAGTTTCCTTCGGTTCGGCAGGAAAAGATATGAATTTATAACAATATTCCAAACCGGCGCTTACCCAGTAAAATCCCGGCAAAAAAAGATGGTAGGTATCAAAAGGGACAACCCGGTAATCGTTATGGGAAAAAGGAATAGCCATGCTCATCAGCAAACATTAATTAATCTAAAATGGTTGATTTTGAGCAAGATTCGTATTTATTTTTTTCCTAAAAAATGATCTTCGTCATGTTTTTTTATGATCTTGATCACAGATGGGCTAAAATCAGAAAAATGTTAAAAAAAACCAGGAATAGAGCCGTTTTGTTTGCCTTTTAGCGGATAACCAAGGCTGTAAATACTTGATTTAAAACTCTTTATTAGAATATTCTTTTACCTGCCATACTTTGAGTGAATACAATTTTAAACCTCTTTTCCCTTGTTTTCTCCTGCTTTGCAGTCATAACCCAATGAATGGCGGCTTTACAATAAGAAGGAGCCTGACTCATAAACCATTCCCAGGCCGCCTTATTACTTTTAAATATTAATTCATAGGCCAACTCAAGGCGAAGGGGATCATTTTCGTAAGAATAAATGCCTGACTTCTTTTCCTTCCTTACATTAAATGCCGCCAATCCTTCCGGCTTCATAAGGCCATTTGCAATTAAAGTCTCCGCTTTTTCATTGTTTACCACACTCCATATACTATTTGGTTTGCGCCGGGAAAATCTAATAAAATAAGTATTTGCATCTATGGATTTCCTTACTCCGTCAATCCATCCAAAACAAAGCGTCACCTCAACCGATCCAGGCCAGGACACGGATGGCTTGCCGGTATGCGTTTTGTGATATCCCAGAAATAATTCCCTTTCTTTAAGGTGATTTTCCTCAAACCAAAAACAAAGTTGTTCTTTATTTTCAAAAAAAAGGACGTTCATTTTTTTCGTTTGGGTAGCCAATGTAAACATAAGCCAAAATACGCGATCCTTTTTGGGGAACCGGGGGTGATTTTTATTTTCAAAGCCCTGAAAGGGCGAAAGCTCACAGCGATGGGCAACGCCCATCGAATGGAAAACACCAAGGCACAAAGCCCTGAAAGGGCGAAATTTCCCCCATCTATTGCGCATCGCTTAATTTAAAAATCAAATAAAGAAACTCTAAAACCTAAAAATGTTGATTACCAATATTTTAAGAGTAAAAATAGAAGCAATTCTTAAATATTTTCACACAAAATTAACATAGAAAATAAACAATTATGCTTAATTTAATGTTGGTTAATTCAGTAAAAATTATGAAATATATTATTCAGATTTTGAAAAATAATGCATTGATATTCCAAAACAACTGCTTAATTTTGATATTGTTAATTGATTTCTCAACCTTATAAAAATTTAGCTATGTCATCTTACAATGTATTTTGTGACCCGTCAACCGGGCAAACTTTACGATCTGATTGTCTTACACTATTGGATTATGGTGTTATATTTGGTAATTGTTCCTCTATACTTGGAGGACAACCATTAGCTGTGCCTACAAACATTAACTGCTCAGATTTTTCTGTGATTCTCATGGGCGATTGTAATGTAATCAATACATTTGGTGGTCAATTTAATGTAATAACTGGTGGATGCCAAAATTCAATATCGGGAAGCTTTTCGAGTATTGACGGAGGAAGCAACAATGTTATTTCAGGCAATTACTCTTTTATAAGCGGAGGATACCTGAATTCAAATAGCGGAAATTGTTCAAGCATATTTGGAGGAAGTAATAATACAGTATCCAATGATTATTCTTTTATAAGTGGAGGATCATTAAATTCAAATGCCGGATTTTCTTCAACAATTGGAGGAGGTCAGAATAATACGATTACTTCCTCTGAAAATTTTTCAGTTATAGGAGGAGGTTGTTTTCATTGTATTTGTGGCCTCCAGTATAACACAATTGGTGGGGGTTCTTGTAATAACCTTTTTGGATGTACTGGACAAACAATAAGCGGAGGAAGTGGAATGGCCGTAATTTGTAATTACGGGACTATCGGCGGTGGAATTGCTAATTTCGTTGGAGGGGAAGGTGGCATAATAGGGGGCGGTTCAGGAAATAATGTTTTTGGTGATTTTGGTGCATTAACAGGTGGTTCTGGTAATAATGCATGCGGGGTTAAATCATTTTCGGGCGGAGGTAACCAAAATTGCGCTATTGGTATTGCATCATCAGTTGTTGGTGGTGATACGAATATAAATTCTGGTGATTGTTCATTTGTCGGAGGCGGTTTTGAAAATAATATCATTACATCTGCATATTCAGCAATTGGCAGTGGCTTGTGCAATTTAATTTGTAGCGGAAGCATTGGCGCATCAATTTTTAGTGGTAAGCATAATTGCGTAAGCAATTCTTTTTCATCAATTTTAGGAGGAAATGGAAATACAATTGGTTCATGCCAATCTATTATTGTAGGAGGTGATTGTAATAACATTTTTTCTGGGTCTAATGGCAGTTTTATAGGCGGAGGATATATTAACCATATCGGTTCAAATACCGAAGGTTCCATTTTTGGGGTGATAGGAGGTGGTTGCTGCAACCTTATTGATTCCACAGTTGCTAACCCTTCTTCTTTTGGAATTATAGCCGGTGGGTTCTCTAACACCGTTTGTGCAGGCGCTACCCATTCATCTATTTTAGTGGCAGTAATAATTGTGTAGCAGGTAATTTCTCCGTTATCTTAGGAGGAACTGGAAATAGTGACGGTGGATTTAATAATGTATTTATTGCTGGTAGTGGAATATCTGCTGTAAACCCAAATTCATTACATGTAAATGGTATATGGGCCAATGGAATTCCAAATGGATTAAGTGGGCCATTTCCTGCAGGTACATTATTTTGGTTGCCAGTTGGTACAGTGCCTACATTTCCTGTAACAGGGGCATTATGGATTATGTAAAAAAGAACTCATGAAAAACATAATCTTTTTTTTGTTTTTATTTTCATTTATTGAAAGTAAATGCCAAGTGATAACTACATTCGCTGGTACTGGAACAATAGGTTGTAATGGTGCTACTGGATTAGCAATAACTAAAAATATTACAGATCCTTTAGGAATGGTATTTGATTCTTATGGAAATTATTATTTTTGTAATCAGCAATGTAATACAGTTTGTAAAGTAGATACTAACGGTTTTTATAGCGTTATTGCAGGGCCTGGAATATTTTCTGTAATTGGAGATGGTGGTCCAGCAACTGCAGCATTCTTAAATTATCCAAATGATATTGCTTTCGATACATTTGGGAATTTATTTATTGTAGATGCACAAAATTATCGGGTTAGAAAAGTTGATATGACAACTAACATAATCTCAACCGTCGTTGGTACCGGAGTTATTGGATATGGTGGTGATGGTGGTTCAGCAACATTGGCATTAATAAATAGTACTAATGGAATTTTTTTTGATCGAAAAAATAACCTTTTTATATCTGATTGTGGAAATAACAGGGTGCGTAAGGTCAATTCAATGGGAATTATTTCAACAATAGCTGGCAATGGCATTCCCGGATTCAGCGGAGATAATGGGCCAGCTACAAATGCAAATTTAAATAATCCATTTGATGTGATAGTTGATAAATTAGGAAATGTATTTTTTCCAGATGCCCTTAATAAAAGAATAAGAAAGGTTGATACTTCTGGTATTATTACAACAATAGCAGGTACTGGAATCGGAATTTATAATGGAGATGGTATTTTGGCTACTTCAGCCAATTTTGGCCCTTATAAAATAGCAATGGATAACAATGGTAATATATTCGCTTCTGATAGTAATAGTAGAATTAGAAAAATTGATACATTGGGTATAATACATACAATTGCAGGTACGGGAGTTTCAGGTTATAATGGTGACGGAATTCCAGCAACAGTTGCCCAAATAAATGAGCCTTCTGGAATTACAACAGACATTTGTGGCAATGTTTATTTCGGTGATGTAGGAAACAATAGAATTAGAAGGATACCTCAACAACCCATTATAACATTTCCAATAATTAGTATTTCTGGACCAATAAGTGAAAGACCAGGAAATCTTGTTACAATTACTGCAACAATTTCCAATGCAGGTAGCAGTTACCTAATAGAATGGATGAACCACGGTATTGAATTTACAACAACTACTGTACCTTCAGTAACCTACACAAAAATGGCGGGAATAGATACCATAACAGCTAATATTGTGCCTACTGGTTATGGCTGTTGGGATAGTACTACATCGTCTGCGCATGTTGTGGTTGATGGCAGTCTTGATTTGCATGGTTATTCCACAAATAACTCGTATAATTTATTTCCTAATCCTGCCCATAATAGTTTAACAATAACCGGCAATGAGAAACATATAACCATTTGCGTTTTGGACATTCTGGGTCAGGAAGTTCTCAAAAATAAAACAGACAATGGGAGTTCGGAAATTAACATTTCAAACCTGATTCCGGGCATCTACATGGTAAAGATCAATGGCTTTGTCTGCCAGAGGTTTATTAAGGAATAATGAAAATTTTATTTGAAATAGGTGCGGCAGGGTATAAAATCCCTTCTGCGTATATTTCATTTAAGTTTATAAATTAAAATATTTATAACTAATAATATAATATTATTTATGAAAATAGTTTTCAAGATTGATGGTGGCATAGGCAAAAGCGTTGCCGCAACCGCCGTAGTGTCCGCCATTAAAAAACAATACCCCGATAGCAAATTGATTGTCATTACCGGCTACCCTGAGGTTTTTGAAGGAAACAGAAAGGTTTACCAGATTTGCCGTCATAATGAGTTGAATTATTTCTACCGCGACCATATTGAAGGCCAGCCTGATACCTTGTTTTTGATGCAGGAACCCTATATCCATTCAGATTTTATCCACAGAAGAGGACATTTGAATAAAGTTTGGAGTGAAATGAATGGCATAAAATGGAATGAAGAAATGCCCGAAATTTTTGTGAGCCATAAAGAAAAAACATCCCATAGTAAAATGTTTGAATCACCCAAACCAATCATGGTAATACAACCTTTTGGAGGGATGCCTAATCAAACAGATAAATATTCCTGGCCCCGGGATTTTCCGGTTGCTACGTCACAGAAAATTGTGGATCATTTCTGCAAAGAATACAATATTGTGCAGATTCGCAGAAAAGACCAACCGGCATTACAAAATGTGTATCCGGTTGAAGCAGGTTTCAGGCAATTGGCAGTCCTCATATCCATGAGTAAAATAAGGTTGTTTATTGATAGTTTTGCACAGCATACTGCTGCTGCGCTTGGGTTGCCATCAGTAGTTTGCTGGATTGCCAATACACCATCGCAATTCGGATATGAATTGCATACCAATATTATTGCCAATTCACCTACCCTTGCACCTGAATTGAGAAATGCAATTCTGTCAAAATACAATACAAATGGTCCGGAAACGGAGTTTCCTTACAATAATGAAGAAGAAATTTTTGATGTGGATGTGATTATAAAGGCACTTGAAAAAGACGAAAACATCAACAATAATAAGAATGAAAAGAAGAAATAAAATTTCGTTTAATCCTGGAGAACCAAAATAAATTTTGACAATTAATTTGGAAAAACAAAAAAATCACCTAAATTGCATAGTTTTTTTAGAAAAAAAACAGGGATTTTTAATTCAAAAAACCAAAAGGCTGTTAAATAATAAAATTAATATTTAAATATAAATTTCATATTAAATATAAATTTGAGCAAAAAGTGCGCAACAGTGCGCAAGAAATGCGCAAAAAGTGCGCAAAGAAATTGTGAACATCATTCATTAATCAATTGAAAATCAATAACAATCTTCAAAAGTCTGTGAGTAAAAAAATTTTCTGAAAAAAGTGCGCAAAAATCAAAAATAAACAAATAAATATGATCAAAAACTATATGAATTTAATTTCGCCCTATCAGGACTACTAATACCATCTAAACCCAAAGCCGGGGGCTACGCCCCCGGCTTTGGGTTTTTGCCCTTTCAGGGCCATTTCATCAATACCTAAAACAGTCTGATTTATTTCCCAGAGATTATTCTCTCCCTATTTTTAACTAATGGCCCTCATTTTATTCCCCTTGGCTTCATGGGTTACCTCAGCAAGGCCCAGTTTTTCCATAAGCGGGGGAATATACATGCCAAAACGGCCCCTGAGCCCCTTCTTAAGGCCATACCATCCACCGGCTGGGTTCGATTCTGCCCGGCCCCAGGCTTCAACAGTGCCTTCTTTTGCGGGTTTCTGCTCATCGGCGCTGCCCAGTTCCATCCAGTCGCCATGCTGTTTCAGCATCTGGTGCAGGTCGTTCAGGCAGTTGATGTTGTAATGGAGTACAGTTTTGCCCACTGTGCATACCAGTATTTCTTTTCCGTCTTTTTCATCCACATGCATGGTATATTCAGAGCTCAATGGTGGCGTCTGCAAGAGCATGGGATTTTCTTTTGTGCCGATTCTGTTTTTCATAAAATTAAATATATGCTTTAAAAAATATTTTTAGAGGTTCCTACAAGGCTTAATAATTCCTGTTTGGGGCCTGATACAGGGGCGCTTGCCTTCAATTGTTCCTGAAACTGCCTGAACGAAGGTAATGAAAACAAGACTTTCTGGTCTTCTTCCGTATTAAAAAATGCAGTGTGGGTAAAAGTGCATTCATCGGGAGCCAGGCAAACATTATAGTTAATACCAGGCACGGCCATTTGTTGCAGGTCATTCATTACCACGTTTATATTTTCCTTATTCCGGGCCGCATAGTCGGGCTGAGTGGTGTATGTTACTTTTACAATTTTCATTTTTTTATTTTTTTTTCGCTTGGATGAGTTAATATTTATTTTTTTTATTTTTCAAGGTTCTGAATGGTTTCGGCCTCCTTTTTCAGGTCGGCTGCAAACTGTTCAAAGGCAGCGTCGAAAGAAGGAATGTACCGGGCGAATAGCGGAAATAATGGCCCGCCTATTTTTTCATTCATAGTAAAAGTTACCATTCCTTTCCCATTATCATCTAATGTGAAAATTCTTTTACCCATGCCATCACCCCATACAAGGAGTCTACCCTCCGCCATTTCTTTTATTTTCAGTTTAAAATCCCTTTTGGGAGCCATTTTCGCCTTTAAACTGATAGTTTCACCAAGCGCTATATTTCCGTTTACGGAAATAATAGTGGAATTCCACCGTGTATAGCCGGCGGCATCTGTAAGCAGTTTCCAGATTATTGACTTGTCTGCAAAGATGCAGTTACCTACTGAAGTAGTCCGGCTGAAGGTTTCTTTTTGTGTAATGGCCTTGCCATTATTTGCAGTTGCCTGTTGTATTTTCGCCATATTATTGCCCGATTTAAAATTGGTTTCTATTCTGACGAATGAGCCGGATAAAACGATAGGGGAAAAGGCGGGATTTCACGTATATTTTTCCATTACTTTTCTATTGTGTTCCAAATGATGCAATTGCAAAGCAGCAGCGCCTGATTCAAAAGGATCAATACCACTCACAATCTTCATCCTTAAGTCGAACAAACGCTCCCGGCCCGCGGTATCAGCCTCCCTGGCCATTTCTATTTTCATCGCTTCTTCCTGGAATTTCTGCCGGGGGTTAAAAATACCATTGAGTTCGGAACATTGATGGCAAACGCCTTCCTTATTGATAAGTGCGCACCTGCCATCAAAAATTTTCATCATCCTTGACCTACCGGTATGCAGATGATACTTCACCATAGCTTCCGTAATTTCCAGGATACCGGCTATTTCTATAACCTTGAACTCATAAACCTCTTTGAGAAACAGGCACAATTGCTGGTCAAGCGGCAGTGACTTGGAAATACACGTAAAGCAGAATGTTATATGTTCTTTGATCTCAAAAGCCCCCTGTGCAGAAGTGGCCCTGATATGCATAGCCTCGCCAAAAAAAGCAGGATTAGCCAAAGCCTCCTGTCTGGCTATGTCGGTTACATTCTCAACCCACCTTTTCTGTACCCTGAGGTTATCCTTGGCAAGATTTGAAGCAATGGCAAATAACCAGGTTTTCAGTGAAGATTCCCCCCTGAAGGTGTGTAACCTGTCAAGCGCCTTAATATAGGTATCGTGCAAAATATCCTCAGCATCATGTATTGACGCGGTAATTCTTAAGAGATACGATTTAAGTTGACCAGAGAATCCCTTAAATTCTTCATTAAAGGTTGCGGTAGTCATTACCAATTGGCTGGCTGATGTTTCCATATGGCAATATTATTATTTTTCAAGAGCTTTTTTTATGAAAATAAAAAAACAAAATAGAAAATTAATCCTTCTGATTAAAATTGAAAAATCAGAAACTACCTTTCCTATTTTATCGCCTTCAGATTTCGCTGAATTCCTTTCCACCTGGATCTTTTTAAGGGCGAATTTTTAAATGTTTTATTAAAAGTCTCTTCAGACATATGCTCCCATTCGGATTTAGAAAGATTCAGGATTTCAGGGATAGGCGTAAAGCCGGTTTCCTGGTTTTGTTTGGAGAAACGGTTCCATGGGCAGACATCCTGGCAAATATCGCAACCAAACATCCAGCCCTCCATTTTATTATGAAATTCCGAAGGTATGAGCGCATCCTTTAGTTCTATGGTTAGGTAAGAGATGCATTTGCCTGCATTGATCTCTGTGGGTGAAACTATAGCCCCGGTAGGACAGGCATCAATGCAGCGCGTGCAGGTGCCGCAATGGCTGGTGGCAAAAGGGTCATCAGGCGCCAATACAAGGTCTGTGATGAGGGTAGCAATAAAAACAAAGGAGCCTGAATGGCGGGTGAGCAGGTTTCCGTTCTTACCTACCCAACCCAGGCCGCTGCGCACAGCCCAGCTACGCTCCAGAACAGGAGCGCTGTCAACAAAGCCACGCCCGTTGACCTCGCCAATATTTTGCCGTATGAAGAAAAGCAGTTCATTCAGTTTGTCCTTTATCACAAAATGATAATCGGTACCATAGGCATATTTGGCAATTTTGGGAGTCTCTGGCTTTTGAAGGGACGATGGGAAATAATTAAACAATAAGGTAATAACCGACTTAGCGCCGGGAACCAGCAAAGCAGGATCAACCCGGAGATCGAAATTGCGCTCCATATAGCCCATACCGCTGTTATAGCCGTTTTTGAGCCATTTTTCAAGCCGGGCGGCATCATCATCAAGCCTTACGGCCTCAGCCATGCCGCAGGAAGTAAAGCCCAGACGCAGCGCTTCGGACTTGATGAGGTTGGTATGTTTTTGTGGTGTGAACAATTTTTTAGGTAATAAACCCTGATTTTGAATGAAACAAAGGTCATAAAGAAATAACTAAATTCACACTGAAATCCTAATTATTAAATCCTTTATGGTTATCTCATGCTTTATCTTGAACTAAATTTATAGATTTGTACTGGTTTATCACATGGTAGAAGAATTAATAAATATTGACGATCAACTTCCTTATAACCCAAGCGATGTGGATATAAGGCAACAACAATTTTCGGTTGCCCATTTATTGGATATGATCACAAATAGTGAAATTGACCCGTTTTGGTTTGAGCCTGGATATGAAAGAAGCGGGAATGAATGGTCAATTGAACAAAAAAGCAGATTAATTGAGTCATTAATAATGCGGATTCCTTTACCCTCATTTTACTTTGATGGCAGTGAACATCCCTGGAAAATAATTGATGGTTTACAAAGATTATCTACCTTCTATAGTTTTTTAAAAGGAATGAGTTTCGAACTTCAGAACCTTGAATATTTAAAGAATTTCGAGGGAAAAGTTTTCTTTGAACTTCCATACAGCTTTAGAAGAGTAATTGAAAACACTATTATTGAAGCATATGTTATTAATCCAGGCACTCCAAAGAAGGTCAGGTACAATATTTTTACCCGGATAAATAACAGAGGTAGAAATGCATAATATTGTGTCGCTCAACCACAAAAATCACAGTTAATTATACATTAAACACAAACAAATGCTGACTGATATCCAACTTTTACAGTTCAAAAAGTTCAAAAATGAACATTTTGGTCTTTTGCCGTTAACTTTACTAACAGGTATTAATGGAATGGGGAAGTCGAGTTTAATTCAATCTTTACTTATTTTAAGGCAAAGTTTTGACCGGGGCGATTTACAAAACAATGGCATGATCGTTATTGAAGACAAAGACTTGGTAAACCTGATAAGCCCTGATGATATGTTAAGTTCGGCGGCAGACAATAATATAGTTTCTTTTCGCTTGTCGGATAGCAAAGGTAATATAGCCAGATGGACGGTAATGGCAGAGGGCACTTCAAATACCCTCCCCTATACTTATGAAGAAAAAACAGGAAATATTTATGCTTCATCTCTATTCGCCACAAATTTCCAATATTTAAATGCTGAAAGGATTGGCCCAAGGGCTATATATGAAAAACTAAATATAACGAGGCCACATAGCCCAATAGGCTACAGGGGAGAATATGCCGCAAGCAGGTTATTAGATGCTGTTACGAATTTGGAAAAAGTAGAACTTTCTACTGTCATCCTTAATGGGGCGGGCAATAATATTTATGAGCAATTATCAGCATGGATTAGTGAAATAATTTATCCCGGAACAAGGGTAAATCCTGACGAAAGCGATCCGGCAAGAATCAGGCTGCAATATTCTTTCAGGGAAGAACAAACCAAAACATTCAATCCCTTAAATGTGGGTTTTGGTTTTTCATTTGCTCTGCCAGTAATTTTAGCCATTCTCACTGCTAAACCCGGTTCTTTATTAATTGTTGAAAATCCTGAAGCCCACTTACATCCGAAAGGACAGGCAAAAATGGGAAAATTACTTGCCCTCGCTGCAATGAGCGGAGTGCAAATTATCTTAGAATCGCACAGTGACCATATCTTAAACGGGATCAGAATTGCCGTAAAAGAGCATCTTATTTCCCCTGAAATTATTAAACTGATATTCTTTGGAACTAATCTTAGGTCAGATGAAAAAAGCTACCATAAAGAAGAGCCAAAAATTGACCAAAACGGCAGAATTGATAATTGGCCAAAGGATTTTTTCGACACATGGGAATATGCTTTAATGGACTTATTGTAAATCTATATGCTTGAAGTTGCATTTAATGAATTAAGTCTGGATGAAAAAGCTCGGTCAACAGACCATGCAGCCATGGTCTTCACCAACTTTTTCAAATTAATTGACTCCATAAATGAATTGAAAATAGCACCTGTGAGAATAAGAACATCCGTTGATTTAGCTAACCGGGTTATTTCTGAAAAACACTTCAATTTAAAAGATTGGCTAAGGACACTTGGAAATGACGACCGGCGAAGATATATTTCATATATTGTTCAGGATCCTATAATTACCGACAACCCTTATTTTTCCCTTGGAAATATTAATGTGGTAGGATTTGGGTATGCTTTTGTAAATGACCTTGTATCTGTAAGTTATCCCACAAATGATAAATGGAACGGTGAATTTTACAAAATCACAAAGGAGTATTTACCAAATATCGATTCAGATGTAATAGTAGTTGAAGTAACCGTTAACCACTGTCTAAAAAAAGACAATGCTATTAATCATTCAAATTGGATAATTGAGACTTACCAAAATAAACAAAAAGTTGCTGGTAAGAACCTACTTGATTTTGACGATTTTTGGGCGAGAAGGATGCTATTATTTCCATGGCTGGAATTTGCCTTGTCTGTTAACCAAAACATCAGGATATTTGGATCAATAGGAAGTTCTGATTTTAAAAAAGCTGTCAGATACTTGTTTTCACTCAACCAACATTTACTGGATATAAACAGGGGTAATCATATTTTTGGCGAAATACCTGGTGATATAAGTAATGATGGGGAAGCCACAATGAACGAATATGGGGATGTTAGAACATTCAGATGCCCCGACGGCCGTAATAGAATATTCAGCATGCATGTGAAGCTTGGGGATGTAAGAATTTATTTGTGGCCATTACCAAATGAAAATAAATATATTGTAGGTTACATTGGCCCACACCTGCCTACAAAGAAATTCAACTGAGAATCATATTTTTTTCACCCCTACCCCCCTTATTTCAGTAAGCCGCTTCACATACCCAGCGCTTTGGACCCTTGGTATCCCTGCTTTGATAAGACAGAATAATTGCAAATCCTGCACATAAATGGTGGCCTCACTTTGTTTAAGCAGATAAAGCACTTCGCCCATTACCGGGTAATCAAAACTGACCTCAAAAAAGTCTTCGATCCATTTTTCGGTTTTAGGGGCGGCTTCAAGTGCCTGGGATGTGGCTGTTTTGTAAGCGTTTATTAATCCGGGAACACCCAGCAAAGTACCTCCGAAATACCTCACCACCACTACCAGCACATTAGTAAGCCCCATGCTGTCAATCTGTCCGAGGATGGGCTTTCCTGCGCTACCCGATGGTTCGCCATCATCATTGGCCCTGAATTGGGAGCCATCGGTACCCAGCCGGTAGGCATAACAATGGTGCACAGCCTTGGGATGCTCTTTTTTTAACCCCTGTAGTTTTTCCTTCACATTCCCGGCAGTTGCAACAGGCCACGCATATGCCAGGAATTTACTACCCCTGTCGCGGAAATCTCCGGTAGCCGGGCCGGAAAGGGTTATGTATTTATTGGTATCTTCCATTATTTGTCGCCGGTAGCAATGAGCAAAATGGCAATTATTGATAAAACAAGCCCCAAGATACGCATAGTATTGGCTTTCTCCCTGAAAATCAGGATGGCTGTAAATGCCGCAGTGACAACAATACCAATATTCATTACCGGAATGGTAGCAGAACTCTGGAAAACACCCGAATGCAATGCCCTGATATAATAGTAAATGGAAAAATAATTGGGGATTCCAATGCAAATGCCTGCCAGGATATTGCGCCATTCAAAAGTAATCTTTCTTGAAAGTGTAAAAAAGAAAACAAGAATAGTACCAATTATCCCGGCTGACGCAAAACAAAACAAGGTGAAAAGAGCCTGGTCGGCGGGAGTAGGAATCAATTGTCGCTGCACGTAGTTCATCATGGTATCCAATATTCCTCCCCCAATGAACAATAGTCCCGGCCAAAGAAGATTTTGAGGTCGGTTATCTTCACCCTTCACACTTGCAGTAAGGTAAATGGCAGGGAATGCCAGGAGTATGCCGGTGATTTTAAGGAAACCGGTATGCTCATGATATAGAATAAGGGAGAAAAGCACCGGAATAACAAGGGATAATTTGTTGGCAATAGTGGTAGTGGTAATCCCATCGATACGCGTACAGTAGCCAATTAAATTAAACAGGAGAAAAAACCATACCCCCATGCCCATTGCGACCGGGAACCAGCCCTGGTGGACAACTTCAGGGGTAAAAGGATTAGCGCCCATAAAAACACAGCCAGTGGCCACACAAACGAAATAATTGGCAACAATTGCCTGAAGGGTATTGATTTTGTACCTGGGAAAAACCTTGAAAATGGAAGAAATAAGCACATTCAATACAATGGCGGCGATGAGGTAAATCATGGGCGTGGGTTATAAATCTAATCCAGGAGAATAAGCGTATTTGCTGTTTTTGTTCACAAAAAGGTCGAGCTGGTCATCGCCGATTTGCATGCTATATTCATGATGCCCTCCCTTTAACAATGGCGCCGGCAATCCATCGGGTATAGAAGCTGCGCCCGTAAAAATGCGCGCTTCATCCCAAAGGCCCATGCTTATGAAACTTTCAAGCAGCCTGGCCCCGCCCTCTACAATCAGCGATAATTTCCTGGCCTCATACAATCGGGCCATAAGGCCGGGTAAAAAACTTTCGTCAAATGCCGATTTTATAAAGTTAAGCCCCCCATTACCGGCTTCTTTTTTTTCATTTAGAATCCAGGTATTTGCATCTTTATTAAACAAGTTACTGGTCACCGGCAATTGCAAAAACCTGTCAGGTACTATTCTTAGGGGTTGTTTACCAGGCCAAAACCTTGCTGTAAGTTCGGGATTGTCGTTAAGGGCAGTGGTAGTACCTACCATAATTGCGGCTTCTTCTGTTCTCCATTTGTGCAGCAGTTCACTGGCGGCAGTACCGGTTATTTGGAAACGGCTTCGGTCAGACGGGGCAATAAAGCCTTCTCTTGTCTTGGCCCATTTCAAAATGATATAGGGGCGTTTTTGCTCCTGCGAACAAAAAAAGCGCCTGTTTACCCATAAGCCCTCCTTTTCAAGCAAACCGGTTTCCACTTCAATTCCCCCGGCTATGAGAATTGCCACTCCCCTGCCCTTTACCTTCTCAAAGGGATCGGTATTGGCAATGATTACCTTTTTTACCTTTTCCTCCACCAACCTCGCCGCACAAGGCGGTGTGAGGCCATAATGGGCGCAAGGCTCCAGGTTCACATACATAGTGGATGCGGGGATTAGATGCCTGTCATCGCTTTTTACATTATTGAGGCAATCAACTTCTGCATGACTGGAGCCATAAGACCGGTGCCAGCCTTCCCCAATAATCCTGTCTTCATGCACTAACACAGCTCCCACCATGGGGTTGGGTGCGGTATAGCCTTTGGCTTTTTGTGCCAATTCAAGGCAGCGGAGCATGATTAGATTCTTTTCTACCAAACTTTTGATTTATTTTTAAGTTTCTGACCTGTTCGGAAATTCAATAATATTCTTCTATGCTTCTCCCATAGAATTTTTACCATTCTTCAGATAAGGAACGATGACAAAAAAAAGTCCACCAATTTAATTGTTCTTTTCCATTTCTGCTGCGTTGAAAAAGTCTTTAAATAGTTTACTATTCGCAGCTTTCGCATCTTGCATAAAAGAAAAATAAAATTTAACTTGTTGGACTTTTTTTTGTCAACGTTCCTAAGATTAAGACACCCCGACATTCATATATAATTTTATTTGGTAAAAGTATGCATAAAATTCAAATTTACCCTAACTTTGCTAAATACCATACAATACTATTACTATGGCAATAATAACAAAAGAAAAAGCATCCGGAAAGGATGAATTTACAGAATTATTTTTCAGCACTATGACAACAGGCCTGTCAGATGTATTGAAAACTGCAAAAGAGAGCCACAACTTTTATTTTAATTTAGGAATAGAAGATGAATTAGCCCAGGCTATCGGGAGATTTATCGAAGATCCCTTATCAATAATATCTGAACACCACAACAGACAAATCGCCATAATATCAAATTTATTGGAGCACGGTGTTGAAAACTTTATAAATAACCATAAAGACCTAATAAAAGGCGCCTATAAAACTAATGAAAGCGAAGATGAATTATATTATTCTTTCGTCTTAAAAGACGATACTTTAAAAACCAGGAAAATATTTTTTGATTTTCTAAATGAATATGATAGAAAGCCAATTTCTAAACATTTCCCTTTGTTCTTCGAGTTTGTTCCGCAAAAAAGAGAAAAGTATATCCGGAAATTTAAGTTAATCCATCTCAATGCCCATGAGAAGTCACCTAAATAAGGCAGAATATAACGAGGACTTCCTAAAAAAATTGGAAGCTGCTTTTCCTGGTGATTTTTACGATTGGAAAATAGCCGCTGTATTTTATGTTGCGATCCATTATCTTGATGCTTATTTCGAATCACATGACATTATTATTCGAGACCATACATCCAGAAGGCGTGAAATGTCGGAGGATGGATTATTCCCTGTTTCTGACGACTGCCTTTTGAATTATGATTGCTTGTATCGCCATTCAATCAATTGTAGGTATAATGGATTTAAAACAAAGAAGGCATTTCTTGATCAACAGAAATTTAAATTTGAAGAAGCAAAAGAAAACCTGATTGAAATAAAGAAGTTTGTTTTGGAAGATTTAGAAAAGGATGGACTACTTGATTAAACCTTTAAGGTAAAACAGTTAACCGCACTTTCCTACCTTTATCCCCATGCTCACTTATTCCCAGGCTTTTTATGGTTTAAAAAACAAGTTACAAACGCTTTATGATGAGCGGGAAGCAGGAGCAATAAGCCACGAGATACTTGAACATATTACCGGTCTGGGCAAAATGCAGCGCATTCTTAAAAAAGATACCCTACTTAATGAAATGATGCAGGAACAATACCTAAAGGCTGAGGATGCCTTACTTAAAGGTATGCCACTGCAATATGTTTCCGGTACGGCATGGTTTATGGGTAAGGCCTATTTTGTAAATGAACATGTTTTGATACCCAGGCCTGAAACCGAAGAACTGGTGCAATGGATTATTGATGACAGTCAAATCAATAAATCAACAATCAGCATACTGGATATTGGTACCGGAAGCGGTTGTATAGCCATAGCCCTGAA
>Ga0316224_1002003_pt1 | contig 19941 bp, 25 predicted proteins | sample TBH18013metaG_FD_206254 | JGI IMG/M metagenome (GOLD analysis project Ga0316224, IMG submission 206254) | Freshwater microbial communities from Trout Bog Lake, Wisconsin, USA - TBH18013 | ecosystem: Environmental > Aquatic > Freshwater > Lake > Hypolimnion/Profundal zone | place: USA: Wisconsin... | reverse complement strand
TTTGTATGCCGAATTCCCAGATGCAATAGCATCGGTGGTAATTCCAGACATATCGAGTGGCGAAAAATTATTGCTGTTATATGCATCCAGAAACATATTTCTTGTTACGATGGGATTTCCCGTTATCGGGTTCTCTATTGAATAGTCTCCATGAGTGTGGTAGTCGCCATACAAATTAACCCCGGCCGGTGGAGACCCTATAACTGTTGATCCTGTTCCGGAAACTGGCATCGTTGCGTAATAAAGTCCCGTTTTCGGTTGCTGATACACGAATCCAAGATATTCAACGTTTTTTGCAATTGACGCCGGATTGATAAATCGAAGGGCATCATAGGCTGCTTCACCCGGCGAAGAAAATGGATCGCCGGGCTTCCATCCCCACGGATCGGTGAAGTTGAGCGGGTCATTTCCGACATAGGCGTACAGGTTCCGCCCCCCGGCGTGCCGATGGGGTCGGCCTGGAGGAAGCGCCCCCAGCCGGGATGATAGATGCGCGAGCGGTTGTTGTAGAACCCGGTCTCGGCGTCGTAGCGCCGCCCGGCATAGCCCGACACCGCCGGGGCTGTGCCGCTTTCCCCGAACGGCAGATAGGCGGTGCGGGTCATGGTGCCGCCGGTGGCGTCGAGGGTGGCGATCACCGAGCCCTGCACGTCGGGGATCAGGGTGGTGCGGGTTCCGGCAGCCACCTCCATCCAGTTCAGCACCCCATCGAGACCCGGGCCATAGGTGGCCCAGCGCAGGATTTGGCCGCTGGTGCCGTCATAGTCCAGCACCTCGCGGCCATCGGCATCGGTCACCGTGTTGGTGACGATTCCATTCACCGGGCCATGCTCCAGTCCACGTAAACGGTGGTCGGTGCACGATCAAGAAACACAACAACCGGAAGACGGATTGATGGAGTTAGAGATTCCCCAAGTGATGCATGGGTAATCCAGAGAATCGGTCCACACAGGCTTGCTGAGAAGGCTCCCGTGTGTTCGTTCTTGGCGATCGCCCGAGACAGGAAGGGCCGTAACTTTGAAGTATCCGTCGCATTAAGGAAATATCTTAGTTCGCTCAAGCGATCCTGCGAAGCTAGACTCCACCCCCCCTTGTGCTCCTCAAGTTGAAGACGTTTCTGTTCTTCGAGCTTACCAATCTCCGCGCCGATCAGGTCCGACGCGCGTCCCCCACTACTCCCGTTTGAACCTCTAAATCCCATCAACCTGCCGGCTTGTTGATTATCGATTTCAATGATCGAAGAACTTTGCAGTTGAATGATGGCGCTGGCCCGTTCTAGTGCTATTACAGGAGCAACAAGCGACGGATCTATGGGGAAACACATTTTTTGATCCGGCCGGGTTGCTGCACCGCCTTCCCAAGAATCAGTTTCACTGGAAACCTGGTCTTGCGCGACAAGCGAGCTATCGGCTATGGCGAAGGAAGACATTATAGTTGTTGTTGGCAGCATTATTGCTCCGATTGCATAGCGTCCCATAGCGCCAAGGATTTTCATCGGAATACCATCGCATGTTACGGTGAGATCAAGAATAATTTTTCGGCATCGCTTGGCATCTCCGGATAATATGATTGATCTTCACTATAGTAATGTGGTGAGTTGCCGGAATATCCTCTTGATTTACTGTAACAGTCAGAAGATACGCAGGATAATATTGAGTATATATTTCGTTGATCAACGGCACCCGGAATGGCTGCCATAAGATTGTTGTCATATCCTGGCAATGGCGTTGTTGTTCTGACTCCGTTTACGGTTTGAGAGGTACCCTGTGCCAAACGATCCCAAGAGCCTTTGCCCAGCGACATTGAGCCCCCCAGCGCACGGCTTCTACTGATTGTAGAGATCGCAACGATCCTATGAGCTCGGTACATGACGCGCAATGGATGTTTTGTGACTTTTCGTGAGGCCATCTCATGATTTTCATGTCGCGAAGGTGATGGCATCGGGTGTGAAAGTCACACATACCGCGAACGATATCCCGTTCAGAGTCCCCCTCATTGCTACGGTTGATGGCTGCGCGGGGACGGATTCAGTGTCTCGGGCGAATTGCGAGCGCGATTCGGCCTCAAAACACCCAGCTTTAATACCGTACCCCGGTGAGGTAGAGGCCGTCCGGCCGGGCGGTGGGGCCGCCGGCCCGGCGGTCGCGGGCCTCCAGGGCCTGGGTGACGCGGTCGATGCTCCAACTGCCGCGGCCGACCAGTTGCAGCGTCCCCACCATGTTGCGGACCTGATGGTGCAGGAAGGAGCGGGCTTCGGCGACCACGTGAATCTCCTCGCCCATGCGGGTCACCCGCAGCACATCCAGGGTCTTCAGGGGCGAGGCGGCCTGGCAGTCGCGGGCGCGGAAGGTGGTGAAGTCGTGATGTCCGATCAGCCGCTGGGCCGCCGCGTCCATGGCTTCGGCATCCAGCGCCATGGGTAGCCACAGCACCCGCTTCCGCTCCAGGGCCGGCGGCGCCCGCCGGTTGAGGATGCGGTAGAGATAGCTGCGCCCCGTGGCCGAGAAGCGGGCGTGAAAGCCGTCGTCCACCACCGTGGCCTCCACCACCGCCACCGGTTGGGGATTCATATGGTAGTTGAGGGCGGCGCGCACCGTCTCGGCCGGATAATCCCTGGGCAGGTCCACATGCGCCACCTGTCCGGTGGCGTGAACCCCGGCATCGGTGCGGCCGGCGGCGGAGATGGCGATCCGGTGGCCGCACAGCTTTTCCACCGCCGCCTCCAGCACTCCCTGGACCGATACGCCGTTATCCTGGCGCTGCCAGCCGACGAAGGGGCTGCCGTCATATTCGACGAGGAGGCGGTAGCGGGGCATCAGAAAAGGACGGTTCCCGCCGGCACGGCATGGCCGCGCAGCATCTCGCCGGTGGTCATGGGGGCCTTGCCGGCGCGTTGAACCCGGGTGGGGCGCAGGGCGCCGGTGCCGCAAGCCACCGTCAGCCGGTCGTCCAGCACGGTGCCGGCGGCGCCGTCTTCCGGCGCCAGTTCGGCGGCGAGGATCTTGACCCGTTCGGCTCCCAGGTCGAACCATACCCCGGGCCAGGGGTTGAGGGCGCGGACCTGGCGCTCCAGCTCGACCGCCGGCCGGCGCCAATCCATGCGGCCTTCGTCCTTGGTCAATTTATGGGCATAGGTGACGCCCTCGTCCGGCTGCGCCCGGGGCGTCAGGGTACCCTGGTCGAGGCGCTCGACGGCGTCGACGATCAGCCGCGCCCCCATGGCCGACAGCATGTCGTGCAGCCAGGGGGCGGTGACGTCGGGCAGCAGCAGGATACGCTCGTCGAGCAGCATGGCGCCGGTGTCCAGTCCCGCATCCATCTGCATGATGGTCACGCCGGTCTCGGCATCGCCGGCCAGGATGGCGCGCTGGATGGGGGCGGCGCCGCGCCAGCGGGGCAGCAGCGAGGCGTGGACGTTGAGGCAGCCCAGGCGGGGCGCCTCCAGAATCGCCCGGGGCAGGATCAGGCCATAGGCGGCGACCACCGCCAGATCGGCCTCCAGCGCGGCGAAGTCGGCCTGGGCCTCGGTGGATTTCAGGCTGGTGGGGGTGCGGACCGCGATCCCGTGCAGGGCGGCATAGGCATGCACCGGCGACAACTGTTCCTTATGGCCGCGTCCGGCCGGGCGGGGCGGCTGGCTATAGACCGCCACCACCGCATGCCCGGCCTGGCGAAGCGAATCCAGGATCGGTACCGAGAAATCCGGCGTCCCCATGAACACCAGTCTCAGAGGCCGTCTCATGGGGCTGCCGCCTCCTTCTTGGCCTTCAGCAGCTTGCGCAGGATCATGTTGCGCTTCAGCGCCGAGATATGGTCGATGAACAAGATGCCGTCCAGGTGATCCATCTCGTGCTGGACCACGGTGGCCAGCAATCCCTCGGCATGGACCTCGCGCGGGGTGCCGCCCTCGTCGCGATAGCGGACCTTGACCTCGGCCGGGCGCACCACGTTGGAATAATGTTCGGGCACCGACAGGCAGCCCTCCTCATAGGTATTGTCCGCTTCCGAGGCCCAGACGATCTCGGGATTGACCATGCCGAGCGGCTGGCGGGTTTCCTCGGTCTTGCCGATATCCATGACGATGACCCGCTCCAGCACCCCGACCTGCGGCGCCGCCAGGCCGATGCCGGGCGCCTTGTACATGGTCTCCAGCATGTCGGCCATCAGGGTGCGGATGCGGTCATCCACGGTTTCGACGCGTTTAGCCTTGGACTTCAAAACCGGATCGGGAGCGGTGATAATGGGCAGCACGGCCATGACGCGAACCTTGATTTTACGAAATCGTCATTCGACATAGGCCGGTGCCGCCCGAGCGTCAAGCATGCTTCCCTGCATTGTCCCATGGGAGTAGAAGGATTTCATGACCGAGCCGCGTCCTCGCCTCCGCCTGTTTGTCCCCGTTCCGCTGATCGCCGGTCAGGCGGTGGCGGCCAGCCGCGACCAGACCCATTACCTGGGGGCGGTGATGCGGGCCGGTATCGGCGAGGCGGTGCTGCTGTTCAACGGCGTCCATGGCGAGTGGCGCTGCCGCATCGACAGTCTGGCCAAGGCCGGCGCCGCCCTGGTGCCGGAATGCCAGACCCGGCCCCAGATGCCCGATCCGGATCTGTGGCTGCTGGCCGCCCCCCTGAAGCGCGACCGCACCGATCTGGTGGCGGAAAAGGCGGCGGAATTGGGGGTGTCGCGGCTGTGGCCGGTCTTCACCCGGCGCACCAATGCCGGCCGGGTCAATGTGGAGCGCATGCGCGCCCATCTGATCGAGGCCTCGGAACAGACCGAACGCCTGTCGGTTCCCGAACTGATGGAGCCGGCCCCCCTGGACAAGGCGCTGACCCAGTGGCCGGCGGGGCGCAGCCTGCTGTTCCTCGACGAAAGCGGCGGCGGCCCGCCGCTGGCCGGGGCGATTCCCGCCGGCCCCGCCGCCCTGCTGGTGGGGCCCGAGGGCGGCTTCACCCCGGAGGAACGGCGGTTTCTGATGGAGCGGCCCTATACCATCGCGGTCGGCCTGGGACCGCGCATCCTGCGGGCCGAGACCGCCGCCATCGCCGCCCTGGCGGTGTGGCAGTCGGTGGCCGGCGATTGGACCATGCCGCCATGCCGGATCTGATCGGGCCTTCTCCTACTCGGACAGGGTCTGGGGCAGCTTGAAGGTCACGGTCTCGGTGGTGACCCGGACCTCCTCGATGGTGACGTCGAAGCGTTCGCGCGCCGCCGCCACCACTTCCTCCACCAGGATTTCCGGGGCGGAGGCGCCGGCGGTGATCCCCAGCCGCGCGACCCCGTCCAGCAGGCTCCAATCCACTTCGGAAGCGCGCTGCACCAGCACCGAGCGGGCGCAGCCGGCCCGCGCCGCCACTTCCACCAGACGGCTGGAATTGGACGAGTTGGGCGAGCCGATCACCATCAGCGCCTCGCAATGGGGGGCGATGGTCTTGACCGCCGCCTGACGGTTGGTGGTGGCGTAGCAGATATCCTCCCGCTTGGGGCCGACGATGTCGGGGAACCGGCGCTGCAGCACATCGGTCACCGCCGCCGCGTCATCGACCGACAGGGTGGTCTGGGTGATATAGGCCAGCTTGGACGGATTGCGCGGCTGGACCCGGGCGGCCTCCTCGGGGGTGCCGACCAGCATGACCGTCCCCTCCGGCACCTGGCCGATGGTGCCGATGACCTCCGGGTGGCCGGCATGGCCGATCATGATGATCTGGCGGCCCATGTCGTGATGATGCTCGGCCTCGCGGTGGACCTTGGTCACCAGCGGGCAGGTGGCGTCCAGCGAGGTCAGCGCCCGGCGATCCGCTTCGGCCGGCACCGTCTTGGGCACGCCATGGGCGGAAAACACCACCGTCGCCTGATCGGGAACCTCGTCCAGTTCCTCGACGAACACCGCCCCCTTCTGGGCCAGGGACTCGACCACATAGCGGTTATGCACGATCTCGTGGCGCACATAGACGGGAGCGCCGTATTTTTCCAGCGCCTTCTCGACGATATGGATGGCGCGATCAACCCCGGCGCAGAAACCGCGCGGGCTTGCCAACACCAGGGTAAGGGGCTTTTTCGGGGGAAAAGCGGCTGTGGTCACGGGCATTACCTCATGGGAGCGTGGCTGCCGGCTTGTGTCCGGCGGCGGCCTTGACTAAAGTTGACCCACGTTTAGCAGATCATGTACCGCCGAAGGAAGATTGGCATGAGCGATTTCGCCGACCCGCCGACCCGCCGCCCGGTACCTCCTCCGGCCTCCAGGACCTCCATGACCTCTCGTTGCCTCCGTTCGATCGCCCTCGCCCTGGCGGCGCCCCTCGTCCTGTCCGGCTGTTCGGACCTTACCCAGGCGGTGACCAAGGTCAAGCCGCCGCCCTGTCCGCCCATCTACATCCTGTCCGACGCCTCCCACATCACCAAGTTCCGTCCCGGCAACGGCCGCGATCTCACCGATGTGGAAATGGAGGCCGAGGTCGTCGCGTTCAAGGGCACCTGCTCCTACGACGACAAGGGCGCCACGGTCGAGATTCAGGTCAGCTTCGACGTCAAGCGCGGCCCGGCGGGGAGCAGCGGCAAATCCGAACTGCGCTATTTCGTCGCCATTCCCAAATTCTTCCCCGCCCCCGAGGCCAAGGCCGAGTTCACCTTCCCCGTCGTCTTCCCCGATGGGATGAATCAGGCCCGGGTCAATGACGAGGATGTGGTGATGCGCATCCCGGTCGGGGACAAGGACATCATTAATAACTACGAGATTTATCTCGGCTTCCAGACCACCCCCGAGGAGCTGGAGATGAATCGGCGCGCCAAGCGCCAGGGTCATTAGACTCTTTCACAACAACCGCCGTTGACCTTCGGCCCGCAGGGAGGCCCCCCTTGAGCGTTTCCGAGACCGTGTTACTGACCACGCCGCTGGACGGCCTGCACCGCCGCTTGGGCGGCAAGATGGTCCCCTTCGCCGGTTATGCCATGCCGGTGCAATATCCCGCCGGGGTGCTGGCCGAGCATCTGCACACCCGCGCCGGGGCCTCGCTGTTCGATGTCTCCCATATGGGCCAGGTGGAGATCCGGGGCGCCGATTGCGCCCGCTGGCTGGAAACCCTGGTTCCCGGCGATATCCAGGGGTTGGGGCTGGGCAAGACCCGCTATACCGTCTTCACCAACGACCAGGGCGGCATCCTCGACGACCTGATGGTGAGCAGGCTGGCCGACGACCACCTGTTCCTGGTGATCAACGCCGCCTGCAAGCACGCCGATTTCGCCCATCTGCAGGCGGCGATCGGCGGCAAGGTCCGGCTGCGCATGATCGAGGACCGGGCGCTGGTGGCGCTGCAAGGCCCCCGGGCGGCCGAGGTCATGGCCGCGCTCGCGCCGGATGCCGGGACCATGACCTTCATGACCATTCGCGCGCTCACCGTCGCCGGCATCGCCTGTCTCGCCACCCGTTCGGGCTATACCGGCGAGGACGGCTGGGAAATCTCGGTGGCGGCGGCGGATGCCGAGGCGCTGGCCGACGCCCTGCTGGCCGCGCCCGGCGTCATGCCGGCGGGGCTGGGCGCCCGCGACTCGCTGCGGCTGGAGGCCGGGCTGTGCCTCTACGGTTCGGACATCGACACCACCACCACCCCGGTGGAGGCCAATCTGTCCTGGAGTCTGGGCAAGCGCCGCCGCGCCGAGGGCGGCTTTCCCGGTGCCGCCATCATTCAGCAGCAGTTGGCCGAAGGGCCGTCGCGGTTGCGGGTCGGCATCCAGCCGCTGGGCCGTGCTCCGGCGCGCGCCCATACCGAGATCACCGACCCGGCCGGCACCCGGCTGGGCGAAATCTGCTCCGGCGGTTTCGGCCCCTCGGCCGACCGGCCGGTGGCCATGGGCTATGTCCCCAAGGATTTCGCCGCCCTGGGCAGCAAGATCAAGCTGGTGGTTCGCGGCAAGGCGCTGGACGCCGAGATCGTGGCGCTGCCGTTCGTTCCCCATCGTTACGTCAAAGCTTAAGGGAGAGTCCCGGTCATGGGCGACAAGCATTTCACCAAGGATCACGAGTGGATTTCCGTCGATGGCGACATCGGCACCGTCGGCATCAGCGACTATGCCCAGCACGCCCTGGGCGACGTGGTGTTCGTCGAGGTTCCCGAACCCGGCCGCGCCGTCGCCAAGGGGGGCGAGGCCGCCGTGGTGGAATCGGTCAAGGCGGCGTCGGAGGTCTATTCCCCGGTCTCCGGCACGGTGGTCAAAGGCAACCCGGCCATCGTCGATCAGCCCGGCCTGGTCAACGAGGCCGCCGAAACCGGCGCCTGGTTCTTCACCATCAAGCTGTCCGACCCCTCGGAGATGGGCGGTTTGATGGACCGCGCCGCCTATGACGCCTATCTGAAGACCTTGGAATAGGGGGCGTCCATGAAACTCCGCTCTGGCCTGCTGGTCGTCGTGGCGGCGTTCAGTCTGGCCGGATGCGGGGCCGGCGCCGCCGTGCAGGCGGCGAAATACGTGTTCTCCGAGAAGGACAAGGAACCCGCCGAGCGGATCGCCCTGGAGCAGGAGAAGTCCCTCTCGGAGGCCCATGGCGGTGTTGCGGATGTTCCCATCGCCTGGGCGGACGAGAAGTCCGGGATCAAGGGAGCGCTGGTACCCAATGGCGGCGACGCCGATGCCAATGGCTGCCGCAAATACCGGCAGAACGTCATTCTGAGCGGCCAGACCCTGGTCGGCAGCGTGTCGGCCTGTCCCCAGAAGGACGGGGCCTGGGTTCTCCTCGACCGTCCGAGGCCGGCCAAGGATTCGCCGGCCAAGGATGCGAAGGTCTCGACGGCGGAGCCGGCCGGTCATGAATAGCCATGCCCGATTACCGTTCCGTGGCGGGCGTCGTATCCGTGACAGTGTGAGAAATCCGGGCTAGTATCGCGGCGCAGCGAGCCGCCCCGGCTTCGCCCGACGGACCCGCATCATGGTGACCAGCCTTCCCAATCTCCTGACCCTGTCGCGCATCGTCGTGATTCCGCTGATGGTCGGGTTGTTCTATCTGGACGGCGACGCGGCCCGCTGGGTGGCCTGCGCCGTGTTCGTCGCCGCCGCCATCACCGATTGGTTCGACGGCTATGTGGCGCGCTCGCGCAATCTGGTCTCCACCTTCGGCCGCTTCCTCGATCCCATCGCCGACAAGCTGCTGGTGGCCGCCGTGCTGGTCATGCTGGTGGCGTTCGGGCGGGTCAGTTCGGTGTCGGTCCTGCCGGCGCTGGTGATCGTGCTGCGCGAGATCATGGTGTCGGGCCTGCGCGAATTCCTGGCCGAGGTCCGGGTCGGCATGCCGGTCAGCCGGCTGGCCAAATGGAAGACCGGCATTCAGATGGTGGCGATTCCGGTGCTGCTGGTGGGGGATGCCGCCACCTTCATGCCGACCAGACCGATCGGCGAGGTGGGATTGTGGCTCGCCGCCATCCTGACCATGATCACCGGCTGGGACTATCTGCGATCCGGCTGGCGCTATATCCGCGCCCACCCGCAGCCATGAAAGTCTTCGGGATCGCCGGCCGGTCCGGCAGTGGCAAGACCACCCTGCTGACCCGGCTGATCCCCTGGTTTAAGGCCAGGGGCCTCACCATCTCCACCGTCAAGCAGGCACAAGAGGCATTCGACGTGGACAAGCCGGGCAAGGATTCCTACATCCACCGCGAAGCCGGTGCGCGCGAGGTGATGATCGCCTCGGCGCGGCGCTGGGCGATCATGCACGAATACCGCGAGCAGGCCGAGTTCCCCATGGCGGAATTGCTGGATCGCCTCAGCCCGGTGGATCTGGTGCTGGTGGAGGGCTTCCGCCGCTGGCCGCACGAGCGCCTGGAGGTCATGCGCCTCGAAACCGGCAAGCCGCCCTTCTTCCCGGAGGACCCCCTGGTGGTGGCGGTGGCCAGCGATGGGGCGGTGCCCGGCTGTCCGCTGCCGCTGCTGGATCTTCCCGACATCGAGGCCATCGGCAATTTCATTCTGGCGAGGATCGGGCGATGACCACCGATGGCGGACTGATGAGCATCGATCAGGCGCTGGCCCGGCTGGAGGCCCGGCTGGCGCCGGTGGCGGCGGCCGAGACGGTGCCGCTGGGCGACGGGCTGTTCCGTATCCTGGCCGAGGACGTGGTGGCGGCGGTCAACGTGCCGCCCCATGATAATTCGGCGGTGGATGGCTGGGCCTTCCGCCATGCCGATCTATCGGAACCGGGACGGCTGCCGGTGGTGGGCCGCGTCGCCGCCGGCCATCCCTTGGCCGGCCCGCTGCCCCCCGGCGGCGCGGTGCGCATCTTTACCGGCGCCCCCCTGCCGGCCGGGGCCGACACCGTCGCTATGCAGGAAGATTGCCGCGTGGAGCACGCGGCGGGGCAGGAAGATTGCCGCGAAGCGGGCGAGGTGGTGGTTCTCCCCACCCGCCTGACGCGGGGCGACAACGCCCGTCAGGCCGGCGAGGACGTGACCGCGGGCAGCGTGGTGTTGCGGGCCGGCACCCGGCTGCGGCCGCAGGAATTGGGCATCGCCGCCGCCATGGGGCGCGCCGCGCTTTCGGTCTACCGTCCGCTACGGGTGGCGGTGTTTTCCACCGGCGACGAGATTCACGAGCCCGGCGCGGTGCTGCCGCCCGGCGGCATCTACGACAGCAACCGCTTCACCGCCAGCGCCCTGCTGCGCAGTCTGGGCGCCGAGGTCACCGATCTGGGGATTCTGCCCGACCGGCGCGAGGTCATCCAGGCCGCCCTGGCGGAGGCCGCCGCCGGCCACGACCTGATTCTGACCTCGGGCGGGGTTTCGGTGGGCGACGAGGATCACGTCAAGCCCGCCGTCCTGGCGCTGGGGTCGCTGGATTTCTGGCGTCTCGCCATCAAGCCGGGGCGGCCGGTGGCGCTGGGCGAGGTGGCGGGAACGCCCTTCATCGGCCTGCCCGGCAATCCGGTGGCGGTGATGATCACCTTCATGCTGATCGCCCGGCCCATGGTGCTGCGCCTGATGGGCGCCACCGAGACCGGCCTCAAGCGCTTCGCGGTGGCGGCGGAATTCTCGTTCCGGCACAAGCCCGGCCGCCGCGAATATCTGCGGGCCCGGCTGGTGCACCGCGACGGCAGGCTGGTGGCGGCCAAGTTCCCGTCCGACGGGTCGGGGGTGCTGACCTCCATGGTATGGTCGGACGGTCTGGTGGATATCCCCGAGGATTGCGGCGACATCGCCCCCGGCGATCAGGTCGAATTCGTGTCCTATGCGGAGATGATGCGATGAAGGTGCTGTACTTCGCCTGGTTGAAGGCCAAGACCGGGATCGGCGAGGAGGCGGTGGCGGTTCCGCCCGGAATCACCACCGTCGGTCAGTTGATCGAGCATCTGAAGACCCTGTCGCCCGGCCATGCCAGCGCCTTCGAGACCTTGTCGGCGGTGCGGGTCGCGGTCAATCAGGATTATGGCGGCCTCGACACGCCGGTGAAACCCGGCGACGAGGTGGCGTTTTTCCCACCCGTCACCGGAGGGTGACATGACGATGTTTCGTCACCGGAGGGTGACATGACGATGTTTCATCACCGGAGGGTGACATGACCATGTTTGGTCACCGGAGGGTGACATGATCCGGGTCCAGCGCGAGGATTTCGACCCCGGTGCCGAACTGGCCGGATTTTCCGCCGGCAAGACCAGCGTCGGCGGCATCTGCCTGTTCATCGGCCTGGTGCGCGACTATTTGGGCGATGATCCGGCGGCGGCGGCGGGCACGGTGTGCGCCATGACCCTGGATCATTATCCCGGCATGACCGAGCGTCAGTTGGAGGCCATCGAGGCCGAGGCGCGGCGGCGCTGGCCGTTGGAGGACAGCCTGGTGATTCACCGGTATGGCCGGCTGGAACCGGGCGAGCGCATCGTCCTGGTGGCGGCGTCCTCGGCCCATCGCGACGCGGCGTTCGAGGCCTGCCGCTTCCTGATCGACTGGCTGAAGACCAAGGCGCCGTTCTGGAAGGTGGAGCATACCCGGGACGGTGATGTCTGGGTCGATGCCAAGGAATCCGACGACGCGGCGGCGGCGCGCTGGGAGCGGTAGCTGCCTCAGTCCCGGGGCGGGAACGAGGGAAAACCGTTGAGGTCGAGCAGCTTGAACACCCTGACCTCGATATCGGCCAGGGTGGAGATGGCTCCGGTGACTTCGTCCAGGAAGCGGGCTTCCAGGCCGAGGTCCTCGGTGGCTCCCATGGCGATGAGATTGTCCACCACATCGGCATAGGCCAGTTCCAGCCGGTCGGAGAGACCCAGCCGATAGACGCTGTCCTGCAACGCCTCCTGGGCCTGATCGCGGATCTGGGCCAGCCGCTCCAGCAAGCGGTGGAAATTCATCTGGAGCAGGCGACCGCGCACTTCGTCGAGCAGCAGGTCGAAGTGCAGGCGGAACTGCTCGCTGGCGCTCTCGTTGATCTCGGCCAGGGCCAGGGAAATCAGATTGCACAGCCGCGACAGGGTGTCGTTCATCTCGGCGGCGCATCGCGCCGCTTCGGCGGGGGGCAGCAGCGGCTCGGCCAGCCGGTGGCGTAACTCCTCCACCTCCTGGGCCACCATCTTGGCGGACAGCAGGGTGTGAATGGCCTTCTTCTCCCGTGGGCCGACCGGTTCGTAACCATGGGCCATCGCCGCGTCCCGCGATCCAATGCCGATACCGGTCATATGGTCATGGAACGGCGCGGCGACCAGGGGGGCAACTATACCGCAGGCACCCCCGAGGTGGTGGAGTGCTCGAAATGCAGCGCCTCGTCGGGATGGACCAGGCCATGGGCGGAATGAGCGACGCGGGCGGCCTCGGCGAAACCGGTCAGGATCAGCTTCAGCTTGCCGGGATAGGTGCAGATATCGCCGGCCGCGAACACGCCGGGCATGTCGGTGGCGCCGGTGGCGGGATCGACGGCGATCAGGTTGCGGTCCATGCCCAGGCCCCAATGGGCGATGGGGCCGAGATTGGTGGACAGGCCGTAGAACGGCAGCAGCGTGTCGGCCTCCAGCCGGCGGGTCTGGCCGTCCAGATCGGCCACCACCACCGCCGACAGCAGGCCGTTCTCGCCTTCCAGCCCGTGCAGTTGCGCGGGCACCACCAATTCGACGGCGCCCGATTGGGCCAGCTGGTGCAGCCGCGCCTCGCTTTCGGGGGCGGCGCGGAACTTGGGCCGGCGATGCACCACCATCACCCTGGCGGCGATTTCAGCCAGCGAGATCGCCCAGTCCACCGCGGAATCGCCGCCGCCGGCGATCACCACCCGCTTGCCCCGGAAATCCTCGCGCCGCCGCACCAGATAGAACACGCTGGTGCCCTCGAAGCGCTCCAGGCCGTCCAACGGCGGCCGGTTGGGGCCGAAGGCGCCGCCCCCGGCGGCGACGATCACCACCCGCGCCAGGATGGTCTCGCCATTGGACAGGCCACAGCGCCAGCGCCCATCGGACTCGCGGACCAGCGAGTCGACCTGGACGCCGAAATGGGTGGTGGGATGGAACGGCGCCGCCTGCTCGATCAGGCGATCGACCAGCTCGGCCGCCAGCACCTTGGGGGTGCCGGGAATGTCGTAGATGGGTTTTTCCGGGTACAGCGCGCTCAACTGGCCGCCCGCCGCCTCCAGGGCATCGACCATATGGCAGCGGATCTTGACCATGCCACATTGGAAAACGGTGAACAGCCCCACCGGGCCGCCGCCCACCACCAGTGCATCGGTTTCATGAACAGTCATCGGTACCTCTCCCCCGCTAGCCAGCCGGATGCTTCCCGGTCGAATCGCGCCCTGGCGCGAATCAGGACCAGGCGAATTTGGGCATGGCCGCCACCGGCGCCTCGCCATGATGACGGACCAGTTCGGCCAGCCGCAACGGATCGGGACTCTCGCCCCAGCCGATGCCCAATTCGGCGGCATGAATGCCGCCGGTGACCAGCACCGCGTCGATGGCGGCGGTGCGGGCACCCCGGATATCGGTGTGCAGGGCGTCGCCCACGGCGCAGACCCGGCGGCGGTCGGCGATGCCCAGCCGGCTCAGGGTCAGGTCGTAGATGGCCGGGTCGGGCTTGCCGCGCTCGATCACCATGCCGCCCATCTGGGAATAGCGTTCGGCGATGGCGCCGGCGCAGATGATGCGGCTGCCCTGGCGGATCACCACCTGGTCGGGATTGGCGCAAACCATGGGCAGCCGCCGGGCCAGCGCCCGGTCCAGCAGGCTCTGGTAATCGGCGACGCTTTCGGTCAGTTCCACCGGTCCGGTATTGAGGACGAAGTCGGCCTGATCGATCCCGACCGGCCGGTAGGGCAGTCCGTCATAGATGTTGCGGTCGCGTTCCGGCCCGAGATGATGGAGCTTGTCGCCCAGGCCGGCGAAGGTGGGATCGGTGCGGCTGGCCAGTTCCAGATACACCGCCTCGCCCGACGACATCACCTCGTCGTAGAGGCCGCGGCCGATGCCCAGCCTGGTCAGTTGCGCGATCAGGGCGTCGGCGCGGCGCGGCGCGTTGGACAGCATGATGGTGCGCTTGCCCGCCTTGCCCAGTTCGGCCAGGGCTTCGGCGACGCCGGGATAGGCTTCGACGCCGTCATGGATCACCCCCCACAGGTCGAGGATGAAGCCGTCATAGCGATCGGCGACGGCGGCAAGGCCGGTGATAAGCGGGATCATCCCCTGGCTTCCCGGTGATCGGCGCCCACCGCCTCGGCCAGGGCGGCGAAGCCGTCGCGGGTCAGCAGGTCCAGCATTTCGTGTTTGATGCGGGTGACCAGGGCGGGGCCGTGATAGACCATGGCGGAGTAGAACTGGACCAGCGAGGCGCCGGCCCGGATCTTGACATAGGCTTCCGATCCCGAGGCGATGCCGCCGACACCGATGATGGGCAGCTTGCCGGCGGTCAGTTCGTAGACGCGCCGCAGCATGGCGGTGGAGGATTCGAACAACGGCGCTCCCGACAGGCCGCCGCTCTCCCTGGCATTGCCCGAGCGCAGGGAGTCCGGGCGGGCCACCGTGGTGTTGGAGACGATCAATCCGTCCAGGGCCCCGTCCAGGGCCACGGCGGCGATGTCGGCGAGATCGTCCCAGGCGAGGTCGGGGGCGATCTTCAGCAACAGGGGCGGAGCCCCTTGGGGCATGGCCCGGGTCAGGGCGGCGCGGGTCCGGCCCACCAGGGCTTCCAGCTGATCGCGGCCCTGCAAGGCCCGCAGGCCGGGGGTATTGGGCGAGGACACATTGATGACCAGATAATCCGATAGCGGCCCCAGCCGGGCGGCGCCGATCTCGTAATCGGCGGCGGCGTCCTCGGTGTCCTTGTTCTTGCCCAGATTGGCGCCGACGATGCCGGCCCTGCGACGGGCCGCCAACCGGTCGGCGACGGCGGTAACCCCCTGATTGTTGAACCCCATGCGATTGATCACCGCCCCATCCTCGGGCAGGCGGAACATGCGGGGGCGGGGATTGCCGGCTTGCGGCCGGGGGGTCACCGAGCCGATCTCGACGAAGCCGAATCCCTGGTCCAGCATGGCGTCGGGCACTTCGGCATTCTTGTCGAAGCCGGCGGCGAGGCCGATGGGATTGGCGAAATCGCGCCCCCACAGCCGGATCTTCAGTTGGGGCGGATCGAACCGGGGCTGGGGCGGCACCCATCCGGTCTTCAGCAGCCGGATGGTCAGGCCGTGGGCGGTTTCGGCGTCGAGCAGGCGAACCAGAGGCCCGGCGAGGCGGTAATAGTCGAGCATCTAGGGCGTGCCGTCATTAGCACATGGCCGCGTTGCGCCGAAATTGGCCGACTGATGTGTCGAAAATCTCGACCGTAGCTCCGCTACGCTCATCACTTTTCTCCTGTCATTCCGCCAATTTCGGCGGCAACGCGACTCATGCGGTAACTGACGGCACACCCTGATCCTCAAGAACAGGAAATACGTGGCGGCCGGTCGCCGCGTCCAGCGGCAGGTCGACGGCCCATGCCACCGCCGCCACCGGCAACGGTCCGTAAAGATGGGGAAACAGCTCGCCGCTCCGCGACGCCTCCCATATCAGTTGCGGCCCCAACCGGGCCGGATCGACCGCCAGCAGCACCAGACCGGTCTGGCCGGCGCGGTGTTTGGCGACGCTGGCCACCACCTGATGGGCAGCGGAAAAGTGGATGAACCCATCGGCCGCGTCCTGGGACGAGCCGGCATAGGTCGCCACGGCAACGGCCGCCTGCCATTCCACCCGGCGGCACACATGAAAGATGGTGCGAGAGTCCGTCATGGCGGCGGACCATACGCGATGATGCGGCCAAAGGCCAGTCCGCGACGGCCCTCCTATGGATTTCGGCTAGGTTTTCTCTGGGACTCGCCTATGCCGATCATCATATGCGGATGGCTTTTCGGCGTTGTTTAAAGGTGTTTATATGCGTTCTTTGTGTCACATTGCCGCGAGGCTTGAATGTCTCCAAGTCCGAGGGTAAGCATGACTGTGACCGGAAAAAGCCCGGCGGGGGAAAGATGAAGATCCTGATCGCCGATGACCATGAGTTGTTTCGCGACGGATTGCGGCTGGTTCTCGGCCAGTTCGAGGGGCCGCCCACCATCGTCGAAGCCAGCGATTTTCCGCAAGCCATCGCCGCCGTGCAGCGGGACGCGGATATCGAGATCGTTCTGCTCGACCTCACCATGCCGGGGATGAGCTGGACCGAAGGGCTGGCCAAGCTCAAATCCCTGGTGCCGGCGACCGTTCCGGTGATCGTGCTGTCGGCCTCCGATGACCGCCGCCATGTCCTGCAGGCGGTCAATATGGGCGCCGCCGGTTTCATTCCCAAGACCTCGTCCAGCCGGGTGATGCTGTCGGCCCTGAAGCTGGTGCTGTCGGGGGGGGTCTACCTGCCCTTGGCCTTGCTGGATCAGGGCGGCACCGACAGCGACGGCCTGCCGGTGGCGGATGTCGCCGCCCTGGCCTCGCTGACGCCCCGGCAAAAGGACGTGCTGGCGCTGTTGGGCCAAGGCAAGTCCAACAAGGAGATCGCCCGGACGCTGGAACTGGCGGAGGGCACGGTGAAGCTGCATGTCACCGCCATTCTGAAATCCCTCAACGTCAACAATCGCACCCGCGCGGTGGTGGCGGCGGCGCATCTCGGCCTGACCGTCCCCGAACCTCACCACTGACCCGTTTTGTATGTCCCTCGCCGGGGCGCAAACCTCCGGTTTGCTTGGCCTCGGCCTCAACGGCCTCTGTCGTGGGATGATTCGACTTGAAATCATCCCGCTTTAGGGAATGAAGCTGAGGCGGCCTTCCTCGGCGAGGTCGCCCGACGCGGCGAGATCCTTGAAAAAGCCGGCCATGGCGGCGGGCGGACCGGTCAGGGCATTGATGGGACCCGGCCGCAGCGACAGCCCATAGGCCTTGATCAGGCGCTGCTCCGCCGCTTTGGCCGGTGCCAGCAGCACCATGTCGTCGCCTTGCGGCACCGCCAGCAGGGTCAGGCGGGCCGCATCCTGGTATTGCACCAGATAGACCCCCGGGGCCAGCCGCATGGCCCGTGCCGTGCCGCCGGAACCGCCGGTGCCCATGGCGGCGACGTGGTATTGGCGGAGGGCGGCGTCCCAGCGGATGGCCACCTCCACCCCGTCGGGGCGGCGGTAACGCCCGTCCTTGACGCCATCGACCCGGACCGAGGCGGCGGCGGGCACGGTCTCGTCCGCCACCTGATAACAGGCGGTCAGGGTTACAAGCAGCAGCAGGGCGGCGATCCGGCGCATGGGAAACCTTGTCGAATGAACGGGCGGCGGCGATCCTAGCATCGCCGCCGCCGGGGTGAATTGATCCTGGCCAAGCACGATCTTTCCTCCGCTGGCCTGATGCCGTACAGTCCGGCTCGGCCATTCCCGGAGGTAACCATGTCCGACCGCGTCCTGATCGTCGATTTCGGCTCGCAAGTCACCCAGTTGATCGCCCGCCGCGTCCGCGAAGCCGGGGTCTATTGCGAAATCCACCCGTTCAACCGGGTTTCGACCGAATCCATCGCGGCGTTCGGCGCCAAGGGCGTGATCCTGTCGGGCGGCCCGGCTTCGGTGGCCGATTTCGGCTCGCCCCGGGCGCCCCAGGGCCTGTTCGACATGGGGCTGCCCATTCTCGGCATCTGTTATGGCCAGCAGACTCTGTGCGAGCAGTTGGGCGGCAAGGTCGAACCCGGCGATCATCGCGAATTCGGCCGGGCCATGCTGACCCTGGTCGAACCCTGCGCCCTGTTCGAGGGGGTGGTCGCCAAGGGTGGGCAGGCCCAGGTGTGGATGAGCCATGGCGACCGGGTTACCGCCCTGCCGGCCGGCTTCACCGTGGTGGCGACCTCCGAGGGGGCGCCCTTCGCCGCCATCGCCCATGCCGAAAAGCGGATCTACGGCGTCCAGTTCCATCCGGAAGTGGTCCATACCCCCATCGGCAGCCGCCTGTTGTCCAATTTCGTTCACAAGATCGCCGGCTGTGCCGGCGACTGGACCATGAAAGCCTTCCGCGCCCAGGAGATCGCCAAGGTCCGGGCCCAGGTGGGCAAGGGCAGGGTGATCTGCGGCCTGTCGGGCGGGGTGGATTCCTCGGTGGTGGCGGCGCTGCTGCACGAGGCCATCGGCGACCAGTTGACCTGCGTCTTCGTCGATACCGGCTTCATGCGCTCGGGCGAGTCGGAGCAGGTGGTCAGCGTCTTCCGCGACCGCTTCAACATCAAGCTGGTCCACCGGGATGCCTCCGACCTGTTTCTGGCCAAGCTGGAAGGCCAGACCGACCCGGAACGGAAGCGCAAGATCATCGGCGCCACCTTCATCGACGTGTTCGAGGAGGAAGCCCGTGCCGTCGGCGGCGCCGATTTCCTGGCCCAGGGCACGCTCTATCCCGACGTGATCGAATCGGTCAGCTTCACCGGCGGGCCTTCGGTCACCATCAAAAGCCACCACAATGTGGGCGGCCTGCCCGAACGCATGAACATGAAGCTGGTGGAGCCGCTGCGCGAATTGTTCAAGGACGAGGTCCGCGCCCTGGGCCGCGAACTGGGCCTGCCCGACGACATGGTGGGCCGTCATCCCTTCCCCGGACCGGGCCTGGCCATCCGGGTGCCCGGCCAGCCGCTGACCCGTGAAAACCTCGACATCCTGCGCAAGGCCGACGCCATCTATCTCGACGAGATCCGCAAGGCCGGCCTTTATGACCAGATCTGGCAGGCCTTCGCCGTGCTGCTGCCCGTCCGCACCGTCGGCGTCATGGGGGATTCGCGCTCCTACGATCATGCCTGCGCCCTGCGCGCCGTCACCTCCACCGATGGCATGACCGCCGACTTCTACCCCTTCGACATGGCGTTCATCGGCCGCGTCGCCAATCGCATCATCAACGAGGTCAAGGGCATCAACCGCGTCACCTACGACATCACCTCCAAGCCGCCGGGGACGATTGAGTGGGAGTGAGAGTCCCCCCGCTCCCTTCGGGTCAGGCGGCGCGCGGGTGGACCGTGGCGGCGATTTGGGCGCCGACCGCGATCTCGGCCCGTTCCAACTCGTAGTCGCGCTGCAGGTTCAGCCAGAATTCGGGGCTGGTCCCGAAGTAGCGGGCCAGACGCAGGGCGGTATCGCCGGTGATGGTACGGCGCTCGGCGGCGATGTCCTGCACCCGGCTCACCGGCACGCCGATATCCTTGGCCAGCCTGTAAGCGGACAGGCCGAGCGGCTTCATGAACTCCTCGCGCAGTTGTTCCCCCGGATGGATCGGCGGCAAGTCCCTGACAGCCATGGCCCTCTCCTCAGTGATAATCCGCGATCGCGACATCGTCGGCGCCGCCATCCGACCAGATGAAGCAAATGCGCCATTGGTCGTTGATCCTGATGCTGTGCTGCCCGGCGCGGTCGCCTTTCAGGGCTTCCTCAGGGCTGTTCAACGCTGAGATCGCCTGATCGATCGTGGCGTGACGCCGGATGAAAATAGGCGATTCCCCTGATGGCTTTTGTCTGAATCTATAGGGG
>Ga0316224_1001998_pt1 | contig 20011 bp, 14 predicted proteins | sample TBH18013metaG_FD_206254 | JGI IMG/M metagenome (GOLD analysis project Ga0316224, IMG submission 206254) | Freshwater microbial communities from Trout Bog Lake, Wisconsin, USA - TBH18013 | ecosystem: Environmental > Aquatic > Freshwater > Lake > Hypolimnion/Profundal zone | place: USA: Wisconsin... | reverse complement strand
CTGGTCGTGTGTGCGTCAATTATTTGGCTATGACCGACTGGGCGATCCCAGGATGGTAAAACTGATGAACGATCTGTACGCCAATGAGTTCAGCCTGTTCACCAACTTCTTCTGCCCAACGCTGAAACTCGCCTCCAAGGCACGCGAGGGAAGTAAATGGGTCAGAAAACACAGCAAGCCCATCACGCCAGCTCAGCGCCTACTCGAACATCCTGACATACCCAACAGCACCAAGGAGAAACTGTCTTTAGCGCTTCTTTCTCTTTAAGCTCCTTGTGCAAGCCTTCCACATTGGTCGCGCCGGAAGCCGCCAGGCTTTCGCCCACCTTGGCCTTGAGGCGATTTTCCAGATAGTCGTTGATTTCCGCTACACGGGCATTGAGGATGCGATAGACGCCAAAATCCAGTTCGGGCCGGTCGATCTGGAATATTTCTTTCAGTTTCTTAACGAGGTCGTCGTATTTGCTCATATTTGTTCTGCCTGTGTAATGCGTATGGGGTGGTTAGCGCCAGATTGTTCTTGCATCCCAATCTATCGGGAAACCCATGCGGGCCGGGTCGATGTGGTGCCGGTTCAACATATCGATCAATCGTTGCCGCCAATGGTGGCCGGGTGCATAAAGCTGCCATCGTTATCGAGCAATAGCCCGGTGATGTTGCGTTCGAGATTGTTCTTTCTTGAAGTCACTAATAATTGCTTCAGATATTCATCCGAACACGCTTTAACCGCATTGCTCAAATAGATTAAAAAATACAACTCATGGTCGAGTTGAGGTTGATTGTGGTGAGACTCGAAGGGTTCGTTAATTTTCATATTCTGTCCGATTTATTTGACAAAGTAATAGCCATGAAATCTGCTTTAATGCAGCACTCTCATTTTCTCCAGTTCATCCAGCACATCTTCTGTAATATCTTCCAGATCTTCATTACTTAAACCAATATAGTCTTGAGCTGCTTGCCCCATCAGAAACCATTCCGCATCATCGGGTTTCCCCAAAGAGGCAGCGACAATATGCTCCGACAGTATTTGAATCGACACCAGGGTGCAGACAGTGGGTGTGGCCACTGCACTCTCGTGGCTAAATATCGTATGGTCATGATGCAAGCGTATGGCATGCCCCATATAGTCTGGCAAACCCCAGTTTCGCGCCAACAGGCTGCCAACGGTTGCATGGTTAGTCGAGTAATGCTGATTTTCAATGACGATTACTTTGTCCACAGACTGGTTTGACGCTGCGAGTTTTTGTTTGTAATCAGGAAATTTCTGCATCAGTATCGGAATGCCGCAGTCGTGGAAAAGCCCATAGGTATAAGCCTCGTCCCTCGAAAAACCATCCAGTCGTGAGGCAATTTGTGAGGACACAATAGCTTTAAAGTTGGAGCGATCCCAGAATCGTTCCATGTGCATCTCGCCGCAGCCGCCGATTGCTTTTTTCAAGCCGGCACCCCGAATAATTTGGGTTATGTTGATCAGCCCCAACACTGATACTGCCTGTTGAACCGAGCTGACTTTAATGCGACGCGCAAAAAAAGGTGAGTTCGCGGTTTTAAGCATTGAGGCAGCCAGGCTCACATCGGCACAGATAAGTTTAACCAGCTTCATATAATCAACCTCCGGCTGGGCAACTTCTTTAATCACTTCCATCACCACTTCGGGGCAAGGCGGAATAGTTATATTTCTCAGAATTACTTCTGTGGCATCCAGTCCGATTTCAGTCTGCGCTAGTTGAGTAGTCATTTTGAATTCATCCTCTATTGTTGATTTAATATCGCATTGGCATATCTGCACCGCGCTTCTATTCGACCAAAAAGATCACTGAATTTAGGCCGTGAGTGATGCCCCCAAATTAATCCCAACTGCGTAAATGCGAGGGTGGAAGTTGTGCTGACCCGATTTTCATTGCGGCCTGTGATATCCAGGGCGTTACACAGCACCTCTGCCACATGCACCAGTGGAACCAGGGAGTTATCCAGGGATTTATCGGGAAAATGATGATAAAGAATCGCGTCTGAAATAAGCTTGGGCTGTAACCAGTGTTCTGCAAGCCAACTGCCTATGGTTGCATGGTCGATGCCAAAATATATTATTTCTGCTTCGATCATGCCGATAGGTTTGTCATCCATTTGAGAATGGGCAGTTTCAACCTCACCCTTAAAAAAGTACAGCAACCAGATTTTTCCGATATCGTGAAGCAAACCTGCGATCAACGCCGCCTCGGCGGTTTCAGTGGAATAATTCATGTGGCGGGCAAGTTCATTACTGCACACCCCCACCGCAACACTGTGCTGCCAATAGGTTAAGGGCGCGCCGATCAAATTCAGGTTTTTTACATAATTGCTGGTGCTGCCGATCATTGCCATTTCACGCACACTGCTTAAACCAATCAGGTAGATCGCCGTCTTGATATCCTTTGTAGGAGGTTGTTGCCGTTTGTTTGCCACGCTGTTAGCCAGAGACATCACACGCGATGCAATCACCGCATCATGCTTGACGTAGTTGACGAGCACATTAAGATTGGCATCCGGGTCGGCTATCGTGGTAAGAATTTGATTAAGAATAATAGGAAACACCGGCAGTGCCTGGCTGTGTTTGATAACTTCATCACGGGTGATCAAGCTTTTTCTCATTACGCGCTCCGATAAATAATAACCTGATTAAACAGGGTAGCAATGGTCGGATTGGTCAAATCTGCTCCGTCAAATATTTCCATTACGCGGTGTGCGGCAGCGGCTGTATCTACCGCTATTTGTTCAGCTGAACGGGTATCCGGTTCGGTCACAAAAAGGAATTCAGCATGATTCAATCTTAGCTGGCTTAAATTATCCTCAGTCAATTGATGCCCGGCACTGAATGAGGTAATAAAATATCCATTGCGAATAACGTTAAGTTGCGCACCCAGCACCATGCCGGGCTCAGCATCAACCATTGAGATATAGCGGGGACGAGTTTTATAGTCGTTGATTTCCGCTACACGGGCATTGAGGATGCGATAGACGCCAAAATCCAGTTCGGGCCGGTCGATCTGGAATATTTCTTTCAGTTTCTTAACGAGGTCGTCGTATTTGCTCATATTTGTTCTGCCTGTGTAATGCGTATGGGGTGGTTAGCGCCAGATTGTTCTTGCATCCCAATCTATCGGGAAACCCATGCGGGCCGGGTCGATGTGGTGCCGGTTCAACATATCGATCAATCGTTGCCGCCAATGGTGGCCGGGTGCATAAAGCTGCCATCGTTATCGAGCAATAGCCCGGTGATGTTGCGTTCGAGATTGTTCTTTCTTGAAGTCACTAATAATTGCTTCAGATATTCATCCGAACACGCTTTAACCGCATTGCTCAAATAGATTAAAAAATACAACTCATGGTCGAGTTGAGGTTGATTGTGGTGAGACTCGAAGGGTTCGTTAATTTTCATATTCTGTCCGATTTATTTGACAAAGTAATAGCCATGAAATCTGCTTTAATGCAGCACTCTCATTTTCTCCAGTTCATCCAGCACATCTTCTGTAATATCTTCCAGATCTTCATTACTTAAACCAATATAGTCTTGAGCTGCTTGCCCCATCAGAAACCATTCCGCATCATCGGGTTTCCCCAAAGAGGCAGCGACAATATGCTCCGACAGTATTTGAATCGACACCAGGGTGCAGACAGTGGGTGTGGCCACTGCACTCTCGTGGCTAAATATCGTATGGTCATGATGCAAGCGTATGGCATGCCCCATATAGTCTGGCAAACCCCAGTTTCGCGCCAACAGGCTGCCAACGGTTGCATGGTTAGTCGAGTAATGCTGATTTTCAATGACGATTACTTTGTCCACAGACTGGTTTGACGCTGCGAGTTTTTGTTTGTAATCAGGAAATTTCTGCATCAGTATCGGAATGCCGCAGTCGTGGAAAAGCCCATAGGTATAAGCCTCGTCCCTCGAAAAACCATCCAGTCGTGAGGCAATTTGTGAGGACACAATAGCTTTAAAGTTGGAGCGATCCCAGAATCGTTCCATGTGCATCTCGCCGCAGCCGCCGATTGCTTTTTTCAAGCCGGCACCCCGAATAATTTGGGTTATGTTGATCAGCCCCAACACTGATACTGCCTGTTGAACCGAGCTGACTTTAATGCGACGCGCAAAAAAAGGTGAGTTCGCGGTTTTAAGCATTGAGGCAGCCAGGCTCACATCGGCACAGATAAGTTTAACCAGCTTCATATAATCAACCTCCGGCTGGGCAACTTCTTTAATCACTTCCATCACCACTTCGGGGCAAGGCGGAATAGTTATATTTCTCAGAATTACTTCTGTGGCATCCAGTCCGATTTCAGTCTGCGCTAGTTGAGTAGTCATTTTGAATTCATCCTCTATTGTTGATTTAATATCGCATTGGCATATCTGCACCGCGCTTCTATTCGACCAAAAAGATCACTGAATTTAGGCCGTGAGTGATGCCCCCAAATTAATCCCAACTGCGTAAATGCGAGGGTGGAAGTTGTGCTGACCCGATTTTCATTGCGGCCTGTGATATCCAGGGCGTTACACAGCACCTCTGCCACATGCACCAGTGGAACCAGGGAGTTATCCAGGGATTTATCGGGAAAATGATGATAAAGAATCGCGTCTGAAATAAGCTTGGGCTGTAACCAGTGTTCTGCAAGCCAACTGCCTATGGTTGCATGGTCGATGCCAAAATATATTATTTCTGCTTCGATCATGCCGATAGGTTTGTCATCCATTTGAGAATGGGCAGTTTCAACCTCACCCTTAAAAAAGTACAGCAACCAGATTTTTCCGATATCGTGAAGCAAACCTGCGATCAACGCCGCCTCGGCGGTTTCAGTGGAATAATTCATGTGGCGGGCAAGTTCATTACTGCACACCCCCACCGCAACACTGTGCTGCCAATAGGTTAAGGGCGCGCCGATCAAATTCAGGTTTTTTACATAATTGCTGGTGCTGCCGATCATTGCCATTTCACGCACACTGCTTAAACCAATCAGGTAGATCGCCGTCTTGATATCCTTTGTAGGAGGTTGTTGCCGTTTGTTTGCCACGCTGTTAGCCAGAGACATCACACGCGATGCAATCACCGCATCATGCTTGACGTAGTTGACGAGCACATTAAGATTGGCATCCGGGTCGGCTATCGTGGTAAGAATTTGATTAAGAATAATAGGAAACACCGGCAGTGCCTGGCTGTGTTTGATAACTTCATCACGGGTGATCAAGCTTTTTCTCATTACGCGCTCCGATAAATAATAACCTGATTAAACAGGGTAGCAATGGTCGGATTGGTCAAATCTGCTCCGTCAAATATTTCCATTACGCGGTGTGCGGCAGCGGCTGTATCTACCGCTATTTGTTCAGCTGAACGGGTATCCGGTTCGGTCACAAAAAGGAATTCAGCATGATTCAATCTTAGCTGGCTTAAATTATCCTCAGTCAATTGATGCCCGGCACTGAATGAGGTAATAAAATATCCATTGCGAATAACGTTAAGTTGCGCACCCAGCACCATGCCGGGCTCAGCATCAACCATTGAGATATAGCGGGGACGAGTTTTCATCATTTAAATTCCCGAATGAAATTACTCAGCCGTCTCGTCAAAATATGAATTAATCATATTCAACATCAACCCTGCTTGTTCGAGTAAGGTTGTAGTAAGATTTCGCCGTGTTTCCTCATCATAATTTTGCGACAAAAGTAACTCGGCGAAGCCGTAAATACTGGTTAACGGTTCTCTTAGCAATTCCGCCTTGCTCGCATTCAATCCGTTATGATTGCCTCCTTTCAAAGGTGCACTGAAATAGTGAATCGCCTTTAACTCAGGGGCGTTGCACTCAAACCGCGATCTGTTATATTCAACTCCGCTAGACAACACCAGTAGCACAAGCTCGTCTAAAGAAGCTTCACTTTTCCCAACAACTGCATTTTCAGCCAAACAGGTAATGCCCTCAAAAGCAGGATTGATTGCGCGAATATTGCCATCACTGCCTACTACCGCAATACCGCAGGGACAATCCGTCCAGATGCTTTTAAAATCCTGATACGAAATCAAATCATCTAATTTATTCATAATATTAATACCCGTTTTTTTGTATGTTATGCAGCGAAAAAAACAAACCCGTCAACTTAGCCAAATAAACTGTAGGAACAGCTTTAATCGCAATAATGTGACGTTTCACGACTAAAGCCGCCCCTACAAAAAGGCTGCCAACAGTACGTTGGTCTTCTCACTCACCTCCTGCTTTACTACCTGCCAACTTAGCCAAAAAAACCGTAGGAACTGCTTTGGTCGCAAGAGTGCTGCGTTTTACGGCTAAAGCCGCTCCTACCCAAATTGGCTGCACTGTGTGCGTTGGTCTTCTCCTTCTCCCGCCCCCTTCTGCTTACTGCCTGCCAACTTAGCCAAAAAAACCGTAGGAACTGCTTTGGTCGCAAGAGTGCTGCGTTTCACGGCTAAAGCCGCTCCTACCCAATTGGCTGCACTGTGTGCGTTGGTCTTCTCCTTCTCCCGCCCCCTTCTGCTTACTGCCTGCCAACTTAGCCAAAAAAACCATAGGAACTGCTTTGGTCGCAAGAGTGCTGCGTTTTACGGCTAAAGCCGCTCCTACCGAATGGCTGCACTGTGTGCGTTGGTCTTCTCCTTCTCCCGCCCCCTTCTGCTTACTACCTGCCAACTTAGCCAAAAAAACCGTAGGAACTGCTTTGGTCGCAAGAGTGCTGCGTTTTACGGCTAAAGCCGCTCCTACCCTATTGGCTGCACTGTGTGCGTTGGTCATCTCCCCTGGTTAATTTATAAGTGCCTCAAGCAAGTGCTGCTCCAGTTTTTGCGGGCTAAAAGGCTTGACGAAATAGGCATCAGCGCCTATCGAATGGCCTAATTCCTGTTCAATAATCTGCCCGCGGGCCGTAATCATGACGACATAAATTCCGGCTAATTCCGGATCATTTTTAATCCGAGCACACAATTCGAAGCCATTTAACTTGCCCGTCATCATCACATCAAGCAATATAGCCGTGGGCCGATTAAACTGGATCATTTCGAGTGCTGAATCGGCATCCTGTGCTTCTTCAATCAAGAAACTTTTGCGCAACGCAAAGTTCAGCAATTTGCGAATTTCTGACTGGTCGTCAACTACTAAAATTTTTTTCATTGTCTGCCTTAGCCTATTGATTGTTGTGAATTCTCAAGTCTTGCATCCGTATGTTTTTTGGCTATCTCATCGAATTTAAGGTGTATTTTTAAAAACGCATCCACAATATCCGGATCGAAATGTTTGCCCCTGCCTTCGGCAATCATTGTGCAAGCCTGGCTATGTGAAAAAGGCTTTTTATATGGACGCTCGCTCACCAGCGCGTCGTACACATCGGCAACAGCCATCAACCTTGCCGATAAGGGAATGTTGTCTCCAGCCAGACCTTGCGGATAGCCCGAGCCATCCCATTTTTCCTGATGACTACCGGCAATCTCTTTCGCAACAGCGAGGAAAGGAGCGCTTCTTCCCATTTCCCGTTCTGCTTTTTCAATCGCTTCCAAACCCATGGTGGTATGCGTCTTCATGATTTCAAATTCTTCCGCCGTCAACTTGCCAGGTTTGAGCAAAATTTCATCAGGAATGCCAACTTTGCCAATGTCATGCAGGGGCGCGGATTTGTGTATCAAATCGATATTGATCGGGGTTAATTTGAGAGAGAATCGCGGATGCCGCTCTAAACTTTCAGCCAGCAACTTGATATAAGCCTGGGTTCGTCTTAGATGATTGCCGGTTTCGTTGTCCCGTATTTCTGCCAGCGAAGCCAGCGCCAGAATGGTTACGTCCTGGCTGAATTCCAATTCCCTGGCACGTTTGGAGACTTCTCCCACCAGAAAAACATTCTTGTCTTTAACAAAATCCGCTGCATGTTTGGCTTCAAGATGTGTTTTAACCCGTGCCCGCAAAATCGGTCCACTGATGGGTTTACTGATGTAATCAACCGCACCCAATTCGAGGCCCGCTTCTTCATCCAGCTCAGTGTTTCTGGCGGTTAGAAAAATAACCGGAATACCTCGGGTGGCAGGGTTGTCCTTGAGGCGCTTGCATACTTCAAACCCGTCTATGCCGGGCATCTTTACATCCAGCAGGATAATGGAAGGTTTGGGATCGCGATCTGCCAGAAGCAAGCCTTTTTCGCCTGCGTTCGCTGCCACGATTCGATAGGTTGCTTTTAGCAGTCCATTGATAACCGAAATAATCTCGGGATTGTCGTCAATCACCAGGACGGTATCGCGTACCCCCGAAGCGCCTTTCAAGTTTAATGGTGCCATATTGGATTCCTTACTCATCATTTATCCTATATTCCTCTGTTAGTAATAAATGTTACGATAATTCAATTAAAACACAGCTTTTGCAGGGGCAAATTCATTCGCCTATAACACGCTGGCTGGGCGAATAAATTCGCCCCTGCATCCTCTTTAATAGAGGATTCCAGATCCGGCGTATGCACCCCACCCCGTCGTTCCGGCGAAGGCCGGAATCCATCAAAATAAACACCCCCATGCACAGCAGGAACCCGCTCTAAAGGCATGCTGATTACAATTATTGGATTCACCTAGTTCTCCCCGGTATAGTTCATCAGTCGATGTTCGCTTCACTGGAATAGATGTCATTGCTATGATCCTTCAGTATTCTTAAGGCCTGTTCCAAATCAAAAGAGCGCACTGCAGCTTTTATCTCCTTCATGCGCGAAGGCGAAATCACACCACTGAGCAACGAGCTGTTTGATTCCATCCATTCCATGACCTCCGGGTCATTTTCAACCAATAGTTGTGCAAGTTTTCCGGCAGCGATTGTGCTCACTGACCTTTCGGGTTTGGCATTGACTTCAATTTGAGGCAGTATTTGCTTGATTCCGTCAATCAGCCTGAGCAAATCGCTCTCAAGTTTATTAAGCAACGGATCAACTTCCCCCCGGTTTCTGCCTTCCTCGATGGCCAGTTCCAATTCGCCCGCCTGCTTGGATAATTGATTGGCACCTATGGTGGAGGCCACGCCTTTAAGAGAATGGGCTGCACGTTCGGCAACTTTACTATTATTGGCATCCAGTGCTTCCCGTGTGACAGTGGGCATGGCTGCCTGCATTTCCGTGAACTTGCGCAAACTTGAGATATACAGAACGGTATTGCCCAGCATACGCCTCAAGGCAGGTGCAGTATCCAGCCCATTCACGCTGAAATCGAGTGGACTGCTTGACTCCGACACGTCGGGAATAACCCCGGGAAGCGGTGTTGGCGCAACACGCGAAGGAATCCACTTAAGCAAGGTATCCCAAAGGACTTCAGGCTCAATGGGTTTTGGAATAAAGTCATTCATCCCCACGTCAAAGCATCGCTGACGGTCTGGTGGCAATGCATTGGCCGTCATCGCCACCACCGGTAATTTTGACAACCTGGGATTTCTGCGCAATTCCAGTGTGGCATCAAGTCCGTCCATCACTGGCATCTGCATATCCATAAATACCAGATCAAATTCGTATTTGCTTAATTGCTCCAGAGCGACCTTGCCGTTTTCAGCGAGATAAACTTCAAACCTGCCCTGATGCAATAATTCCAAAGCCACTTGCTGGTTCATATCATTATCTTCAACTAACAGAATTCGCGCGCCGGCAATCGTTTCCAGCCTGGTTTCCGGACGCGACATGATTTTTACTTTCTGGTTTTTATCCTGGGATAATTCGCCCTGCAAAATCCTCATCGATGTATCAAACAAAATCGATGCAGTCACCGGCTTTAACAGGATGTCATGGATATTTTCATCTTCAGCCTTGTTAAACACTTCTTCACGTCCAAAGGCCGTGACCAGAATCAAATGCGGGGAAGCATCCATTGCCATGTGTTGAATATGCTTGCAAGCTTCAATCCCGTCCATACCCGGCATATGCCAATCCATGAAAACCATCTCATACGGATGGGCTTCCAGACTGGCTTGTTCAATGACACGCAGCGCATCTTTTCCGGATGACACCACATCCACCTTGAAATTCATGTTGCTCAGCATTTCCTGCATCACCAGACGCGCGTTATCATTGTCATCGACCACCAGCACATGGCGCCCGCGGAATTTTGGCGTCAGCGATAACTCGCGTTTCGGTTTACTGCCGATACCCAACCGGGCAGTAAACCAGAAAGTGCTGCCCTGACCCAGAGTGCTTTCCACTCCCACTTCTCCGCCCATCAATTCTGCCAGGCGTTTGGCAATGGCCAGGCCCAATCCGGTTCCGCCATATTTGCGGGTAGTTGAGGTATCGCCCTGGTTAAAGGCGGTAAACAAGTCGTCTATCTTGTCCTCGGCAATGCCTATCCCCGTGTCACGCACAGCAAACCACAATAAAACGTCCTCTGCGGTTTTCTCGCGGACGCGAACAATGACATCGATCTCGCCTTGTTCTGTAAATTTCAACGCATTGTTTACATAGTTGATCAAGAGCTGGCTCAAGCGCAAGGAATCACCCACCAGCACCACCGGCACGTCACTGGATACATCCAATAATAATTCCAGACCCTTTTCACTGGTCTTGTCGGCGATCAGATTGATCACATTGGCTAAGGCAGTTTCAAGTTCAAACTCGGTTTTTTCGATGGTCAGTTTACCGGCCTCGATCTTGGAAATATCCAGAATGTCATTAATAATTCGCAGCAAGTACTGCCCTGAAATCTGTATCTTTTTCAAATAATCGCGCTGGCGTGGAGTCATTTCGGTACTGAGTGCCAAATGTGCCATACCAATGATGCCGTTCATCGGCGTGCGAATTTCATGACTCATGTTGGCAAGAAATTCCGATTTCATTCTTGACACATCTTCCGCGACATTTCGGGCATTGACTAACTCAGTCTCTGCCTGTCGACGTGCGGTGATATCTTGAATGATCGCCAGATATCCGGATGGAATACCATCTTCGGTTTTGATCAGGCTGATCAGCAGCAAACCGACAAACTCGGAGCCATCCTTGTGAATGAACTTGAATTCTCTGTTGAGTTTCTCATTTCTACCGATATTCTCAAATATTGATTTAAAGGTAACCGATGCCGAAGTAGCCTCGGCCCCGGTATCGTCTGAAGACTCTTCCTCAATACAAATAAAATCCGGCATGGCTTGACCGATCATCTCGCCCGTTGCCCAGCCGAGCAATATTTCTGATCCTTTATTGGCATGAGTGATCACGCCCTCAAGATTAGTGCCGATAATGCCAATTTCGGTAGCTGCTGAAAGAATATCGTTGAGCATGGCGTTGGTTTTTCTCATCACATCGGCCGAGTCTTTCAGCTCTTCAGACTGGGCTTCGAGTTCTACCGCCTGGGATTGAATTTGATCCGCTTGTTCCTGATTGCGCAAATTGCGGCGCAAAACGTCGAGAATGGGCGAGATGACCGTGGGTAATTCATTCAGCAAAAGTTGCTCTTTGGCAGTCGGTGGCGAGATAAAAGCCAGCTCAATGATGCCGATTGTTTGCCGTTTAAATACCAGGGGCAGGACGACAACTTGTGAAGGATGCACCTGCATCAATCCTGATTCCAGACGCAAAATCGAGCCAGAAGTGTCTTCCACAATAATGGCAGCCTGATTCAGGGCACATTGACCTACCAGGCCTTGGCCCAGGCCAAAGGACATTTCTTCGCTGTCTATCCGCCCATAACTGCCGGCTGAACGTTGCACGCCATACCCGTCCTGATCCACATAGCAAATCGCCTGCACTGAACGTATGGCCGGGCAAACATTCTCAAGCAGCGTTTTGCCAAAACCGGATACTGAAACTTCTGTTTGAAGCCGGTTAACCGTTAGTGCTATTTGCGCCTTGGACCAGCGCTGATTTTCCAGTTCCTGGCTAAGTTCTCTTAGCTTGACCAAAGAGTGAATGGTTGAGCCGAATAAACCGGGATAAAAATCGTTGTCTTTAGTTTGCGAGAAGTCTCCCTCGGTGATGGCCGTGGCAATGCGGGTGATATCAACCAGTCCTCTTTCGGATACTTCAGAGAGTTCGTTCAGCTTTTGGTAAAGATCTTTAACAAAGCCGGTTTTGTCATTCACATTAAGCTTGACGCTGAAATCCCCCCTGCTAGCTGCGGCATCGACAATGAAATTGATAGCCGTGATGATTTCGGCAAGATAGGTTTGCATTTTCTGCATGGCCCCCAGCATGAGTGCGGTTTCATCATCTCCCTTCACGGTAATAAGAGTGGAAAGATCTCCTCTGGCAATATTTTGTGCCGCCAGAACAGAATTCATCATGGCTTTGGATAAATTACGTGCCACCACAAAACCAAAGGCAAAAATAGCCGCGACGATCAGCACGCCAAAACCGATTGAAAATATCAGCGCCTGATATTTTATTTCCTTGCCCCTGACGGCACTTTCCATACCGAGTTGTTTATTGAACTCCATGTGTTTCAGGAATGCATCATTCAATTTTTCGGCCGATAACATTGCCGAGTTTAACAACGCTAAAGCGCGCTCATCATCGTTAACTCTGGAAGCCTCTAATACCGCAAAAATCTGATTGAAATATTCTTCCGCAAGAAGTTTTTCGTTCGAATTGTAAGTTCGATCCCGTTCATTGCTTACATAGGGCTCATACTCAGTTAAATGCTTGAGCAGTGCATTTTTTGCTTCAATGATGGATTTTTCAACCGCCGGTTTTTGACTCAAATCATTGGTCAGCACATGCCGGTACAAGCTTACTCGTACTCTTTCAAAATCGCTCGTTTCTTCATTCAGGATGAGGATGGAGGGAATAATATTTTCATTACTATAATTGGTCACTTCGTAGACTCTTTCCATCTGGTAGAGGTAAGAAATACCCAATACCAGAAAGCCAAAAGTAATCACCAGAAATATAGAGTTAAAACGCTGGGCAATAGTCACAGCAACTTTCTTTAAATATCAAATGTAGTGTGCGGGTTAATGCTTTGGTCCGGATCATGCATTTTTAGCCAGAGGGTGACGGATGTGCCCACACCGTATTGGCTCTCAAGCGACACTCTGCCGCCGTGAAATTCAACGATTTCTTTAACGATACTCATGCCCAAACCGGTACCGGAAAATTGCCCCGAAGTATCGGCACGGTAGAAGCGTTCAAATACTCGGGCGCTTTGTTCGGGGGTCAGTCCAATGCCCGTATCTGAAATTTTCACTCCCACCAATTTGGAATCAGTGCGCCGGGATGTCAGTACCGAGTCTGAAGCCAGGGTAGCCACGATGACATCGCCCCCCCCCGGGTGAATATTTGTAAGCATTCGAAATCACATTGATTAACGCTTGCATCATTTTTTTCTTGTCTGCCTGGATCCACAGCGGTGCATTCTGCAGTTGTAATACGGGTGCAGCGCGACCTTCCGGGCACATAAAACCGGTGGCGACTTCGCCAATCAACTCCTGAACATCAAGCTGTTCCATGTTGAAATCTTTGCCTTGCCTAGCTTCGATCCTTGCCAGATCAAGCAGTTCGTTGATGATGGAAGCCATCAGCTTGGCTTGTGTAAAAATAGTGGTCAAAAATTCATGCTGTTCATTTTCGCTAAACTTATGGGAAAGCAAGACTTCCGAATAACCGTAAATACTGGCCATCGGTGTCCGTAATTCATGCGCTGCCGTTGACAGGAACTCGCTCTTCATCCGGTCTACTTCAGATTCGTGCGTAACGTCCCTGAAATAGAGAATTTGCGATACAGTCTCGGTAGTTGATTCACGCAGAAATATTTCAAGCACGCGCGATTGTATGACGTCGATTTGAATGAGTTGACGTTTTGCATAGGCGGCACCATTGCCTAAATTTTGCAATGCGCGCAAGGTGGGAATGCCCGGAAAGGGCAACTCGGCGGAACACACTTTTGCCAATAATTCGGAGAAATCTTTTTCCCCGATTCCAAAAACCTCTGTATTGGTCAGCCCGGTTAACTTATAAAACGCCGGATTGGCATATTTAACACATCTGCTATGATCAAACGAAATAAATCCGTCCGGGCTGAGTGCGAATATGGTGTTGAGCTGCTCGGACCGATCCTCGGCCACAGCTTGCGCCTGCTGACGTTTATTCATTTCTCGCCGAATGTTTCTCAGATAGCCAGTTAGCGCCAGCGCTAACGTTACGATCAGCAGGCTTAAAACCGACGCTTGAAAATAGAGTGATTTTGCGACACGCAAATGATTCGCAAACAAAGAGTTGACATCGATGCCATCCGCCACGATGAGTTTGTAACCCGGTATCTTGCGATAATAATACAGTCGCTCGACACCATCGACCACTGAAACGCTGTAATACTTGCCCTCAAGTTGACCGTGCGCTATCAAGTCAAACATGGGCGATTTGATTCCGTTGCTGCCAAACTCTTCTTTGTCGCCAACGATGCGTGCACGGGCAATGCCATCCAGACCATACAGGGAAACCACGCCCTGTGCGCCGAGATCAATCGAGTTATACAACCGGGTGAAATAACCCGGATCAACCGAGACCACCACTACGCCGGCAAACTCACCATTGGGATTGGTGATTCGACGGGTCAATTGGATCGACCATTTACCGCTTACCCGACCCAAAAGGGGTTTTGATATGAAGAGTTCCCCGGTATCAGTTGCCACGTGTACCTTGAAGTGCTCGCGATCTGATAAATCCACTTTTCCTAGAATCGGCTTGTTCCCCAGGATATATATTCCCCGGGGATCAATGATGCCAAGCTGGGGAAATATCTCGGTGTCAACCACGCCCTGCGCGCATAACTTGACCAGGTTAAGTTTGTTGCCCAGTTCAAGGTAGCCGGAAGAAACAAAGCGAACAACCTGATCCACACCGCGCATTGTGCGAATCACGTGCTCCTGACTTAATTTGGTAATATTGGCGAGGTCACGTTCGGCGGCCTTGATTTCCTTTTCCCGATTTGAATCGACCAGACCGAACACATGCCACCAGGTGATCAAAAGGAGTGCGACAGCAATAAGCCAGATATACAGAAATGTAAATCTGTCTTTGGAGTTATGATTCATCATAATTGTACCTCCCCGGCGCGAGACCGCTTATGACGAACCTTGTATAAACCCTCCCGGGATTGTGCGTGGGGTGTATAGATGCGTATTGGATAGACTGGAAGCCATAGGGTTACAATGGTTCCCCGGGGAAAAATACTCTCAACCTGAATGCTGCCATGATGCAGTTCGATTATTTCTTTTACTATACTTAACCCCAACCCTGTGCCGGGAATTTTTCCGGACGTATCCGCACGATAAAAGCGCTCAAATATTCTGGATACCTGCTCAGGTGTCATCCCTATACCGTGGTCTTCAATTCGAATGCCTATCTTGTGGACGGCTGTGCCCGAGGCAGGCTGCTCAAGCCGATGCGAGTCTATCAGTTCGACATTGATTGCTCCCCCGTTCGGGGAAAATTTGACTGCGTTTGACAAGATGTTGTTCAACACCTGATGCAGTTTTTTCCGGTCCGCACAAATATTGATCAGCAGATCCTTACCCTTCGAAAAATGAGTTGAAATACGATCATGGGGGATGATGTATCCGGCAATCACTTCTGATATCAGGGTTGCAATATTAAATTTAGACAGAATAAAATCCTTACCGCGACGGGCGTCGATGCGCGAAAGATCAAGCAGCTCATTAATGATTGAAACCATTAATTTCGACTGTTCAAAAATTGTCGAAATAAATTCCATACGCTCGTCCAGCGTAAACTCCTGGGCCAGAAGAAGTTCGGAAAACCCATAGATACTGGACATCGGGGTGCGCAATTCATGTGCCGCCGTTGAAAGAAACTCGCTCTTCATACGGTCGACTTCTGATTCGTGGGTTATGTCTCTGAAAAATAGAATTTGAGAGATGCTTCCAGTGGTGGCTTCTTTCAAGCCAACTTCGAGCACTATTTTTGTCCTGATTAATTCAATTCTAAAAATAGAGTCATCGCTTCCTTCCTTCTTGCCCAGGTGCAGTGTTCGCATCACTGCGATTCCAGAAAAACGTGACTTGGGAATGCAAATATCAGTAATTAGCTTTGACAGTGACATCTCACTGGCGCCAATTACACTGTCTTGAGCTAGGCCTGTCATGCGATAGAATGAAGGGCTTGCATACTTGACAATATGCTGATCATCAAACGAGATAAAGCCATCCGGGCTTAATTTAAGAATTTCATCCAGTTGTTGAGCTTGCTCACGAATTGCCGCCTCGGCCAGGCGCCGGGCAGTGATATCGGTGTGGGAACCCACCATGCGCGTGGGTTCACCATTTTCAATAAGCGCTTTGCCCCTGCACAAGATCCATTTGTATTCACCATTTTTGCAACGGATGCGCAGTTCACGCTCATAAAATTGAGAATCCCCCTCAAAGTGTCGTTTCATGGCAAGGTTTGTTTCATTCCAGTCATCCGGATGAACCCGTTCGACCCATTCATCAATTTGGGGTTTGATATCTTCGACACGGTAACCGAGCATGGTTTTAAATCTATCTGAAAAAAAGGCTTCATTGGTTTTGAGGTTCCAATCCCAGATGCCGTCATTGGCACCGCTCGCTGCCAGCTCCCAGCGCTGCTCGTTTTCCGCTGCCTGGTTTTCAACTTGCCTTGTGCGTGCGGAAATCAGCAGCAGTGTCATGCTTAAACCGCTGATGAAAGCGAGACCGCATAGGGTGATACTCCAGGTTTGCCAGTTTCGATGCTCTCTTAAATAATTAGTGGTGGGTGCTGCTTGCAGGCGGTAGTGTCTTTGACCAAAACTGACCAATTGATCATACAAAATAACTTTTGAATCATCGTTAATTGAATCGTATATTATTTTTTTATCGGCTTCATCTATCAACCGGATACTGATTAAATGCTTGGTATTGGCCGTGACGTAGTCAATCAGGTCGCCAATCCGGAGAACGATCAAAACCAGACCGGGGCCGTTTGCCCCATTGCCAACCCAATGAACCAACAGCAGACCCGATTGTTTTTCTGTTTCCTGAACCAGCGTGATGGGCGCAGTCGCTGCGGATTGATACGATATTCTGGATTTGTTGATGGCTTCATTGCGTAACAAATTTGAAGACAGATCGTAACCAATCGCGGTTTCGTTGCCGCTCAGTGGATAAAGATAGGTGACGGGTATATAATTTTCTCTGTCTCTGGCGGCAATGATTTTCCCTTCTGAATCACGCTCGCTGATCTGGTAATTCTGAACTGTTTTTTTGTTATTTATTTCAAAATTATTTCTGTTTTCACGAGTAACCAGGGGGGCCCACTCAACTGCTTTTATTTTGTTGAAGAATCGTGAAACGCCCACTTTTGAGAAATTTTCAAACTCTTGAGGCGAAATCTGATGGGTTCCTCCCATAAGAGTCGCCAATTGTTCAAGGAATGCTTCTTCCAGGGTAAATCGGGATAAGAGTTGTTCCTTGACCTGATCCGATTCCATAATAAAATTATTTGTATTTTTGTCTTTTTCCCATTGCCATACAACTCTTTCAACTACCGAGATAAATACAATGCCCACGATGACAACCGTTAATGTTACCCGGCGACGCGAATGCCACAATTCCCTGGGTTCGCCAATAAGTGTCAGTACTAGCGGCGTGATCAGCATCATGCCAAAGGCATCGCCCAGCCACCAGGTGAACCAGGAAAACATCAGGTTTTCCGTCTGAATTTGATTTCCGTATAACAAGCCAAAAGTTGAAATTGAAGCACTGGTAAGGCAACCCAATAACACGATCAAGGTGAAACTAATGACTTCCCTGAATGATTCGAAAAGTACATTTTTACCAATGTATCGATGGATCAATTTCAAAGTGACATAGGTTTGCAATGCCGACGCAAAGCTGATTTCGGCACTGGTTACCAGCCCTGTCCTGAAGGTTTCTGCTGAAGAAAAATTGGAAAGGATGAGTACAAAAGCGCCGACAAAAACCCACCCCACCATACTTTCACCATAGATCAGCGCAGCTGCGAGTGCTATTCCGGTAGCGGGAAATAATGGCGATGCAATGGCTCCACTGAACGAAAACAGCAGACCATAGTTGCCCGCAATAAAATATGCGGTTGCAAGAATTACCCCTATTTTGAGATTTTTTATCACTTAACGAATTCCGCAGCCTACATTGATTAGCAGTGGAGCATCTATAGGAATAATTTCCTGACTGGCCATGAAATATTTATTTCCTCCGGTCTTTTTTGCACGGTACATGGCTATATCAGCATTGCGCATGAGTTGCGCCAGATCTTCGCCGTGCCGTGGAAACTCGGCACAACCCAAACTGGCACCGATTGAAATTTTCTGTTGGTTAAAATTCATTGGCTTGATTAATTCCAGAATTATTTTATTGCAGTACTGTTCAATGTTGGCCTCACCGATCAAGCCAGGCACAATAAGGATGAACTCATCGCCACCCAGTCGGGCTATGGTGTCGATTTCACGCACTGTGTTTGACATTCTTCTGGCTACTTCCTGCAAAACACCATCCCCTACAGCATGGCCAAACTGGTCATTCACATCCTTGAAGCGATCCAGATCAATGAATATCAGGGTGAAGGAAGTATTATTTCGCCGGCCATTGGCTATGGCCTGATTGAGTCTATCTATTAAAAGGAGTCTATTGGGCAGGCCCGTTAAGGAATCATGGTGTGCAATAAATGCCAGATCATCTTCTGCTTTTTGCAGTTGTGACATATCTGAAAAGGTGCCCACATAACTGAGCGCACGTCCATTGCTGTCCTGTGTCTGGGTTATCTTTAATAATTCCGGGTATAGCTCACCATTCTTTTTTCTGTTGTAAATCTTTCCCTGCCACGAACCCTTTTCAAGGAGCGTATTCCACATTTCCTCGTAAAAGTGCTTGTCCTGAATTCCTGATTTCAGAATCGATGGTTTCTGCCCAATAACGTCTTTGGCCGAGTAACCGGTAATTTCACAAAAAGCCGGATTAATACCGATGATTGTTCCCTCGGCATCCGTTACAATCATTCCTTCATTTGAAATATTGGCCATCGAAAAATTGATTTTTAGATTGGCTTCACTTTCTTTCACCGCAGCAATATTGCGCAGTATCCAGTGCAGATTTCTCACCCCGCCATCAATTTTTACCGGGAACAATTTGGCAGCAACAACCATCTTTTTTTCAGAGTATTGCTCACTTTTAAGGTGCAACTCCCATTCTTTGATCGGTAGTTGTTGCTCGGTTGTTTCACATCGCATCATCACGCTGAGTTGCTCATGGTGCGTAGGCATGATCCAATCTTTAATATTGGTGCCGATAATTTTTTCCGGCAGGGCAATTAGTTTGACGACGGGATTAGCCTGCAAAATATTACCTTCGATATCCGTCACGACATGAATGTCATTTGAGATTGAAATCAACTTATCCAACTCGTCCTGGCTCGCCAGAAGATGATTGCTCGATTCAAGCAACGCCTTGTAGTGCGAATTTAACCTTTCATTTTGCTCAATAAGATTTTGAAGGTCTTCTGCATACCTAAATAATTGATTATAGATTTCAGTGCTCTGACTGCTTTTTGGCAATGCTGATATCTCGTCACCCACTGCATTAATCTTTTGTTTCTCAAGCGCGGGTTGTAAACCATTTTTAGAATTGGTTGTCATCAGTGTCTCACCTGGACATGAGCTCTTTTATGGCCGCTACCAATTGCAACGGGCTGAATGGCTTGATAAAGTATTGATCCGCCCCCCGTTTTATTCCCTCCTCGTGATCTTGCACCTGGCCTCGCGCTGTCACCATGATGACACGGGTGTGCTTGAAATCAGCATCAGCCCTGATCCTGTCCAAAACTTCCAGACCATCCATTCCGCCAGGCATCATTACGTCCAGAACGATCACATCGGGGATATTCTCTTTCGCAATTTGCAGGCATTCTGCTCCATTGACTGTCTCCAGCACTTCGAAATTGACACCCAAGGTAATTCGAATCAGTCGACGGATATCAGCATGATCATCAACTATCAATACTTTTTTCATGATTTTTCCTTTTTCATCATCCTTTGCCTTTGTGCTGCTT
>Ga0316224_1001996_pt1 | contig 20029 bp, 17 predicted proteins | sample TBH18013metaG_FD_206254 | JGI IMG/M metagenome (GOLD analysis project Ga0316224, IMG submission 206254) | Freshwater microbial communities from Trout Bog Lake, Wisconsin, USA - TBH18013 | ecosystem: Environmental > Aquatic > Freshwater > Lake > Hypolimnion/Profundal zone | place: USA: Wisconsin... | reverse complement strand
TCCGTGCCGTGGCCGACAAGAAATCCATCAAACTCCGGCGCAAGGCCGCTGGATGGGACGTCCGCTATCTGGAGGCCATCCTCGGCCTAGCGCCGCGTTAACCTGGATTCGGTGCCCTGGGGCATGGGGAGACCACAGCCATGTCTTTGCCATAATCCTCCGCTCCTATATGGTACCTGATCGGCAGCGCCCCGAAAGACACCGAGCATGAGCGGCCCGTCCCGCATACTCCTGATTATCGCCGATTCCATGCTGCGCCAAAGCGTGGCCGAGCATCTGAGACTCAGCCCCGGCCTGACGGTGTCCGAAACCGCGACGGCCCATGAGGGGTTGGCCGCGGCCTGCGGTCAGCATCTGATCGTGGTGGACGAAGCCGTGGCCGAGGGCGATGGCGGCGAATTGTGCCACCGCCTGCGCGAGCAGGGCGTCACCGTGCCGCTGCTGTTGCTGAGCGCCGCCGTTCCGGAGAAATCCCGCTGTGCGGTGGACGGGGTGGTGGCCAAGCCGCTGCGGCTGGCCACCCTGGCGGCCAAGATCACCGAAATGCTGGCTCGCCGGCCCGAACCGGCCGGGGTGCGCCTGGGTCCCTGGCTGTTCGATGCCGGCCGCCGCCAACTGGTCGACGGCCAGGGCAAGGTGGTGCGCCTGACCGACAAGGAGGTGGCGATTCTCTGCCGTCTCGGCCAGGCCGGCGGCGCGGTGGTGGGGCGCGATGTGCTGCTGACCGAGGTCTGGGGCTATTCCGCCGCCGTCACCACCCATACCCTGGAAACCCATATCTATCGTCTGCGCCGCAAGATCGAATCCGGATCGGGTCCGGCCGGCCTGTTGCGCGGCGAAAGCGGCGGCTATCGGCTTTGTCGCCCATAGGGCGGTCGCAACCCGCTCATAGCTCCAGATCGATCATCACCGGCACATGATCCGAAGGCTGGGTCCAGGCGCGAACTTCGCGCGCCACCATGGCGCCGCTTAAGCGCCCGCTGAGGGCCGGCGTCACCCAGATATGGTCGAGACGGCGGCCGCGGTCGTTCTTTTGCCAATCGGGCGAGCGGTAGCTCCACCAGGTATATAACCGTTCCGATGGCGGAATGAAGTGGCGCACCGCATCGACGAAGGGCACCGAGGCCTGGAAGCGCTCCAGCAGATCCACCTCCACCGGGGTGTGGCTGACGACGCCCCGCATCTGCTTGTGCGACCATACGTCGTTGTCCAGCGGCGCGATATTGAAGTCGCCGGCCAGGATGGCCTTGTCGGTGGGCTTGAGTTCGGCGGCGAACCAGGCGGTGATGGCGCGGACGAAGTCCAGCTTATGGGCGAATTTGGGGTTGGAATCGGGATCGGGGACATCGCCGCCGGCCGGAACGTAAAGACAGTGGACGGTGATTCCGTTGGCCAGCCTGACTGCCAGATGGCGGCGATCCTCGCGGTCGCACCATGACGGGGTGCGGGTCTCCATGATGGGCAGCCGGGACAGCACCGCGACGCCGTTATAGCCCTTCATGCCGTGGAAGGCGACATGGCCATAGCCCATGGCTTCGCACGCCTCCAGGGGAAACAGGGGGTCGTCGACCTTGATTTCCTGAAGGCACAGCACATCGGGCGCCATGACCGAGGTCACCTGCCGCAAGAGGTCGATGCGCAGACGGATCGAATTGATGTTCCAGGTGACGAGACGCAAGGTCGGGTTCTCCCCAGGGTGTCGACCCCGATGCCGCCGGGCGGCGGCCCGGTTTTGGGGTCTGATACCACGTCTCGATGAGAGAGACTCATCGGGACGTGGTCGGCCGCAAGGCGGCCGCGCGCATCGTTGCGCGGGAGCCAAGCGCGAGCGCCCGGCGATTGAGGGCTTCGATGCATGGGGGTATACCACACGAAAAGAGCGCTCGGTCAGGGGGGTAACCGAGCGCTCTATTGGCTCCGTGGGGAGCGTGGGGTCGGCAGGGGAGACCAACCCCACCGGCCGGACCATTGCAGTCACGGCCGTTGTCTCGAAGATGTGGGGGGCGGATGATCGGTTCAAAGGCGCATTCCGCGCATAATTGATATGCGCTTGACGCATGGCTGCATCCTTTGCCGGCGAACAGCGCAGGAAACAGGCAAAGCGGGGATGCGCCAGCCCAGAAATCGGGCAGGCTGTTTTGGGGCAGGGGGATGAAAAAGGCGGGAAACCGGGAAAAATCCGGGATAATCGGGGGGCGGGAGATTCCGGCACGCTCCTTGAAAGGGGAGAGGGGCGGAATGTTCGCAAGATGGCTTGCGACCGATCAACTGTGGTCCATCTCCCGGCCCGCCTCAGGTGCGGCGGCTTCCGCGTCGGGACGAAGGACCCTTGGAATTGCATGGGGACCAGAGATGAAGCTGATCATGGCCATCATCAAGCCCTTCAAGCTGGACGAAGTCCGCGAGGCACTCACGCCGCTGGGGGTTCAGGGCCTGACCGTGAGTGAGGTCAAGGGCTTTGGCCGCCAGAAGGGTCAAACCGAAATCTACCGCGGTGCCGAATACGTGGTGAATTTCCTGCCGAAAGTGAAGATCGAGGTTGCCGTCAACGACGACCTGGCCGATCGCGTGGTGGAGGCGATTCAGTCCGCCGCCCGCACCGGCAAGATCGGCGACGGCAAGATTTTCGTCACCGAAATTCAGCAGGCGTTCCGAATCCGTACCGGTGAAAGCAACGCCGAAGCGCTCTAGAGCGCGATGACATTGGATTGATGCGGCTCCGCCGTAATCCAATGTCTGAATCGCCCTCTGACGTATTGGTGAGAGACGGATTCAGATTTGAGGTTGAACGCTTTGGCGATTCAACCTCAAATCATCCGGCTCTGAGACCTGATTTCCGGCGATTGATTCGCCGGGACTATCTTTCGGTGCAAGCCGTTGAACCAGCCCGGAAAGCGCAAGCTTTCCGGGCTGTTGCATGCCTGAAATGAGGCAGTCGGCCTTTGCTCACTTTTTCACCATCCGGCCGGGCTATTGCTCAAAACTGCGTCATCCCCGGTGGTCCGGGCCTTGCTCCAGCGGGGCCTGGGAGGAGAAATGCCAGGGAATCCCGGAACTCTCCCCGGTTGGCACGGTTCTTGTTAATGATTGGGCGAGCCGACCGTTCCTGGTTGGCGCGTTCTTTCGCTGAGCCGCTTCGGGGGTTACCATGAGCAATCGTTTGAAGTCCTTCTTGTTAGGCGTAGGCCCCGCGCTCGGCCTAGCGCTTGTTACCTCGGCCGCCTGGGCCGAGGAGGCCGCCGCTCCGGCCGCCGCCGCCGCTCCGGTGGTGCTTGATACCGGCGCCACCGCCTGGATGCTGACCTCCACCGCCCTGGTGTTGATGATGACCATCCCCGGCCTGGCCCTGTTCTACGGCGGCATGGTCCGCAAGAAGAACCTGCTCGCCGTCATGATGCAGAGCTTCGCCATCACCTGCCTCGTCACCATCCTGTGGGCCGTCATCGGCTACAGCCTCGCCTTCACCGGCGACGGCGCCTTCCTCGGCGGCATGGAGCGCTTCATGCTGAACGGCATGGACAAGGCCGGCCTGGCCCTGCCGAACCCGGTTCCCGAATCGGTGTTCATGATGTTCCAGATGACCTTCGCCATCATCACGCCCGCCCTGATCACCGGTGCCTTCGCCGACCGCATGAAGTTCTCCTCCATGCTGGTGTTCATGGGCCTGTGGCTGGTCATCGTCTACGCCCCCATCGCCCACTGGGTCTGGGCGACCGACGAAAAGGGCGCCGCTGTCGGCTTCCTCGGCAAGATGGGTGTGCTCGACTTCGCCGGCGGCACCGTGGTGCATATCAATGCCGGTATGGCCGGCCTGATCGCCTGCCTGGTGCTCGGCCCGCGCAAGGGTTTCGGCACCGACAACATGGCGCCCCATAACCTGAGCCTGTCCATCATCGGCGCCTCCCTGCTGTGGGTGGGCTGGTTCGGCTTCAACGCCGGTTCCGCCGTCGCCGCCGACGGCCGAGCCGGCATGGCCATGGCCGTGACCCAGATCGCCACCGCCGCCGCCGCCCTGTCGTGGATGTGCGCCGAGTGGATCCTCCGCAAGAAGCCGTCGGCCCTCGGCATCATCTCCGGCGCCGTCGCCGGTCTGGTCGCCATCACCCCGGCCTCGGGCTTCGTCGACCCCAAGGGCGCCCTGATCATCGGTCTGATCGCCGGCGTGGTCTGCTACTGGGGCGCCACCGGCCTCAAGCATGCCCTCAAATATGACGACTCGCTGGACGCCTTCGGCGTGCATGGCATCGGCGGCATCACCGGCGCCATCCTGACCGGCGTGTTCGCGGTCGAGAAGATCGGCGGCACCGCCGGCCTGCTCGAAGGCAATGCCGCCCAGGTGCTGATCCAGGTCAAGGGCGTCCTGATGACCCTGGTTTATACCGCCGTGGTGACGTTCATCCTGCTCAAGCTCATCGACATGGTCATGGGCCTGCGGGTGACCGCCGAGGAAGAGCGCGAAGGTCTCGACCTCGCCCTGCACGGCGAAACGGTGCACTGATCGTTCTTCCCGCCGCGGCGGGGGACGGGACGGAAGGCGTCGGGGAAACCCGGCGCCTTTTTTCTCGGGTATCCGGGCTCCGGGAGGGGCGGCTAAACTTCCTTCTGGGGCCGGGGCGGGGAATGGGGTAGAACTCGAACTGTGCCTCAACCCCCGGCCTCGTGTTCGCCATCGCCATGATCATCGCCCCCAATCTGGACGCCCGGCTCGACCATCTCCCGGATTATCCCTTCGCCCGCCTCGCCAAGCTGCTGGGAGGGCCGCCCGGACCCAACTCCATCACCATGTCCATCGGCGAGCCGCAGCATCGGCCGCCGGCCCTGGTGGCCGAGACCCTGGCCGCCAACGCCGCCCTGTGGGGCAAGTATCCGCCGGCCAATGGCTCGACCGACTTCCGGCGGGCGGTGGCCGAGTGGGCCGGCCGGCGCTATGGCCTGCCCGCCGGATTGATCGATCCGGAAAAATCCATCCTGCCGGTGGCCGGCACCCGCGAGGCGCTGTACCTGATCGCCCAGGCGGTGTGCGGCGACCGCGACGGTGGGCGGCCGCTGGTGCTGTTGCCCAATCCGTTCTACCAGGTCTATGCCGGGGCCGCCGTCATGGCCGGGGCCGAGCCGGTATTCGTGCCCGGTGCCCACGGTCCCACCAGCCAGCCCGATTTTTCCGCTCTTCCGCCCGAGGCGCTGGCCCGCACCGCCCTGGCCTATATCTGCTCTCCGGCCAATCCCCAGGGGTCGGTGGCCGATGCCGCCCTGCTGGAACGGTCGGTGGCGGCGGCCCGGCGCCATGGTTTCGTGCTGGCCTGCGACGAATGCTATTCCGAGGTCTGGGACAAGACCGCACCACCCGGGGCGCTGGCCAGTTGCGCCGCCCTGGGCGAGGGGCTCGCCAATGTGATCGTGTTCAACTCGCTGTCCAAGCGTTCCAGCGTTCCCGGCCTGCGCTCGGGCTTCGTGATCGGCGACGAGCGGGTGATCCATGCCTTCTCGCGGCTGCGCTCCTATGGCGGGGCGGCGACGCCGCTGCCGGTGCAGGCCGCCTCCGCCGCCTTGTGGCGGGACGAGGCCCATGTGGTGGAAAGCCGCGACCTCTACCGCGCCAAGATCGATCTGGCCGAGCGCATTCTGGGGGAGCGGTTCGGCTTCTACCGGCCGGCCGGCGGGTTTTTCCTGTGGCTCGACGTGGGCGATGGCGAGGCGGCGGCCACCAGGCTGTGGCGCGAGGCCGATCTGCGGGTGTTGCCCGGCGCCTATCTCGCCGCCGAGGATTCCGTCGACGGCAATCCCGGCCACCGTTACATCCGGGTCGCCCTGGTCCACGACCTGGCCACCACCGAGGTGGCGCTGACCCGCCTCGCCGCCGTACTGGGGAGATAGGGGCGTCCATGGCGGCTCCGTCGCGCAAGACCCGGATGAACACCGGCTTCCTGCCAAGGGGAGCCATCGAATTCTTCCGCCGCCGGCTGATCCAGGCGGGGGGAGTGGCCCTGCTGGTTTTCGGGCTTGCCGTCGCCACCGCCCTGGTCACCGCCGATTCCCATGATCCCAGCTTCAATACCGCCGCCGCCGAACCGGTGCTGAACGCCCTGGGCTGGCCGGGCGCCTATCTGGCCGATTTTCTGTTCCAGGCGGTGGGCTGGGGCGGCCTGCTGCTGGCCTTGACCGGAGCGGTCTGGGGAAGCCTGCTGCTGTTCCGTATGCGGCTGCCCGGCGGCTGGCGGTGGCGGCTGGCCCTGCTGCCGCCCGCCATGGTCGTCTGGGCCGTGGGTCTGGCGGCGCTGCCTTTGCCCAACCCGGCCGGTCTGCCGGCGGGGGTCGGCGGCGCCCTGGGCCAGGTCATGGTCGGCGGCCTGACCCTGCTGCTGCCGCCCGAGATCGGCTGGATCGCCGGTCCCGCCGCCCTGGTGCTGGGGCTGGCGGCCACGGTGTTCGTCCTCGGACTGAGCGGCGGCGATTGGGCCAATCTGGGCCGGCGGTCGCTGGAAATGGCGGTGGCCACCGGCCATGTGGCCTCGTCGTTGCGCCGGCAGGAGTCGCACGAGGAGCCGCCGCGCCGGGGCGAGCCGGTGCTGCGGCCGATGCCGCCGCCGGCCGAGGCCGGGGAGGAGGACGAAGACGATCCGTTCGTGCCGCGGCCGGAGAGTGACGAGGAGATGGATCTTCCGTTGCCGCCGCCCGGTTCGCTGGTCCAGCCCAAGCGCCCGCCCGCCGCGCCGGGCAAGCGCGAGCGCGCCGCCCGCCAGGGCAACCTCGACCTGGGCAACCCACCCGCTTCGGGTTACGAGCTGCCGCCGCTGTCGCTGCTGGCCCCCACGCCCGAGCAGGGCGCCATCCGCATCAGCCAGGATGCCCTGGCCCAGAACGCCAAGATGCTGGAATCGGTGCTGGAGGATTTCGGCGTCAACGGCAAGGTGGTGAAGGTGCGGCCGGGGCCGGTGGTCACCCTCTACGAATTGGAACCGGCGCCGGGGACCAAGACCAGCCGGGTCATCGGCCTGGCCGACGACATCGCGCGCTCCATGTGCGCGTTGTCGGTGCGCATCGCCACCATTCCCGGCCGCAGCGTCATCGGCATCGAGCTGCCCAATTCCCGCCGCGAGGTGGTTTTTCTGCGCGAATTGCTGGCCGCCGAGCAGTTCGAGAAGGCCGCCGCCCGGCTGACCCTGGTGCTGGGCAAGGATATCGGCGGCGGTCCGGTGATGGTCGATCTCGCCCGCATGCCCCATCTGCTGATCGCCGGCACCACCGGCTCCGGTAAGTCGGTCGCCATCAACACCATGATCCTGTCGCTGCTCTACCGGCTGACCCCCGATGAGTGCCGCATCATCATGATCGATCCCAAGATGCTGGAACTGTCGGTCTATGACGGGATTCCCCATCTGCTGGCGCCGGTGGTGACCGAGCCGGGCAAGGCGGTGGTGGCGCTGAAATGGGCAGTGCGCGAGATGGAAGACCGCTATCGCGCCATGAGCCAGTTGGGGGTGCGCAACATCGCCGGCTATAACCACCGGCTGATCGAGGCCCGCGAGCGCGGCGAGGTGCTGACCCGCACGGTGCAGACCGGGTTCGACCCCGACACCGGCAAGCCGCTCTACGAGGACCAATTGCTGGCGCTGGAACCGCTGCCCTTCATCGTGGTGATCGTCGACGAGATGGCCGACCTGATGCTGGTGGCGGGCAAGGACATCGAGGCGGCGGTGCAACGCCTGGCCCAGATGGCCCGCGCCGCCGGCATCCACATCCTGATGGCCACCCAGCGGCCATCGGTGGATGTGATCACCGGTACCATCAAGGCCAATTTCCCCACCCGAATCTCGTTCCAGGTAACCTCCAAGATCGACAGCCGCACCATTCTGGGCGAGCAGGGCGCGGAGCAGTTGCTCGGTCAGGGCGATATGCTGTACATGGCGGCGGGCGGGCGGATCACCCGCGTTCACGGCCCCTTCGTGTCCGACGAGGAGGTGGAAAAAGTTGTCGACTATCTTCGCAGTCAGGGCGAGCCGTCCTATATCGAGGCGGTCACCGAGGAGGAGGGGGGCGAGTTCGGCGCCCCCGGCAGCGATGGCGGCGGCTCGGGCGACGACCTCTACGATCAGGCGGTGGCGCTGGTGATTCGGGAGGGCAAGGCCTCCACCAGCTTCGTCCAGCGCCATCTGCAGATCGGCTATAACCGGGCCGCTCGCATGATCGAGAAGATGGAGGCCGAGGGCGTGGTCGGCAAACCCAACCATGTGGGCAAGCGCGAGGTTCTGGCCCGTGGCGGCCGGGACGAGTATTAGGAATAACCAATGATGACCATGACGGGAATGGGACGGGCGCTGCTGCTGGCGGTCATGCTGGCGATCACCACCGGGGTGGCCGGCGCCGCCGAGTTCCGCAAGCTGCCGCTGACCGAGCGCGACAAGGCCGATATCGGGCGGGCCGAGGATTATCTCAACGGCATCACCACCCTGAAGGCCCGCTTTCTCCAGATCTCGCCCAACGGCACCAGCGTCGAGGGCGATGCCTATCTGTCGCGTCCCGGCAAGCTGCGCCTGCAATACGATCCTCCCAGCCCGCTGCTGGTGGTGGCCGATGGAACCTTCCTGATCGTCCATGACCGGCAATTGGACGCCCCCAGCTATCTGCCGCTGGACTCCACCCCCGCCGGCATCCTGGTCCGCGCCAATGTCAAACTGGATGGCGGCGATGTGGCGGTTTCCCGTGTCACCCGGCTGCCCGGCGTCGTCCGGGTTTCGGTGGTGCAGGCCGAGGACCCCAATGCGGGCGAGATCACCCTGGTGTTTTCCGATGCCCCCTTCGTCCTGCGGCAATGGCAGGTCAGAGACGCCCAGAATCAGGTGACCACCGTTTCGCTGTTCGAGGCCCAGACCGGGCTGACCCTGGACCCCAAGCTGTTCCAGTTCCAGGACCCCAATTTCCTCAAGCCCAAGTTTAATTTCAACAATGGCTGACGGGGTATTGCGCGTCGATCTGGTCATTATCGGCGGCGGCCCGGTGGGCGGCCTGCTGGCCGCCGTGCTGGCCCAAGCCGGCATGGCGGTGGCGGTGGTGGAGGCCGCGTCTCCCGCCGCCCTGGGCGCTCCGGGCTCGGATGCCCGCGCCATCGCCGTCTCCTATACCTCGCAAAAGGTGCTCGCCGCCGCGGACGTCTGGGAAGACATGGCGGCGGCGGCCGGTCCGATTCAAGAGATCCGGGTCACCGATGCCGCCTCGCCGTTGTTCCTGCATTACGACCACCGGGAGATCGGAGACCATCCCCTGGGCTGGATCGTCCCCAATCCCGTCCTGCGCCGGAGCGTGCTGGAGCGGCTGACCGCTTCGTCCGGCGTCCATCTGCTGGCGCCGGCCCGGGTCAGACGGCTGGAGCGTCTTGCCGGCCGGGTTGAGGTCGAGCTGGAGGATGGGCGCCGGATTACCGCCCCGCTGGCGGTGGCCGCCGACGGCAGGGCGTCGGCGACCCGCACGGCGGCGGGGATCGCCGTCCGCCGCCGCGCCTATGGCGAAAGCGGCATCGTCTGCACCATGACCCATGAGCAGCCCCATCACGGCATCGCCCACGAGCGGTTCCTGCCGGCGGGACCCTTCGCCATCCTGCCGCTGGCCGGCCGGCGCAGCGGCATCGTCTGGACCGAGCCCCACGATCATGCCGCCGCCATCTGCGGCCAGGACGATGCCGCCTTCCTGGCGGAGCTTGGCCAGCGGGTCGGTGGGTTCCTGGGAGAAATCGGGCTGGAAGGCCGGCGGTTTCATCATCCGCTGTCGCTGCATCTGGCCGAGACCATGATCGCGCCGCGCCTGGCGCTGGTGGGCGACGCCGCCCACGGCATGCATCCCATCGCCGGCCAGGGCATGAATATGGGGATCCGCGATGTGGCCGCCCTGGCCGAGGTCGTCGTCGATGCCTGCCGTCTGGGGCTCGATCCCGGCGGGGCGCCGGTGCTGGAGCGCTATCAGCGCTGGCGCCGGTTCGATACCATGCTGATGCTGGGGGTCACCGACGGCCTCGACCGCCTGTTCTCCAACGACGTGGCGCCGCTGCGGCTGGTCCGCCGGCTGGGCCTGGCCGCCGTCGACCGGCTGCCCGCCGCCAAACGCTTCTTCATGCGCCACGCCATGGGGCTGGCCGGCGACCTGCCGCGCTTGCTGCGGGGCGAGCCGCTTTAACCCTTATCCTTGACCGAAGACCGAGCGCATCGACTCCGGCAGCATCTCAACTACCGCCGCAGCCACCGGCGGATTTGCCCGAACCGCAGCCGCCGGCCTTGGCGGGCGGGGCCTTGGAGCGGGCCGGATCGCGCGACAGTCCCGCCGCTTCCAGGTCCGCCAGATACTTGGCCCAGACCGCGTCCTGCTGCTCACCCAGGGCATAGAGATAGTCCCAGGTATAGATGCCGGTATCGTGGAGGTCGTCGAACACCAGTTTGACGGCGTAATTGCCCACCGGCTCGATACCGATGATCCCCACGTGCATGCGGCCGGCCACCAGCTGCTTCTGGCTGGGGCTATGGCCCTGAACCTCGGCCGAGGGGCTTTCCACCCGCAACAACTCGGCCGGCAGCACGAAGCTCTTGCCGTCCGAGAACAGGATCTTCAGGGTGTGGGTGGCCTTGTCGGCCTTGATTTCTTCCGGCCATGGCCGTTGGCGGGCGGTCATGATCCGTGCTCCGGCTCGAGGCTGCGGGCCTCGTCGGTCAGCATGATGGGGATGCCGTCGCGGATGGGATAGGCCAGGCCGGCCTTGTCGTCGATCAGCTCCTGGGCGGCGGCATCATAGCGCAGAGGCGCATGGGTACCGGGAGCGACCAGGATTTCCAGCAGTTTGGTATCGAAGGCGGCGGCACGTTCGGGCATCGGACTCTCCTCATGGAACAATCCCATATGGACACCTGGGGGACATATGGGATTGAGGTCGGTACTTATACCACGCCTTGATGAGAGAGACTCATCGGGACGCGGGAGTCAGGGGTAAGGACCCGGCGATTGGGGGTTTCGGGGATCGGTTCCGATCACCGGGATTTGATATCAGTGAATGGAGGAGCCGCAGCTTTCCGCCAGCAGCTCCTTTTGAATCATGGCGGTCATCAGGCGGCAGCGCTCAGCATGGTCGGGCGCCTCCAGCAGCACCTGCTTTTCTTCCGGAGAGAACGGGCAGGCCATGGCCAGGCGGATGGTCAGTTCGGCATCGGCCGCCTGCTCCAATTGGGCAAGATCGGCCGCCATGCCGAGGCCGCTCAGATAGCTTCGGACGATGGCCAGCAGCGGCCGGCGCTCCACCGGTCCCACATCGCCGAGGCCGAGATCGGCGAGATGAGCGCGGTAATCGGCGGTGACCCGGCGATAGCCCGAACAGCCCTCCACTTCGCCGGCGAGGCGAAAGCGGCAGAGGCCGGCGGCGGTGATCAGATAGCGGCCATCGCCGGTCTCGCCGAAAGCGGTGATGCGGCCCAGGCAGCCGGTGTCGTAGAGACCCGCCACGGTGCCGTCCAGCTCCTCCTCGCGCGGCTGCACCAGGGCGAACAGCCGGCCGGCTCCCAGGGCATCGTCGATCAGGGCGAGATAGCGCGGTTCGAACACCATCAGCGGCATGGTGCCGCCGGGCAGCAGGATCGCCCCGGAGACCGCGAACACCGGCACCACCGGCGGCAAATCCTCGGCCCGCATGCGCTTTTGAAGGGTCATGACCATCGGCTTTAGGAAAACAACAGTGTCGACAGGCGCGAGCGGCCCGACTTGGCGAGGGGATGGGTAAAGCCCAGAACCTCGAAGATCTTGACCAGTTGCTTGCGCGCCGCATCCTCGTTCCAGGCGCGGTCGCGGCGGAACAGTTCCAGCAGCTCGTCCACCGCCGCTTCGGTTTCCTGGGCGGCGTAATAGGCCAGGGCCAGATCATAGCGGGCCTGATGGTCGTCGGCATTCTTGGCCAGCCGCCGCCGCAATTCGGCCGACTCGCCGACTTCGCCGGCATGACGGGCCAGTTCCAGGGCGGTGCGGACCGCGGCGATATCGGCGTGCCGGGCCATCTCGGGCGGAACCCGCGCCAGCATGGCCTCGGCCTGCTCGGCATCGCCCAGGGCGATCAGGCAGCGCAGCAGGCCGGCCAAGGCCCCGGCATGGTCGGGGTCCTGCTCCAGCACCTGCTGAAAGATGCCGGCGGCGGTCGGGGCATCGCCTTCGGTCAGGATCCGCTTGGCCTCGGCCACATAATCGTCCAGTGACGGCCCGCCGGCGGTCCCGCCGGCGGTCAGGCGCTGAACGAACTGGCGCAATTGGCTTTCCGGCTGAGCCCCGGCGAAGGCATCCACCGGGCGGCCGTCCTTGAAGGCATAGACGGTGGGAACCGACTGGACCCGCAACTGGCCGGCCAGATCCTGGTTCTTGTCCACGTCGATCTTGACCAGCCGCACCGCGCCCTTGGCCTCGCGCACCACCTTTTCCAGCGCCGGCCCCAACTGCTTGCACGGGCCGCACCACGTCGCCCAGAAATCCACGATCACCGGCACCGTGCGCGACATCTCCATGACATCGGCCATGAAGGTGGCGGTGCTGCCGTCCTTGATCAGGTCTTTGTCAACGCCGATGGCCCCACCATCTCGGGTCTGGGCGCTCGGGCTTTTGGCGGCGGAATTGAAGATCAGATCCATGGCTGCTGCTCGTCCGTATTCAGCGATTTGACCCGCAATAGATGGACTGTCGTCTGTCGGCTGGCAAGTGCAAACCCCGGCTTTACGCTCCTTGAGTCGGACCCGGCCGGCGAGTCCGCGAAAAAAGGCTTGCGTCGGTCGCGGCTTTTCGTATTATCCGGGCCTCCGAACGCCCAAGGGTGTCGGGAACGCCGATAGAGCGGGCGTAGCTCAGGGGTAGAGCACAACCTTGCCAAGGTTGGGGTCGAGGGTTCGAATCCCTTCGCCCGCTCCAGTTTTCTTCAAGAAAATGAAGTGGTTAAGAGCGGTCCTTCGGGGCCGCTTTTGCTTACACAGAGGCGGGTCGCCGCCAATGTAAGCTCCTTGTAAGCACCATAAAGCGCAGCACGGGATACAACGGCGGGCAAACGGCTGGATTTGCCAATCGCATTGTCTCCACGGCACTGCTCGTAGGGCTAGCACCTTTTGCCAAACTCTGGCACCCTCTGCCATCCGTTCTGATGAGAGGGACCGGTTGATGCCGGACGAGATACTGACGCTGCCCGAGGTCGCCGTCTTGTTGAAGGTCGCGGAAAAGACCGTCTACACGATGGCCCAAAAGGCGCAGCTTCCGGCATTTAAGGTCCGCGGTCAGTGGCGGTTCAAGCGTGACGACCTCGACCGTTGGATCGAGCAACAGAAGGCCGCGTCGCGCAACGAGGGAGGAAGCTGAATGCCCACACCCCTCGCCTCCCAGATCCAGGACGTGCTGCCCCGAACCCGGGATGCCTACTACAAGCTCGTGCTGGCGGTTGGACCGGCCCGCACCGGAAAAACCGCCATGCTGACCGAGCTTGCGGCCCAGCACAGTTGGCCACGGCTCAATGTTAATCTTCGCCTCTCGGAACGTCTTCTCGAATTGACGCATCGTCAACGGGCCACCCGCGTCGCGGGTATCCTCGACGACATGGTCCGAGCAGAAAATTCCGACGTCGTTCTTCTGGACAATATCGAGCTTCTTTTCGCGGAGGAGTTGGCACAGGACCCGCTCCGGCTCTTGCAGTCGCTGTCTCGGAACCGCGCAATCGTAGCCGCATGGCCCGGTGGCTTCGATGGAGCGTGCCTGACCTATGCCGAGCCAGGTCATCCGGAAGCGCGCCGATATCAGACACCCCAAGCGGTGATCGTCAAAGCCGGTGACACCGATCAGCCCGACGCGGAACCGCTTGGGGAGGAGAAGATATGAAGTACTCGGACCTCATTCAATTCGAACCAATCGAAACCGTCGTTCAGCTTCGGGAAGCCGACACCGCCGCAGATGCGCGCCGATTGGTCGAGACGTTCGTCATCTCCGACCGGATGGCCGAGCTGCTCGGTGAGCTGGTGTTTCCTCAGTTGCAGTTTAGCAAGCCGGCGGACAACAAGGGCATCCTCGTCGTCGGCAACTACGGGACGGGTAAGTCCCACCTGATGGCCGTCGTGTCGGCCATCGCTGAACATGCGGACCTCACTTCGCGCCTGACCAATCAGAAGGTTGCCGAACAAGCGGCTGATATCTCCGGCCGGTTTCGTGTGATCCGTGCGGAGATCGGCTCCACCACGATGTCGCTGAGGGACATCGTGTGTTCGGTCTTGGAGGACGGACTGGCGGGCCTTGGTGTCACCTATGAGTTCCCAGCCACCGGCGATCGCCACGAGAACAAATCGGCCTTCGAGGAAATGATGGCGGTCTTTCAGGCCATGCATCCCGATCGCGGTCTGATCCTCGTTCTTGACGAGTTGCTCGACTATCTGCGCTCGCGCGCCGACCAGGCGCTGAGCCTCGACCTGTCCTTCCTTCGTGAGCTTGGCGAAGTCTGCAAGGGATCGCGGTTCCGCTTCATTGCTGGTGTCCAGGAGAGCCTGTTCGACAATCCGCGGTTCCAATTTGTGGCTGACACACTGAGACGGGTGAAGGATCGCTTCGAGCAGGTCCGCATCGCCCGCGACGACGTCGCTTTCGTCGTAGCCGAACGAATCTTGAAGAAGGATGCCAAACAGCAGGCTCTGATTCGCGAGCATTTGAAGCAGTTCGCGCCTCTTTACGGCTCGATGAACGAGCGGATGGAGGAGTTTGTCCGCCTGTTCCCGATTCACCCAGCATATCTCGACACGTTTGAGCGCGTGTATGTTGCCGAGAAGCGAGAGGTGCTGAAGACGCTTAGCGCTGCGATCCGGCGCATCATCGATCAGGACGTTCCGACGAACGACACCGGGCTGATTGCCTACGACTCCTATTGGGGCGTGCTCCGAGACAATCCGTCGTTCCGATCCGACCCCGCCATTAAGGAAGTCATCGATCGCAGCGGTGTGCTTGATGCGCGCGTCCAGCAGGCGTTCACCCGGCCGCAATACAAGCCCGCCGCTATCCGAATCGTTCACGCGCTTTCGGTCCATCGCCTGACGACATCGGACATCTATGCGCCAATCGGAGCCACGGCTGAGGAGCTGAGAGACGATCTCTGCCTGATGCTGCCGGTTCCAGAGAAGGATGCCGAGTTTCTTCGCACGCTCGTCGAAACCGTGCTGAAGGAGCTTCTGCGCACGGTGAGCGGCCAGTTTCTCAGCTTCAACAAGGAGAACGGCCAGTATTTTCTCGACCTGAAGAAGGATGTCGATTTCGACTCCCTCATCGAAAAGCGGGCGGAGACTCTCAGCGAAGCGCAACTCGATCGGTATTATTTTGACGCGCTGCGGCGGGTTGTTCTCGAAGACCCGGATGCTCCGCCTTATGTTACGGGCTACCGCATCTGGGAACACGAGATCGAGTGGCGGGAACGGCGCGCCGGTCGCAGTGGCTACCTGTTCTTCGGTGCTCCCAACGAGCGGTCGACTGCGCAGCCCGCGCGCGATTTCTATCTCTATTTTCTGCAGCCGTTCGATGCGCCGTATTTCAAGGACGAGAAGAAGGCAGACGAGGTCTTCTTCAAGCTGAAAGACCGCGACGACACATTCGACCGCGCACTGCGGCTCTATGCAGGGGCGCGCGAACAGGCCACAGCCGCTTCGGGCAGCAATAAGAAAATTTATGAAGACAAGGCGACCGATCAGCTTCGGGCGCTGACGGCCTGGTTGCGCGAGCACGTGCCGACCGCCGTCGAGGTCGTGCATCAGGGGCGATCAAAGACGTTGTTGGAAGTCGTTCGTGGCAAGCTGCCGCCGAACGCGACCGTCAAGGATTACGTCAACACTGCGGGATCGGCGCTACTGGCGCCGCACTTCGCTGACAAGAGCCCTGAGTACCCGATCTTCAGCGTTCTTGTCACACGGCAGAACCGGGATCAGGCTGCGCAGGAAGCCCTGCGATGGATTGCCGGTGGCTTGAAGAGCAAGCAGGGCTCCGCGATCCTGGATGCGCTGGAGTTGCTGGACGGCGAAACGCTCAAGCCGCGCAACTCGCGATACGGCAAGAACGTGCTCGACGCTTTGAGCCAGAAAGGCCAAGGTCAGGTGCTCAATCGGTCCGAATTGATCGCATCGGAATCCGGCGTCGACTACTGGACCAAGTTTCGGATCGAGCCGGAATTTCTGAGCGTGGTTTTGGCCGCCCTGGTCCATAGTGGTGACATCGTCCTCAGCCTTGCCGGCAAAAGGATCGACGCGGCCGGCATCGACCAGTTCGCCAAGATCGGAATCGCCGAGGTCACGGAGTTCAAGCACATTGATCGCCCGCGCGATCTGCCACTCGGGCCGCTCCAGGATGTGTGCGAGCTGCTGGACGTGCCGAAGGGCCTCATTGTCAATCCCGCGAACCGGGACGACGGGGTGGCCAAAATTCAGCAGCGCGCCGCCGAGCTTCTCGGCAAGGTCGTCGCCTCCCAGGCGCGCGTCGCCGAATTGATCTTCTGGGGCCGCCCCATCCTGTCGGAGCAGGAGCAGAAAGATTGGAAGGATCGGCTCGGCAGCCTCAAAGGGTTCCTCGAATCCCTGCAGCCTTTCAACACGTCTGGGAAGCTGAAGAACTTCCCGCATGACTCCGCCGCGGTGCTCGGGCAGAAGCCGGCGATCGAGCTCGCTCGCGAGGTCGATGAACTGGGAGGGCTTTTACAGCAGACCAATCCGCTGACGTCCTATCTCGGTAAGGCCGAGGCTTTGCTCGACGCCAGCCATCCTTGGCAGGACACGGTCCGCACCGCGCGTGCCGATCTCACGGCCAAGATCGCCAGTCCGAAGCAGCGGTCGGGGTCAGATTTCAAAAGGCTTCTCACCCAGACGCTGGGGGATCTGAAGTCGAAGTATCAGGATGCCTATCTGGCAGCGCATGAGCGCGCTCGTCTGGGCGCCAATGACGACAAACGCAAGGCAAGCCTCGCCAAGGATTTGCGCCTCGCTCAGCTCCAGAAGATCGCCGGCGTCGATATGATGCCGACGCAGCAACTCCGTGATTTCGAGAACAAGCTGTTCGCGTTGAAGACCTGTTTCCAGCTTGGGCGTCCAGAGCTGGACAGCGATCCCATCTGCCCGCATTGCGGGTTCCGGCCAGCGGAGGAGCCTGCGAACGGCGCCACTTCGAAGAAGACGCTGACCGACTTGGACGAAGTGCTGGATGGCCTGGTTCGTGGTTGGACGGACACGCTGCGCTCCAACCTCGAAGATCCCACTGTGTCGGGAAACATCGATTTGGTGAGCGATTCCGCCGGCAAGAGCGAGCTTCAGGATTTCCTCAAGAGCAAGCGGCTTTCCGACCCAGTGAGCCCGGCCTTCGTGAAGGCGCTTCAGGAAGTGCTGAGCGGTTTGCAAAAAGTGTCGTTCGGTAACGCTGCTCTCCAAGCCGCACTGTCCGAAGGGGGGCTTCCCTGTACCGTCGGCGATCTCCGTGAACGCTTCGACCGCTACGTCGCCACCATCACCAAGGGCAAAGACCTGTCGAAGGTTCGTGTGGTGATTGAATGAAGTTATCCCGACACGAGTTGCTGGCCCGCATCAAGACCTATGAGTGGTCGGATCTTGAAGTGAAGACCGCACGGAATGACGTTCCGCGCGATGCGTTCGAAACCATCTCCGCGTTCGCCAATAGTCGTCGTGCCAGCGACCGAGGAGCACGCCGTCATGGCCGAGCATACCGGCCTGCCGGACCTCGTGCGCCTCGGCCCATCGGGCGGAACCATATGTGGTGACCTTCTTGGCCTCCCGCGCCCGCCAGACCGAGATGGTGACGGCCACGACGATCGCGGCGATGCCGCCGGACGCCGCGATATAGGCACCTTCGACAAAGATCTCGCGCGCATAAGCGTCGTAGGCGAACCACCACCAGAAGAAGGCCGGTGGCTGGTAGACGGGCCAGCCGAGGACTTCAAACCAGGGGTGGCCGAGCTGGGGCTGGAAGGCGAGCCGCCACGCGGTCCATTCCGTCGCCGCCCAGACGAAGGCGAGCACGACGGCGCTGACGAGGAGCACTTGGCCCCAGAGGATCTTGGTCGCGTTCATGACGACGGAAGATCAGGATGGGTTAGGGGCGTCGCTGCAAGCCCGTTCTGAGGCATAGCGGGCCAAGGGATACTGGGGAGAAGGAATCGGAGGGTCGATCGCCGCCCTATGAAGTCATAAGCCCCGCTTATCGCTGAAGCCGCACGCGAAGGCGGCGGGCGCGCTCTCGGAACGCGTGTTCTCCCCCTTCGAGTATGTCGCAGACCGCCTTGCGGATACCCGCGCTCTCAAGGCCACCGGTCGCATAGGTGATCTCCGGTAGTTCGCCCCTTTGGTGGGGACCGGCTTCCGCAACGATGATCTGATCGGCGTCGGTGTTGATCACGAGGTTAGCGTTGTGAGTGACCATGATGACCTGGCGCTTGGACTTCGCGGTGATGAAGAGGCCCACCAGTTCCTCGAACACTGATTTCGGATCGAGGTTTTCCTCAGGCTGGTCGATGATCAGCGGCCGGTCGTCCGCATCGTCCAGCGCCAGGTAGAGCAGCAGGAGCACGATGCCGCGCGTCCCCGGCGACAACTTGCGGATATCGACGCCGTCGTAGTCGATCCCATAACGGATCTGGATGTGGTCGGTTGAGTAAAGCCATTGGGCGAAGCGCTTCGACCAGGCCCTATAGTCGGTTGGATTTGTCTGCGACACCTTGGCGTGGTTCAGCAGATCCTCCTGGTAGCGGTTCCTGAACTCGGCCATGGCGTCGCCTGCAGCCTGCGCGTTGCCAGTCTCCCACGCCGCCTTTAGCACCTCTTCGGCAAAGGGCTGCAAGCTGCCGCGCCCCCGGAAAGGTCCCTGACGGCGGAGATCCACCAGTTCGTTCTCCGCGAATGTTGCCCATTGGCCGACATCGACAACCCGAGTCACGGTGAAGGACAGCTTGTTCAGCGTCCCAGACGCGGCGGCCAAGCGGATCATCAGCGGACGATAGAGGTCTTCCAGGACCTGCTGCTCGCTAACCAGCGCCTCAAACACGCGGATGTAGGCGGCCTTGCGTTCTTCGAGAAGCTCGCGCGCCCGCGCCTTGGCGCCCTTCGCGTCCTCCAGTTTCTCCTTCAACGTTTCGACTGTCGCCGATTCTTCGACAATACGCTTCGACAGCGCCTGGAACCGCCGCTGTGTTTCTGTGTCCGCGCTGACCAGCTTCTGCAGCCGTTCGATTTCGGCGTTCAAGATTGCGACCGACAGGACGCTGAGGTCCGCGCCATCACCGATGTAGGCGCCATTGGGATCAGCCAGAGCGCCCGGCGGGCTGCCCTTCCACTTCCCCGTGTTGGAGCGGCATGCGGCCAAGTGCCGGGTCGCCGAGCGCATCGCCGCCTTTCGAACCGATCGTATCGTCAGGATCACCGCCGGCGAGACACCGGTTCCGCTCGGCCCCGGCGGCAAGGTCGTGCTTCACCTCGTGCCCGTACCGGCATTCGCCGACGGCCGATTGCTGGACGTGGTGTCCGCGGTCGCGGCGGGCACGCACGTTCCTCTGCCGCTCGACGGCATGGGGGGCGGAAATCGCCCCGGAATCAATATCGACGGCTTTCTGAACTATGCTGACCGTCCTGCCGGAGGCCGGCAAAGCTACGCCCAGTTCTTTCGGTCTGGGGCCATCGAAGGCGTAGGCAATCTCAGCAGACGCGACGCCGATGGGAATCCTTATTTCGTGGCGGCCGAGTTCACGAACAAGGTGGTTCTCGCTGTCCGGCAATATCTCAGCGTGCTGCAGGCGTTCGATGCGGGGCTTCCCGTATATGCGTTTTTGTCGCTGTGCGATGTCGCCCAATGCTTCTATCGCTACAGTCCCGACGGTGCGGGCTGGTCGGATGCGGGTCAGGGCTGTTCAACGCTGAGATCGCCTGATCGATCGTGGCGTGACGCCGGATGAAAATAGGCGATTCCCCTGATGGCTTTTGTCTGAATCTATAGGGGGCACCCATCTTGGAGGGTTGCCCCG
>Ga0316224_1001994_pt1 | contig 20047 bp, 2 predicted proteins | sample TBH18013metaG_FD_206254 | JGI IMG/M metagenome (GOLD analysis project Ga0316224, IMG submission 206254) | Freshwater microbial communities from Trout Bog Lake, Wisconsin, USA - TBH18013 | ecosystem: Environmental > Aquatic > Freshwater > Lake > Hypolimnion/Profundal zone | place: USA: Wisconsin... | reverse complement strand
AATGAAAAATCCATCGTCACGGATTCCATTGAGTTGGGGATGGAGAAAGGCATAGCGATTGGCCGTGAAGAGGGTATGGAGATTGGCCGGCAAGACGAGAAACTGGCGATTGCCAAAAATCTGCTGGAAGTGATGGACGATGGCGCTATTGCCAGGATAACCGGCTTGCCGGTAGCTGCAGTTCAGGCACTCAGACCTGCCTGACCTGGATTATTTTTCGATTCCGGGCGTTGGGCAGCCAATACAAACAGAAACGCGGCTAAAGCTAACAAAGTTTTTGCAGGCTGAAAAATCAATGGCGTAGGGGTAGAACGGCAGTGAAATCCATATACATTGCAGAGTTATCAGCAACCGCCTTTTATTGCAGTGCAAACCCTACATGCTGGTAATATCGGTATAGCAGATAACCTTGCTAAAGTTGGTTGCCAATAATACCGTAAATATGCTAGTGTAAGCGCCGCCTGTATTTTTTCGCCCCCTTTCCTACCAGATCAGCTTTAATGGAGTAGTTATGAGCAGCTTGAGTTTGTCCGGATTTACCAGCAACGCCACCCTAAACGACAGCGGCACGGTAAACCCGTTCGCCAATCTGCGGATTAACGACCCCAACGTCTCGGCACTGGATACCGCCACCATCAGCTTTGCGGCGGCAAATGGCACGCTGAGCGGCGCCGGGCTGTCGGCCGGCAGCATCGTGGACGGGCAAATCAGCTACACACTGTCTGCGATAGACCCGGAAACCCTGCAACAGCAATTGCAAAACCTGGTATTTACGCCGACCGCCAATCAGGTGGCGGCGGGGCAAGTGGTGAAAACCACGTTTAATTTGACGGTTGCGGATGTTGCGGCAACGCCTAGTTTGCAGATTAGTATTGGTGTTAATACTCCGTTCTTCATCTCGTTAGATAGCAGCGGCGATATTTTTGTGCCCAATATCAATGCCAATACGGTCACCGAATATACCGCCGGCGGCGCGTTGCTGCGCACTCTTAGCAGCGGCGTTTCAAATCCTTGGGTTGGTGCTACCGACAGCAAAGGTGATGTGTTTGTCAGTAATGATGGGAATAATACCGTCGAAGAGTTTTCCGCCTCCGGCGCGTTAGTGCAAACCTTAAGCACGGATATCAATAATCCACATGGATTGGCGGTAGACAGCAAAGGCAATCTCTGGGTGGCTAATGGCAGTACTTACTACAATGGCAGTGTTAACACGATATCAGAATTCTCCGCGTCTGGAACTTTGCTGCAAAACATAAACACAGGTGGTGATCCGTTTGGAATTTTGTTGGATAGCTCAGGTAATGTCTGGGTTAGCAACTGGAATAGTAATACCATACAAGAATTTTCCGCCAGTGGCACATTGTTGAATACCTTGAATACCAGTAGTTCACCGGCTGCCTTAGCGTTTGATAGCCAAGGCAATCTGTGGGAGGCTAACAACAGCAGCAACAATGTGGAAGAGTTTTCCGCGTCCGGGGTTTTATTGCGGGTGTTAACGCAAGGAATTAGTAATCCTTTCGGTTTGACTGTGGATAAATTAGGCAATATCTACGTTGGCAATACTAGCAACAACACGGTTGAGGTGTTTTCAGCCAGCGGCGCATTATTGCAAATCATCAGCGCCGGCGTCAGCGATCCGGTGGGATTAACATTAGACGCCGCGAATAATCTGTATGTTGCCAATGCCAGCAACAACACCATCGAAAAATTCGCCCCCTCCGCCACCTACCTCGCCACCGTCAACAACGCCACCACCCAAACTGCCGTTACCGGCAGCGGCTATAACACCATTATCTTAAACGGCATCACCACTAACGGCACACTGCCGGACAGCGCGACGATTAACCCGTTTGCCAACGTCACTGTCAGTGACACCAACAGCAATGCGCAGGACAGCGCGACGATTAGTTTTGCCGCCGCCAACGGCAGCCTCAGCGGCCCCGGCTTGTCCGCCGGCAGCACCGTGGACGGTTTAACCACTTACACGCTGTCCGCCACCGACCCGGCCGATTTACAGCAAGCCCTGCAAGCCTTGGTGTTTACCCCGGCGGCCAATCAGGTGGCTGCCGGCGTGAATGTAACTACCAGTTTTAATTTAACCCTCACCGATACCACCGCCGCGCCGACGGTGACTTTGGCGTCTGGCTTGAGTGGCTTGAACGACATTGCCCTGGACAGCAAAGGCGATTTGTTTGTGCCGAATTACAACAATAATACCGTACAGGAATTTTCTGCGACCGGGTTGTTATTGCAAACGATCAGCAACGGCCTGTCCACTCCTAACTGGTTGACCACAGACAGCAAAGGCGATGTTTTTGTCGGCAATGACGGTAATAACACCATTACCGAATACAACGCCTCCGGCGCGTTAATCAATACCCTGAGTAACGGCGTGTCCAACCCGCAAACGCCACTCATCGACAAAAAAGGCAATCTCTGGGTCAGCAATTGGAACAACAATACCGTGGAAGAGTTTTCCGCCACGGGTACGCTGCTACAAACCCTAAGCAATGGCCTTTATAACCCAGCCAGTTTAGCATTGGACAGCAACGGCAATATTTATATTGCTAACCACAACAACGGCAGTTATGTTGAAGAATTTTCCGCCACTGGCACGTTACTGAATACCTATAGTTATGGTTTAAGCAATATCGGCGGCCTGGCCGTAGACAGCCAGGGCAATGTCTGGGTGAGTAACTGGGGTAATAACACCCTGGAAGAGTTTGCCAACAACGGCTATTTGAAACAAACCTTATCCACTAATATCAGCGGCCCGTGGAATGTGACGCTGGATAGCACCGGCAATGTGTATGTTGGTAGCCAAAACAACAACACGGTGGAAATCTTCTCTTCCGCCGGCGTACTCCTGCAAACCTTAAGCAGCGGCATTAACGGCCCGCACGATGTGATCACCGACAGCAACGGCAATGTATACGTGGCCAATTCCGGCAACAACACCGTCACCGAATACACCGCCGGCCAGGGCGCTTTAGCCAGTGTGACCAACACCGCCACGCAAATTACCGTGACCGGCAGCGGCTTTAATACCATTACTATCGCAGGACTCGGCAGCAGCGCGATTCAAGACACCGCCACGGTCAAACCGTTTGCCGGTTTGAATTTAAGCGACAGCAACAATATCGCGCTGGATAGCGCCACTATCAGCTTTACCGCCGCCGACGGCGTACTCAGCGGCGCGGGGCTGTCGGCTGGCACGCTGGTGGATGGCACCATTAGCTATACGGTGGCGGCAACCGACACCGCTACTTTGCAGCAAACCTTGCAAAACTTGCTATTTACGCCCAACCAAAATCTGGCCCCTGCCGGGCAAACCGTGACGGCTGCCTTTCAATTGAATGTAAATAATGCGGCAACAGCTGCGCCGGCGGAGATTATTTCCAGTGGTTTGAATAACCCAGGCATCATGGCGGTGGACAGCCAGGGGGATTTGTATGTGCATAATTACAACACTAACAGCGTGGAGGAGTTTTCTGCATCCGGGGTGTTGATCAAAACTTTGTTGAACGGCATATCCACCCCCAACTTTGTCGCCACGGACAGCCTGGGCGATGTCTTCGTCAGCAATAGCGGCAATAACACCGTCGAGGAATTTAGCAACTCCGGTGTGTTATTACAGACCTTGACCAGCGGCATTTCCGCCCCAGGCTGGCTGTTGACCGACAGCAGCGGTAATGTTTATGTATCCAACAGCAGCGCCAACACGGTTGAGGAATTTTCCGCAGCCGGTAAATTGGTAAAAACGATTAGCGGCTTAAACAACCCAGGCGAACTAAACTTCGACAGCGCCGGCAATTTGTATGTCACCAATGGCAACGCCAATAATGTACAAGAATATTCCGCCGCCGGCAAATTGTTGAATACCTGGAGTTTCAACGTCAACGGAACCTGGTGGAACGCCGTGGATAGCCAGGGCGATGTGTTTGTGCAAAGCGCAAATTACAACATGATACAGGAGTTTACCAATAACGGCGCGTTGCTGAGAACCTTTAACGTTGGCAGCGGGCTGTGGTCGCTCACCGTGGACAGCGCCGGCGATCTTTATGAAACTAATCGCAGCAGCAACACGGTAGAAATCTTCTCCGCCTCCGGCGCGCTGTTGCAAACCTTAACCAGCGGCATCAGCAATCCACAAGCCTTGCTGCTGGACAGCCAAGGCAATATCTATGTCGATAACGCCGGCAACAACACCATCGAAAAATTCTCCCCCTCGGCCATCCACGGCGTGCAAAGCTCCACCGCCGCGCAAACCACGATTACCAGCAGCGGTTACAGCGGCGCCGGCATCACCGGCTTGGGCAACGCCAATATCAACGACACTGCTACGGTTAAACCGTTTGCGGCGGTGGCGATCAGCGACAACACCGCCAATGCCACCGACAGCGCCACGATTAGCTTTACGGCCGGCAACGGCAAACTCAGCGGTGCGGGCTTATCCGCCGGCACACTGACCGACGGCCAAATCAGTTACAGCCTGGCCGCCGCCAGCCCGGCGCAATTGCAAGCAGAATTGCGCAGCCTGGTGTTTACCCCTGCTGTCCATCAAATCGGCGCCGGGCAGACGCTGACCACTAATTTTAATTTGAGTGTTACTGAAGCAACTTTGGCCAATAGCCCAAGTAAGGTTTTATCCAGCAATATCAGTAATCCTGCTGGTATTGCATTGGATAGCCAGGGCGATATTTTTGTCAGTAATCAGGGCAATAATTCCGTGACGGAATTCTCCGCCAGCGGCGTGTTATTACGCACCTTGCTGAACGGCATATCCGGCCCGCAAGTAACCACAGACAGCAGCGGTGATATATTTGTCGCCAATTCCGGCAATAATACCGTTGAAGAATTTTCCGCATCAGGCATATTGTTGCGGACTTTGAGCAACGGCATCGCCAATCCCGGTGTGGTTGCTGATAGTTCGGGCAATGTTTACGTCTGGAATTACAATAACAGCACCGTCGAAAAGTTTTCCGCCGGCGGCGCTTTATTATTCACTCTGTCCAGTGGCATTTCCAACCCGACTGACGTGGTGCTGGACAATAGCGGCAATGTTTATGTCACCAATCATGGGAGCAGCACGGTCGAAAGATTTTCGGCCAGCGGCGCGTTATTAACTACCTTTGGCTACGGTCTAGGAATTAATAGCGCCACTTATAATGCCGCAGTGGACAGCCTCGGTGACGTATTTGTCCAAAATTACAATCAAGTCCAAGAATTTGCCGCCAATGGCGCGCTCTTGCGCACCTTGAATCCAACCGTGGGCGGCAGTGGGATATGGGGATTAACCACCGACAGCCTGGGCAATGTCGATGTCACCTATGCCAATGGCTGGGTGCAAATTTTTTCAGCTACCGGTGCCTTATTGCAAAGCATCAATGCCGGCGTATCCAACCCGCATGGCGTTAGCGTAGACAGCGCCGGCAATGTTTACGTGGCTAACGGCAGCAATAATACCGTGGAAATTTTTAATCCCGCCGCCACCTCGCTGGCCACAGTCAGCAACAACGCCCAGGTTACCGTCACCGGCAGCGGCTACACCACGCCCGGCATCAGCGGTGTAGCTACCGTGCAAAACCTGAAAGACACGGCTAGCGTTAATCCGTTCAGTAAAATTGTGATTACCGACGCCACCGCCAATGCCGCCGACAGTGCTACGCTGAGCTTTAACGCCGCCAACGGCAAACTCAGCGGCGCGGGCTTGTCGGCGGGCGTATTGACAGACGGCCAAATTACTTACAGCCTGGCTGCCGCCAGCCCGGCACTATTGCAGCAGGAATTGCGCGGTTTAAGCTTTACGCCGACACAGCACGAAGTGGCAGCGGGGCAGAGCGTGACGACTAATTTTAATTTGAGCGTAACGGATAAAGCCGCGGGCAATGCGCCTAGTTTAGTGTTATCAACCGGTATCGGCAATCCGCAGCAATTAACGCTGGACAGTCAGGGTAATGTGTATGTCGCCAATTACAGCAATAGTTCAGTCGAAGAATTTTCCAGCAGCGGCGTATTGCTGCGTACTTTAGTGAGTGGTGTAGCCAATCCGTATGATGTGGCATTGGATAGCAAAGGCGATATTTTTGTCGGCAATTACGGCAACAGCACGGTTGAGGAGTTCTCTGCCTCCGGCGCGGTATTGCAAACCTTGACTAGCGGCATTTCCTCTCCTTGGGGCTTGGTCGTGGACAGCCATGGCAATATTGATATTGCCAACTATGCCAACAATACTGTCGAAGAATTCTCCGCCTCCGGGCAATTATTGCTGACCTTGAGCAATGGCATCAGCAATCCGCAGGGTCTGGTGCTGGATAGCCAGGGCAATTTGTATGTGTCCAACCGCAGCAGCAATACTGTCGAAGAGTTTTCCAACACTGGGGTATTGCTAAACACTTACGCATTTGGCGTAAACTATAATATAAGCACGGTGGTGGATAGCCAGGGTGATGTTTTTGTCGCTAACTGGAATAACAGTAACGTAGAAGAATTCTCCAACAGCGGTGTGTTGCTCAGAACGTTGACAACCGGCATCAACGGGCCTGGCGGGCTGGCTTTGGACAGCCAGGGCGATGTTTACGTCAGCAGTTTTTCCAACAATACGCTGGAAATATTCTCCGCCTCCGGCGCGTTATTGCAAACCCTGACCGGCTTATCCGCTCCGCAAGGCGTGATCGTTGACAGCACCGGCAATATCTATGTAGGTAATTACGGCAACAACACCATCGAAAAATTCTCCCCCGCCGCCGCCCAAGCCAGCGTCAGCAACGTCAACAGCCAAGTCACCGTCACCAGCAGCGGTTATGCCGGCCCCAGCGTCACCGGCCTGGGCAGTGCGGTGATTAACGACAGCGCCAGTGTTAATCCGTTTAGCAAACTGGTGTTAAGCGACAAAACCCTTAACGCCGCCGACAGCGCCAGCATCAGCTTTGCCGCCGCCAACGGCAAACTCAGCGGCGTTGGCTTGTCAGTCGGCGTGTTGACCGACGGCCAAATCAGCTATAGCCTGTCCGCGGTTAGCCCGGCGCAATTGCAGCAGGAATTGCGCGGTTTAAGCTTTACGCCGACACCGCACGAAGTGGCGGCGGGGCAAAGCGTCACCACTAATTTTAATTTAAGCATCAGTGATACGGTAACGGCCAATACGCCTAGCGCGGTACTGTCCACCGGCGTCAGCAATCCGCAACTGCTGGCGCTGGACAGCCAGGGCAATGTGTATGTGGCTAATGCTGGCAATAATTCAGTCGAGGAATTTTCCGGTAGCGGGGTGTTGCTGCGCACTTTGGTGAATGGCGTTTACAACCCCGCCTATCTAGCATTAGACAGCAAAGGCGATATTTTTGTCGAAAACGGCAATAATACCGTGCAGGAATTCTCTGCTGCCGGCGCGGTCGTGCAAACCTTGACCAATGGCATTTCTAATCCGCAAGCGTTAGTCGCCGACAGCCACGGCAATATTTATATCGCCAACTATGGCAGCAACACCGTGGAGGAATTTTCGGCTAGCGGGCAATTATTGCAAACCTTAAGTAATACCCTTAGTAATCCACAGGGTCTGGTGCTGGACAGCCAGGGCAATTTATATGTGTCCAACCACGGCAACAATACGGTTACAGAATTTTCCAGCGCCGGGGTATTACTGAACAGCTTTAGTTTTGGTTTAAGCTATAACAATTTCAGCATAGCCGCAGTGGATAGCCAGGGCGATATTTTTGTTAAAAACAACTCTGCGGTTGAAGAATTTGCCAACAACGGCGTATTACTCAGAACCCTGACCACCGGCATTAATGGCGTGTGGGATTTAAGCCTGGACAGCCAGGGCAATGTTTACGTCAGCAGCTACAATAACAACAGCGTGGAAATCTTCTCTGCCTCCGGCGCGTTATTGCAAACCCTAACCGGCTTAAGCAATCCGCAAGGGGTGATTGTGGACAGCACCGGCAATATCTACGTTGGTAATTACGGCAACAACACAATAGACAAATTCAGCCCCGGCGTGCTGCAAAGCAATATTAACAACACTACCGCGCAAGTGATTGTGAACAGCACCGGCTTTACCGGGCCGGTAGTGGCTGGTTTGGGTGCTAATGCAATTAACGACACCGCCACGGTTAAACCTTTTAGCGCGGTGCAGATTACTGACTTGACCGCCGCCGGCCGCGACAGCGCGATCATTAGTTTTAACGCCGCCAACGGTAAACTCAGCGGTGCGGGTCTGTCTGCCGGGGTGATGACCGATAGCCAAATCAGTTACAGCCTGACCGCCACCACCCCGGCGCAATTACAGCAGGAATTGCGCGGCCTGACCTTTACCCCCACCGCGCATCAAGTGGCGGCTGGGCAAACACTGACCACCAGCTTTAATTTAAATATCACCGATAGCGTGCAAGGCACGCCTAGCGAAGTATTATCCAGCGGCGTCAGTAATCCGCAACATCTAACGGTGGACAGCCAGGGTAATTTGTATGTGGCTAATTACAGCAATAATTCGGTTGAGGAATTCTCTGCGTCCGGTGCGCTGTTACGCACGCTGGTAGCAGGGATCGCTAACCCGGAATGGGTGAAGCTGGACAGTGTAGGCGATATTTTTGTCAACAACACCAGCAATAACACCGTCGAAGAATTCTCCGCCGCCGGCACGGTATTGCAAGTGCTTACTAATGGCATCGCCAATCCGCAAGGCTTGGCGGTAGACGGCAGTGGTAATGTTTATATTGCTAACTATAACGGCAATACCGTGGAAAAGTTTTCCAGCAGCGGTTTGTTATTGCAAACTTTAACCAGCGGCATCAGCAATCCTAACGGGTTAACCCTGGACAGCCTGGGCAATTTGTATGTCGCTAACAACGGCAACAACACTGTCGAGGAGTTTTCTAGTTCAGGCGTGTTGGTCAATACTTTGAGTTTTGGTTTGTACGCGGCTGGTACGCCGGTAGTGGACAGCCTGGGGGATATTTTTGTCCGAAATTACAACAGCGCAAGCATTGAGGAGTTTTCTAATAACGGCGCGCTGCTCAGAACCATCACCACCGGCATTAGCGGGCCGTGGGATTTGGCGGTAGATAGCCAGGGTAATCTTGACGTCAGCAATTATTATAATAACAGCCTGGAAATTTTCTCCGCCTCCGGCGTGTTATTGCAAACCCTGACCGGCCTGTCCAATCCACAAGGCGTGGTTATTGACAGCGCCGGTAATATTTATGTCGGTAACAACGGCAATAACACCATAGACAAATTCAGTGCCGGCGTTGCCCAAGCCAATACCGCCAGCACCGCGCAAGTGACGGTGACCGGCAGCGGCTATAACCAATTCACGCTGTCCGGTGTCAATAACGCCATTGCCTTAAGCGACAAAGCCACTGTGCAGCCGTTTGCCAAACTAGGCATTAGCAATAGCGATCATGCCGGGCTGGATAGCGCGCTGATCAGCTTTACTGCCGGTAACGGTTTATTAAGCGGCAAAGGCTTGTCGGCGGCGACTTTAAGCAACGGCAATATCGTTTATTCACTGGCTGCGGCTACGCCAAGCCAATTGCAACAGGAATTGCAAGCGCTGGTGTTTACCCCCACTAATCTTCAGGTTGCCGCCGGCGCTAGCGTTAAAACGGCAATTACTTTGACATTAACCGACAGCAATGCCCCGGCAGCCATCACCTTGAGCTCCGGCCTTAGCACCCCCAACAGCATTGCGCTGGACAGCAGCGGCGATATTTTTATCGGCAATGCCGGTAATGGCACGGTTACTGAGTTCAATGCTGCCGGGGTGTTGCAACGCACTTTGATTAACGGCGTGTCCGGGCCGGTGGCGCTGGCCACCGATAGCAAGGGCGATGTCTGGGTGGTTGACCAGAGCAATAATTCCGTCAGCGAATACAGTGCCGGCGGTAGTTTGCTTAATGTGATTACCAACGGCATATCCACGCCGCAAGCAGAAGCCATTGATAGCCTGGGCAATTTGTGGCTGACCAATAGCGGCAATAATTTACTGGAACAATTTTCCGCCAGCGGCGCGTTACTGCAATCCATAGGCACCGGTTTAAACGGCCCCGGCGGTGTAGTAATTGACAATAAAGGCAATGTCTGGGTCAGTAACGCCTACAACACGACTATAGAAGAATTTTCCGCAAGCGGGGCTTTATTAAACACTTTAAACTTTGGCTCTACCAACTTCGGCGGCCTGGCGGCCATAAGCCTGGACAGCCTGGGCAATATCTGGGCGGCAAACAGCAATAACAATACCGTGGATGAGTTTTCCGCAGCCGGGGTGTTTTTGCAACAACTCACGGCCGGTATCAACAACCCGCAAGCCGTGGCGGTGGATAGTTTGGGCGATGTGTATGTGGCCAATTACGTCAGCAGCACCGTGGAAGTGTTTTCCGCCGGCGGGGCATTATTGCAAACTCTGAGCAGCGGCATCTTGCACCCCAAAGATTTGCAGATTGATAGCGCCGGCAATTTGTATGTGGCTAATAGCGGCAATAACAGCGTGGAAATTTTCAACCCCGGTGTGACGCTTAACGCCACGCAAAACAATAACAATACCCTGTTGACGGTTACCGCCAGCGGCCCGGCGAAGCTGAGTTTCTCAGGACAAAGCACGGCTTTAAGCTCAAATGATATAACCACCACGCAACCTTTCAGTGGTTTTACGATTACCGACGGCAATAGCACCACTTTGCATAGTGCCGGCATCACTTTTACTGCCGCCAACGGTAAATTGTCCGGTGTCGGTTTGTCAGCAGCTACTGTCGCCAACGGCGTGGCGACTTATACCTTAACCGCCAACAGCAATGCCGCCTTGCAAAACGAGTTGCAAGGCTTAAGCTTTACGCCAACCGCGCACCAATCCGGCGCCGGCGTGGCGGTGAAAACCAGCTTTACCGTCACCGACACCGACACCCTGGTGCCAAGCAGCCAGTTATTGCAAACTTTTAGTTTAAACCAAAGCGGCAGCTATGCCAGTGCGGTGGATAAACAAGGCAATGTTTGGGTGGCCAACTACAATACCAGCACCCTGGAGGAATACGCCGCCGGTGGCGCGTTGCTGAAAACCATCAGCGCCGGCATTTCCACGCCTTATTTCCTGACGCTGGACAGCAACGGCGATGTGTTTGTCAGCAATAACGGCAATAACACGGTGACCGAATACAGCAATAGCGGCGCCTTGTTACATACCTTAATTGGTTTGAACGACCCGGCATACCTCAGCGCGGACAGCGCCGGCAATATCTGGGTGCCCAATTATTACGCCAACACCCTCAGCGAGTTTTCCGCCAACGGCGCCCTGGTGCGCACAGTCAATACCGGCGCCAGCCCTTGGGGCACGGCAATCGATTCGGCGGGCAATGTCTATGTCAGCGACTACGGCGATAACACGGTGTATAAGTTCTCCAATGCCGGTGCTTTGCTGTATACCTTAAGCAGCAATGGCCTCAGCAGCCCGTATGGCGTCGCCACGGACAGCCAGGGTGATGTGTTTGTCGCCAGCCACGGCAATAACAGCATAGAGGAGTTTTCCGCAACCGGCGCATTATTGCGCACTTTAAGCACCGGGGTGTCCAGCCCGGTGACGCTGTTAACCGACAGCGCCGGCGATGTCTATGTCGCCAACCAGAGCAACAACAGCGTGGAGGAATTTTCTGCCTCAGGCGTGTTATTGCGAACAATAGGCAATGGCTACACCACGCCGCAAGACTTGTCGCTGGATAACAGCGGCAATTTATACGTCAGTTATGCCGGCAGTTCGCTGGTGGCAAAATATTCGGCGCTTGCCACGCAAACCGCGACTGCTACTGACGCCAGCACTCAAATCACCGTCACCGACACCGCCAATAGCTATACGATTGCGCCGAATACCACCGTGAGTAACTACACGGTGTTGAGCAACGCCCACCCTGGCGACCAGTTGACTATCGCCGACGCCACCAGCTTTGTCGGTACTGCTGTGACCAGCGCCAACGTTACCGCGGCCGGCGGCAGCACAACCACCCTGGCCGGCTGGGTCAGCGGCGCGCTGAGCCTTAAGGGCGCGGATGAGCAGGCTCATGCAATAGACTGGTTCAGCTTCGGAGGCAACACTTATCTGGTTGAGCAAGCCAACGCCCAGGGCACGGCTTATAGCAGCGGCGACAGCCTGGTGCAATTGGTGGGCGTGTTCCAGGAAGCCAATGCCACTCTGACCAGCCATGTATTGACTTTGGTGTAATTTTTGTTGATCCTCTCTGAGCTAAGGAATTGTTATGGCAAACGTATTATCCGGCGCGGTTTTAAATAACGGCGCGACAGAAAACGTGGCGAACGCTTGGTCGGCGATCAACACCATTATTAACAGCGGCGGCAAGGAAGTGGTGGCTAGCGGCGGCGTCACCAGCGGCACGACAGTCTATAAAGGCGGGCAGGAGATCATCGCCGGCGGTGCGGTGGATAGCGGCACCACGCTAAAAGGCGGCAGCGAAATCGTTTCGCAGGGCGGCGTTGCTTACAACACCCTTACCTTACAAGGCAGCGCGCAGATTAGCGGCCAGGAAATCGTCACCAGCGGCAAGGAAGCCGACAATCTGACGCTGTATAACGGCGCTACCGCCAATGTCGCCGTCGGCGGCGTGATTTTTAGCGCTGTGGTCAATAGCGGCGCGAATTTGTATCTGGGCGGCCAGGCTTATGCGACTACTTTGAATAGCGGCGGGGCGGAAGTGGTGTCCAGCGGCGCTTATTCGCAAAACGCCACCGTTAATACCGGCGCGACGGTGACGGTTGCCGCCGGCGGCGCGATCAGCAACGAAACGTTTAATAAAAACACCGCGTTTACCATTTCAGCCGGCAGCTACGCCAGTGCAGTGACCTTAAACGCTGCCAGCGCCACGGTGTTGAACGCCGGGAATTTGCTGGGTCTGGAAGTCAAAAGCGGCAGCGTGGAAACCGTCAATAGTGGCGGTACCGCCAGCGCAACAGTAATTTTTAACGGCGGCGCGGAAATTATTTCCGGCGGCTTGTCGATTGGCTCGGTGTTGAGCGGCGGTACGGAAACCGTACTGAGCGGCGGCGTGGACAGCGGCTCTGTATTATCCGGTGGTTCGGAAACCGTTTCCCAAGGCGGCATTGCCTATAACACCCAAGTCATTAACGGCAGCCTGCTGATTAACGGCGGTGCGGAAATTGTCACCAGCGGCTATGAAACCGATAACGCGGTGCTGAGCAATGGCGGAACCTTAACGGTTTCCGCCGGTGGCACGGCCTCGGCAACCGTGGTTAATAGCGGCTCGGTGGAAACCGTGTCAAGCGGCGGTTCGGCGTTGGCGGCGGTGGTTAACAGCGGCGGCCTGGAAGTGGTCGGCAGCGGCGGTTACAGTCAGGGCGCATTCATTAACACGGGTGCTAAGGTGCAATTGCAGGCCGGCGGCGTACTCAGCAGCGCCATATTGAATAGCGGCGCGGTGTTAACCGTGTCTGCCGGCAGTTTGGCTGACAGCGTGAGTTTAATTTCCGCCAGCGAAACCGTGTCCAGCGGCGGCGTCAGCGTGAATGCTTTGGTGAGCGCCGGCGCTACCGAAACCATAACAAGTAGCGGCGTGGATAGCGGTTCAACTATTTACAGCGGCGGCACGGAATTGGTTTCTGCCGGCGGGGTGGCGTATAACACCCAAAATCTGAACGGCAGCGTGCAAATTAATGGCGGTAACGAGATTGTCGGCAGCGGTTTTCAGGTGAGCAATATCACCCTGAATAATGGCGGTTTTGAAACTATTTTAAGCGGCGGCGCGGCTTTGTCGACGCTGATTAACAGCGGCGCGACGGAAATTATTTCCAGCGGCGGTTATGCGCAGGGCAGTATACTCAATGCCGGCGGCCAGGAATTGCTGGCGGCGGGCGCGTATATTATCAATGATACGCTGAACAGCGCTACGGCCTTGACGGTCACTTCCGGCAGCGAAGCCGATTATTTGTATTTAAACAACGCGGCGCTTGCTGTGCAAGCCGGCGGCCTTGCTTCCGGTTCTTATTTAAGCGGTTTTAGTGCCGAAACCGTCTCCGCCGGCGGCGTCTCGCTGGATGCTTATCTGGGCGCTAACAGCACGGAACAGGTGTCCGGTGTGGTTAGTGGTATCTATGTCAGCGGCGGCGCGGAAAATGTGTTTAGCGGCGGTGTGGACAGCGGTTCTTTGGTTTACGCCGGCACAGAGACGGTCAGCAGCGGCGGCACGGCATACAACACCGTAAACGGTGCCGGTTTGAATGCGGTGCAGATTAACGGCGGTACCGAAATTGCCACCAGCGGCAATCAATTATTAAATATTGTAGTTAACGCCGGCGGTGCTGACAGTCTGCAAGGCGGGGCTTTTGCTGTAAACACCCAAATCAATGCCGGCGGCTATGATTACATCGTCGGCGGCGCGACCGCGCTGGGTTCTGTGATTAACAGCGGCGGCGTGGAAGTGGTGTCCGCCGGCGGCTATGCGCAAAGCGCCACCATTAATACCGGCGGTCAGGAATTGATTTCCGCCGGCGGCGTGGTCAGCGGCGATATTTTTAACGCGGGCACCACGCTGACGGTCACTTCCGGCAGTTTGGCCGGCAAAACCATTTTAAATGCGGCCGGCGAAATCGTACTCAGCGGCGGGGTGACCAGCGGCAGCGTGGTGAATACCGGCAGCGTTGAAACCATCAGCAGCGGCGGCGTGGATAAAGGCTCGCTGTTGAACGGCGGCGTGGAAGTGGTGCTGAGCGGCGGTTCGGCGGTGATCAGTAATAAAGAAGCCGGTCTGACGGTTAACGCCGGGGCCAGTTTGCTGTTGCCGGGGGTGGCGGCGACTGCTGTTGTGCTTAATGCGCAAGATCAATTAGTGATCAGCAAAAATGGCGTGGTTGTGGAAATCGTGACCTTGAACGGCAGCAATAATAATAAAAGCTTTACTCTGGCCGCAGACGGTCATGGCGGCGCCGTGATTAATGTCGGCTCGCTGACCGCCGTGCAAAGCGTGGCTTATAACGCCGCCAACGGTCAATTAAGTCTGACGGGCGCCAATTTAACCACTCTGGCCAGCGATTATCAGGCCGGCGATATTACGCTGAAAGGCGATGGCGGCGGCAGTTATACTTTAAGCAGCGGCTTTACGGCAGTCGGCACGCCGACGACTGCTAATGTGGTGTTGCAATTGTCGGCGGCCGATCAGCTGGCGGTGAACGGCTTGCTGAATCAGAACGGCTTGACCGCCAATGACGGCGTGACGGCGTTTGCGATTTCCGCGACTACGGCCTGGGATGCCGGCAACGCCGCGCTGGCTCCGCAAGCACTGACAGTTAACAATTTTACCCCACCGGCCATTAATAACGTGGCGTATAACGCCGCCAGCGGTGTATTTACTTTCAGCGGCGCAAATTTTAGCAATCACGGCGCGGCTAACGGCATTGCCGTAGCCGATTTTACCCTGAGCGCCGGGGCCGGCAGTTATCACTTTAACGCTAACGACCTGGCCGGCAATCTGAGCGCCGGCAGTTTTAGCATTACACTGTCCGCCGCTGATCAGGTGCTGGTTAACGCCATCGTCAACGCCAACGGTGCGGCTAATTTGTACGGCGCGGCTTATAATCTAAGCGCCGGCAGCCATTGGGACAGCGACGGCGGCGCGGCGATTGCCACGCAAGCCGTCAGCGCCGGCAACGTGCCGCAGCCGCTGATTAGCAGTGTTGCTTACAATGCGGCTTTGGGTCAGTTGAGTTTGACCGGCATTAATTTCAGCGCCGCGTCCGGGTTTAACCCCGGCGATTTAAGTTTGCGCGGCGATGGCGGCAGCAGTTATACCTTAACGGCCGGAAGCGCAGTGATTGGCGCGCCTAGCGCGGCCAGCGCGGTGATTCAATTGTCCGCCGCCGATCAATTGGCCGTGAACGGCTTGTTGAACGCTAACGGCAACACCGCCAACGACCAAAAAACCGCGTATAACCTGAGCGGTCTGGTAAATTGGGATAATGACGGCAGCCCTTTTACGACCTTGGCGGTGACGGTTAACAATGTGCTTGCACCTAGCATTAGCGGTGTCAGTTATAACGCCGCCAGCGGCGTGTTTACCGTCACCGGCGCCAATCTGGACAACCACGGCAGCAACAACGGCATTGCGCTGGCTGATTTTAAATTCAGCGGCGGCGCAAGCGGCAGCTACGGCTTTAGCGCCGGCAATGACAGTGTCAGCAATTTGAGTTCCACCGGCTTTACCATCACGCTTAACAGTAGTGACAAAGCAGCGGTCAATGCCTTTGTGAGCGCCAACGGCACGGCACCACTGACCGGCAGCGCTTATAATCTGTCTGCGGTCAGTAATTGGGATAGCGACAGTGGTTTGGCGATTACCACGCAGGCTGTCAGCGCCAGCAACGTATCGCCCATCCTTAGCAGCGTGGGCTACAATGCGGCCAGCGGCCAGTTAACCCTGACCGGCAGCAACCTGACCGGTACAGCGGCCGGTTATCAGGTGAGTGATTTCACTATCAAAGGTGATGGCGGCGGCAGTTATACTTTAACCAGCGGCAGCGCCATCAGCGGCACACCGACCGCCAACACGGCGGTGATTCAATTGTCCAGCGCCGATCAGTTGGCGGTGGACGGCTTGTTGAACAAAGCCGGCGTCACCGCCAACGACGGCAGCACGCTTTACAATCTGTCGGCTAGCGCCGGCTGGGATACCGGGGCTGGCGCCATCAGCAGTCAAGGCCTTACCGTCAGCAATTTTACTGCACCCACCATCAGTAATGTAGTTTACAACGCGGTCAGCGGGGTATTTACCGTCAGCGGCGCCAATCTGGATAACCACGGCAGCAGCCTGGGCATTGCACTGGCTGATTTCAAATTCACCGGCGGCGCCGGTAGCTACGGCTTTAGCGCCGGCAACGACAGCGTCAGCAACCTCAGCGCTAGCGGTTTTACGGTGACCTTGAGCAATGCCGATAAAACCGCCGTCAACGCTTTTGTGAACGCCAACGGCACGGCGCCACTGACCGGCAGCGCTTACAACCTGACGGCCATCGGCAACTGGGACAGTGACAGCGGCGCAGCCATTGCCACACAAGTGGTCAGCGTCATGGGTGTACCGCAGCCCGTCGTCAGTAGTGTCGGTTACAATGCCGCCAACGGCCAGTTAACCCTGACCGGCGTCAACCTGACCAGCACAGCGGCTGGTTATCAGGTGAGTGATTTTAGTATCAAAGGTGACGGCGGCAGCAGTTACACTTTAACCAGCGGCAGCGCCATCAGCGGTACACCGACCGCCAATACGGCGGCGATTCAATTGTCCACTGCCGATCAATTGGCGGTGGATGGCTTGTTGAACAAAGCCGGCGCCATTGCCAATGACGGCAGCACGCTTTACAATCTGTCGGCCAGCACCGGCTGGGATACCGGGGCCAGCGCCATCAGCGGCCAAGGCCTTACGGTCAGCAATTTCACGCCGCCTACTATCAGTAATGTGGCTTACAATGCCACCAGCGGGGTATTTACCGTCAGCGGCGCGAATCTGGATAATCACGGCAGCAGCAACGGTATTGCGCTGGCTGATTTTAAACTCACCGGCGGCACTGCCGGCAGCTACAGCTTTAGCCCAAGCAATGACAGCGTCAGCAACCTGAGTGCGAGCGGTTTTACGGTGACCTTGAGCAGTGCCGATAAAGCTGCGGTTAACGCTTTTGTGAACGCCAACGGCACCGCGCCGCTGACCGGCAGCGCTTACAACCTGACTGCCATCAGCAATTGGGATAGCGATAGCGGTTTGGCAATTACAGCTCAGGCCGTCAACGTCAGCAACGTACCGCAGCCCGTCGTCAGTAGTGTCAGCTATAATGCCGCCAGCGGCCAGTTAACCCTGACTGGCGTCAACCTGACCGGCACAGCGGTTGGTTATCAGGTAACTAATTTTAGTATCAAAGGCGATGGCGGCAGCAGTTATAGCTTAACCAGCGGCAGCGCCATCAGCGGTACACCGACGGCCAACACCGCGGTGATTCAATTGTCCACTGCCGATCAGTTGGCGGTGGATGGCTTGTTGAATAAAGCCGGCGCCATCGCCAACGACGGCAGCACGCTTTACAATTTGTCGGCCAGCACCGGTTGGGATAGCGGAGCCAGCGCCATCAGCAGTCAAGGCCTTACGGTCAGCAATTTTACTGCGCCTACTATCAGTAATGTGGCTTACAATGCCAGCAGCGGGGTATTTACCATCACCGGCGCGAATCTGGATAATCACGGCAGCAGCAACGGTATTGCGCTGGCTGATTTTAAACTCACCGGCGGCGCCGGCGGCAGTTACAGCTTCAGCGCCAGCAATGACAGCGTCAGCAACCTCAGCGCTAGCGGTTTTACGGTGACCTTGAGCAGTGCCGACAAAACCGCCGTCAACGCCTTTGTGAACGCCAATGGCACAGCGCCACTGAGCGGCAGCGCCTACAACCTCACCGCCACCGGCAACTGGGACAGCGATAGCGGTTTGGCTATTGCGACACAGTCTGTAACGGCCAGCGGCGTACTGCCGCAGCAGGTTACCGCCGCCGCTATCACTTTACCGGCTAACGTGGCTAGCGATTTAAGTGGCAATTTGTATGTCGAGGATCTGAACGGCGTCGATAAATTGCCGGCAGGCAGCGCGGCGCATAGCAACTTATTAGGCTTAAGCGGTCTGGGCTTGGGCTTATTCAGTTCGCCGTTGGCCGCTGATAACAACGGCGACGTGTTTTTGGGTGTGCAAGGCGTGAGTTTGAATGGCGGCTGGATTAATTTTGGGCTTAGCGAGCTTAGCGCCGGCAGTCAGTCCTTAAAGCTTCTGGCGCCGTTGTCGGTGCCGGCCGTAGCGGTCAGTGTTGATCAAACCGGCGATGTATTTGCGGCGCTTAGCAATTCCAGTATTGTGGAAGTGGCCGCCGGCACTAACAACGCCGTGACGCTGAATACCGGCGCTACGCTGGGTGCGCCGCTGGGGCTGATCGTCGATACTGTCGGAAATTTGTATATCGGTCAGGCCAACGGCAGTATCGTCGAACTTGCAGCCGGCGCGAATACGCTGACCACCCTGGTTGCAGCGGGTTCTTCAAGCAGCTATGCCGGCGGCAGCCTGGGCGTGGATAACGCCGGCGATGTGTATTATTTAAGCGGTTCCGGCTCTCAGGGCTGGTCGGTTGCGGAAATCGCCGCCGGCACGCACACGCTCAGCACACTGGACCCTGTACATACCGGCGCATCCTTCCTGCCCAAAGGCGTTAGCGCGGACGGCCACGGCAATGTCTATGTGACGGATATGGTGAACGGCAATATCCTGGAAATCGTCAACCCTAATCCGGTGCATCTGGTGCTGACGGGCGTGGCGCCGTTTCATTAAAGTGACGAATTAGCTAAAGCAGATGGGCAATCAGCATACTATTTGCCACTATTCACCGTGGTTTTTGCAGGCTGAAAAATCAATGTGGATGGGTAGATCGGCAGTGAAACCCATTCTATGCTGAAGCGTCATCAGGAACGCCTTTGGTATGCGGTGCATACCTGCTATAATCCAACGCTTTGATAATATTACACAATCCACTATGGCGCGCTACCTCGACCCCAAGAACGATCTGGTGTTCAAAAAAATCTTCGGTGAACATCCTTTACTGTTGAAGGACTTCTTGAATGCTCTGCTGCCCTTGCCGGATGACGGTCAGATCATCGAACTTAGCTATCTGCCGCCGGAACAAATTCCGCTGCTGCCACCGGAAAACCGCCGCGGCATCGTCGATGTCAAATGCACTGACCAGCGTGGCCGGGTGTTTATTGTCGAAATGCAAATGTACTGGACGCCTTCGTTTTTTAAGCGGATGCTGTTCAACGCCAGTCAAGCCTTTGTGATGCAACTGGATCCGGGCGAAGAATATAAACTGTTGCAACCCGTTTATGCTCTGGGCATCATCAACGCCGTTTTCGAGCAAAGCGACGACTGGTATCATCATTACAAAATCGTCAATATCGCAAAAACGCATTGCACCATAGAAGGTTTGCAGTTTGTTTTTATTGAACTGCCCAAATTCAAAGCAGAAA
>Ga0316224_1001993_pt1 | contig 20048 bp, 20 predicted proteins | sample TBH18013metaG_FD_206254 | JGI IMG/M metagenome (GOLD analysis project Ga0316224, IMG submission 206254) | Freshwater microbial communities from Trout Bog Lake, Wisconsin, USA - TBH18013 | ecosystem: Environmental > Aquatic > Freshwater > Lake > Hypolimnion/Profundal zone | place: USA: Wisconsin... | reverse complement strand
GAAAAAATAAAAAAGCCTGTACAGAATACAGGTTTTTAAAATATTTAATGAAAGAATTATTCGCCTACTACTTCAAAATCTATTTCGGTAATATTGCCATTCCCAAAGTTGATGGATGCTTTATAACTGCCTAATTCTTTAATTTCATCAACAATAGAGATACGTTTGCGATCTATTTCATACCCTTTTTGATCGCGAATGGCTCTTGCCACTTGCAGTGAAGTGATACTTCCAAAAATTTTACCGCTGGTCCCTGTTTTAGCAGATATTTTAACCGGAGATGATTTCAATACATCTACCACTTTGTTAATCTCAGCTAATAAAGCGGCTTCTTTTTTGGCAGCTACTTTTTGGCGTTCTTCTAATTGTTTTAAATTAGATGGGTTCGCTTCAACAGCGAATTTATTTGGGATCAAATAATTACGAGCGTAACCATTTCTTACAGCTACCAATTCGTTTCGGCCCCCTAAATTATCTACATCCTGAATTAAAATTACTTGCATGATTTTTTGTTTTAGTTCCCAAGGCCCAATCAATGATTGATTACGACTGTCATCCTTTCGGAATTAGGGAATGGTACTAAATATTAATTATTTCAATAAATCTGTTACGTAAGGTAACAATGCCATTTGGCGTGCTTTTTTAATAGCATCACTTACTTTGCGTTGATACTTTAAGGAGTTGCCTGATAAACGACGTGGCAACATTTTACCTTGTTCATTTACGAATTTTTTTAAGAATTCGATGTCTTTATAATCAACGTATTTAATGCCATATTTTTTAAAGCGGCAAAATTTCTTTTTGGGCTTTTCCTGCTTAATGGCTGTCAGGTATTTTATTTCATTCTTTGCCATGTTATGCCTCCGCTTTTTGTTGGATTAAAGTAGAAACGCCCATTAATTTTTTAGCATTGTACTCGACGGCGTATTTGTCGAGTTTAGTAATCATGTGTCTCATGATTTGTTCATCACGTAACATTTGAATTTTCAATTTTTCATTGAATTCTGCAGATGCAGTGAATTGTAATACCCAATAAATACCGGTTGTTTTTTTCTGGATTGGGTAAGCTAAAGATTTAAGACCCCAAGGATTGCTATGAACGGTTGCTCCGCCATTTTCTGCAATCAGGTCGATGTACTTTTTCTGAGCAGCTTTAAAATCTTCTTCAGAAAGTACAGGGGTGAAGATCACCATTAATTCATAATTGTTCATGACCCTGATTTTATTTTTGATTGGTTTTTCCCAATGGACATTCTTTCAAATCGCTGAAAGAAAGATTCTGCCAAAACAGAATTGGGGCTGCAAAAGTAGGGGAATTGACTGAAAAATTGTTCTTTTAGATGGAGTTTTTCTTTTGTCAACCTGTCAGCATTAGATGTTTGGTATTTTATTTGTCTTTTGCTGCCATATTGTTGTACTTCAAGTGTGCCCTTCTATGGGAAGAAAAGAAGGCAACAACCCTTTATTGAAATACAATTGCTGACATTAAAAAAATAAATTTTATGCAAAAAGGACAGATACGCGTTCAAACAGAAAATATTTTTCCCATCATTAAAAAATTCTTGTACAGCGATCACGAAATTTTTGTTCGTGAATTGGTAAGTAATGCTGTGGATGCATCTCAAAAAATAAAAACATTGACCGGAATTGGAGAAGCGAAAGGGGAAATTGGTGATTTACGTATTGATGTAATATTAGATGCCAAAGAAAAAACTCTGACCATTCAGGATAAAGGAGTGGGTATGACGAAAGAGGAAGTTGATAAATATTTGAATCAGGTAGCATTTAGTGGGGCTGAAGAATTTTTGACTAAGTATAAAGATGCCAATATTATTGGTCATTTTGGTTTGGGCTTTTACAGTTCTTTCATGGTTAGTGAAAAAGTAGAAGTATTAACACAGAGTTATAATGAAGAAGCGCCAACAGTCTATTGGAGTTGTGATGGAAGCCCGGAATTTGAATTGTATGAAGTAGAGAAAAAAGAAAGAGGTACAAAAATTATTTTGCATATTAATGAAGAAAGTAAGGAATTTTTAGATTCACATCGCATTAAAAGCATTTTAGAAAAATTCTGTAAATTTTTACCTATACCCATTTATTTTACAGATGTTGAAGAAGAAAAGAAAAAAGATGAAGAAGAAAAGTCAATTAACAATACCAATCCTATTTGGGTAAAAAAACCAAGCGAATTAACCAAAGAAGATTATGAAAAATTTTACAGAGAATTATATCCATTTGGCGAAACACCTTTGTTCTGGATTCATTTAAATGTTGATTATCCATTTAATTTAACCGGAATTTTATATTTCCCGAAAATTAAACAGAGCTACGAAATTCAAAAAGATAAAATTCAATTATACAGCAATCAGGTTTTTGTAACAGATGAAGTGAAAGAAATTGTTCCGGAGTTTTTAATGTTGCTGCATGGTGTAATTGATAGTCCGGATATTCCGTTGAATGTGAGCAGAAGCTATTTGCAGGGAGATCCGAATGTAAAGAAGATCAATAATCATATCACTAAAAAAGTGGCAGATAAATTAGAAGAGATTTTTAGAAATGAAAGAGGTGAGTTTGAACAAAAATGGGAAAGCCTCGGTTTGTTTGTGAAGTATGGCATGATGACCGACGATAAGTTTTTAGAAAAAGCTAATAAGTTTTTAGTGATGGAAGATGTGAATGGAAAGTTCCACACAGTAGAAGAATATAAAACTGCGACCGAAAGTTTACAGAAAAATAAAGAAGGTAAGCATGTAATTATTTATACAACAAATCCTGTTCAGCAAGACGCTTATATACAGGCAGCAAAAACAAAAGGATATAACATTGTAAAGATGGAAACCTTGGTAGATGCAGCTTTCATCAATAACATGGAAATGAAGTGGGAGAATGTTCACTTTGTAAGAGTAGATGCAGACATTATTGATAATTTAATTGATAAGCAAGAAACCAATGACAGCATATTAAGTAAAAGTGAGAGCGAAGAATTAAAAAAATTATTTGAATTTCCTATTCCTGAATTGCATGTAACGGTTGAAGTGAAAGGGTTAAGCACAGATACAGCGCCGGTTGTTGCAACAAGGCCGGAGTTTATGAGAAGAATGAAAGATATGGGAGCCGTTGGTGGCGGTATGACTGCTTTTTATGCTACTATGCCTGATGAAGTAACGTTAACGGTGAACGGCAATCATCCTATTTATCAAAACTTATTGAAGGAAGCTGATATTGAAAAGAAAGAAAAGCAAATTAGAAATTTGGCAGATTTGGCATTGTTATCTCAAGGGTTATTGAAAGGAGCTGAGCTGACAAATTTTATTAACAGAAGCGTGGAGTTAATGGATGGGATTAAAAAAGCAGTGAATGCCGGAATTTGATTTTTGTGAATAGAATTTTTAAAGAGTCGGTTTTTATCGACTCTTTTTTTTATTCACTCAGTCTAATATCAATCATTTTTAGTTGAATGCTTTTTTCTCCATTCCATTCATTTAAATCAATATTGAAAGCAATATCCAATGGTTGATTTGCTTGTAGCATCGAAAATTTATCAGACATGCCGAAGCCAATGCCGGTAAGGGTTGTGTGGTTTTGCTTTAAAACGAATCTGATATGTTGTTCTTTTACAATTTTGGAGAAACCGGTATCTGTAACTTTTTTTGCAATAAAAACGGGGCGCATGTTTTCCGGTCCGAATGGCTCCATTTGCGTAAGAATATTATAGAATGCAATATTTAATTCGCTAAAATTTATTTCTGTATCAATAATTATTTCGGGAATTAGTAATTCAGCAGTAATGGTTTCATCAACTATTTTTTCAAATGCATTGCTGAATGCATTAAAGTTTTCGGGAAGTAATGTTAATCCGGCTGCAGCAAAATGTCCTCCATAGCCAATTAAATATTCTCTGCATGCATGAATGGCTTCATATAGATTAAATCCTGCAACACTTCTGGCGCTACCACCAATTATGTCACCACTTTTTGTTAATACAACTGTTGGCCGGTAATATTTTTCAATCAATCTGCTCGCAACAATACCAACTACACCTTTGTGCCAGTGTTCTTGAAAAACTACTGTTGTTTTTCTGTTTATTAAAGTTTTATCTCTCTCAATTAATGCCAATGCTTCTTCTGTAATACTGCTGTCGGCTTCTTTTCTATCAGTATTGTCACTATGCAACATTTCGGCAAACTCCTTTGCTTTAGAAAAATCTTTTTCAATAAATAATTGAACTGCTTTACGTGCATCATCCATTCTGCCGGCAGCGTTTACTCTCGGTGCAATAATGAAAACCAAATTGGTGATATGCATTTCTTTTTGAACCGCAGCCAATTGCATCAATGCTTTAATTCCTGTACATGGATTTTCATTCACTTTCTTTAAGCCATAAAATGCCATTACTCTGTTCTCTCCATTCATCGGAACAATATCAGCGGCTATTGCTGTAGCAACTAAATCTAAATATTGCAAATAAGACGCTTCCTTTAAATCCCATGTTTCACTTAATGCCTGCATTAATTTAAATCCTACTCCACAACCACATAATTCTTTAAATGGATAATTGCAATCTTTTTGTTTAGGGTTAAGAATAGCAACCGCATTGGGTAATTCATGATCTGGCAAGTGATGATCACACACAATAAAATCAATCCCTAATGTTTTTGCATAACCAATCAATTCCACACTTTTAATGCCACAGTCAAGAGAAATAATCAGAGTGAAACTATTTTCTTTTGCAAAATCAATTCCTATTTTGCTAATACCATAACCTTCCCGGTAACGATGAGGGATATAAAAATCTAAAGCATCATATTTATTTCTTAGGAATTGATACATACTGGCAACACTGGTTGTGCCATCAACATCATAATCACCAAAGACCAAAATTTTTTCTTTTTGATGGATAGCTTCATCAATTCTATCAACTGCTTTTTGCATGTCTTTCATTAACCATGGAGAATGCAGGTCACTTAATTGCGGACGAAAAAATTGTTTGGCTTTTTCAAAATCATCAATACCTCTTTGTATTAAGATGTTACAAAGTGTTTTATTTATTTTCAATGCTTCATGCAAAGCATTGATCTTTTGTTCATCAGCTCTTAATAGGTTCCATCTTTTTTGCATGATGAGATGATTTCTTATTAACGAATATTTTATTAATTAAGTAGAAAAATAAGTAATTCAGTAATTTCTTTTGGGGGATTAATACGTTCTATCTGTAGTAAACAATACTAACTCTTCTAATGCTTGTCTTATTTCAGTGTCAGGAAACTCGTGTAAAATTGCAAGCGCCTCATTTTTATAAGCATTCATCTTTTCGGTTGCATAAGTAATGCCACCTGCTTTGGTCACTTCATTCAAAACAAAATTTACTTTTTCTTTGTCTGTGTTTTGATTTTTGATGATATAAATAATTTCTCTTCTTAAAGAAACATCACAGTTATTTAGGGTATAAATTAATGGAAGGGTTAATTTCTTTTCTTTAATATCATTGCCTGTTGGTTTACCGATGTATTCGTTACCATAATCGAATAGATCATCTTTAATTTGAAAAGCCATACCGACTTTTTCACCAAACAATCGCATTTTTTCTATTTGTTCATCATCTTCAAAAGTAGAAGATGCACCTGCGGCACAACAAGCTGCTAATAAAGAAGCTGTTTTTCCTTTTATGATTTCGTAATATATAGCTTCTTTTAAATTAAGGTTGCGTGCTTTTTCTAATTGTAATAATTCACCTTCGCTCATCATTTTAATTGCAGAGGATAAAATTTGTAAAACTTTAAAATCTTTATTATCCAATGATAGGAGGAGGCCTTTTGATAAAAGATAATCGCCCACGATAACGGCGATTTTATTTTTCCAAAGTGCATTGATAGAAAAAAAACCACGTCTTTCCAATGAGTCATCTACAACGTCATCATGTACTAAAGTGGCAGTGTGTAACAATTCTATTAAAGATGCAGCTCTGTAAGTACTTTCATTGATCGGCCCACCCAATCTTGCGCTCAGCAAAACGAACATGGGACGCATTTGTTTACCTTTTCGCTTAACAATGTATTGCATGATTCTATCAAGCAAAGGCACTCTGCTTTTAACGGCTTCTCTGAAATGATTTTCAAATTGGCTCAATTCTTGCCCTATAACTCGTCGTGCTATTTTCATAAACAGTGCTGCAATATAGTATAAGTAAGAACAATAAAAAGCCCCATGCATCGTTTCGGGCTGAGATATTGTCAAAATGGTGATTTATATCAATTTTGTTAATTTTATAGGAAGAGAAGCTTTTTTAGAATAATTTTGTGTTCAATTTTCAATTAATTAAAAATAAGCATATGGCAAGCAAAAAGTACTTTTTAGTAATGGCATTGATCGTTTTCGTTCAGGCGGTCAGTTTTGCCCAAACTTCTACAACAGATTGGGGTTGGAATTGGAAAGACAGTTCTAAGATTCCTGTTCAAAGAATTCCTCAGTACAATGAATTTTTAAATAATCAATATCCTTACCCGGCTAAACCAAGGGATCAATGGGAATTGGGAATTAATTTAGGACATGCATTAATTGTAGGATCTGTTCCGGTTGGCACTGCAAGCAGCAGTGGTAATTTTTCAAGAGGTGCATACAATGGTGGTTTTGTTTTTGGTGGTTCTTTAAGAAAATCATTAGGTCATGTATTTTCATTAAGAGCAACTGTAGATTATTCTTCTGTTCACATTCCTTATTACATTAATCCAACTGCAGGTGTAATTAAAACCACATTAGATAACAATAACACATTAGCATTTTCAATCGATGCATTGGCATCTTTAAACACTTCAAGTTATTATAGAGGTAATCCGAAAGGAAATTTTTATGTTTTAGGTGGTTACAGTTTGGTTAGTTCTTCTGTTACGAAAACATTTAATGGACAAAATCAAAACTTCCCGAATATTTCTGTAAACAATGCAATTTCAGGAAGTGTTTCAGGAAATAAACTTACTGCCTTATATCATGCATTGGATGCTGGTGTAGGTTATGCATTTAAAGTTAGTGACCGAGTAAATATTGGTATTGAAGAAAAAGCGTTGCTTCCACTTCCAGGTCTTCAATCCTTACAAGGGGTTGTGGCCGGTAACTTGAATAACTGGATTAATTATGCTACTGCAAGAGTGAATATTAATTTAGGAGATAACACTAAGAGAGTTCAACCGCTATGGTGGATTAATCCAAACAACTTTGTGTATAGTGAGTTGAATAGCCCTAAACACATGAAGATGCCTAAAGTTGTGTTACCTGATGCAGATGGAGATGGTGTTACAGATCAATTTGATCTTGAACCAAATACTCCTGCAGGTGCTCCGGTTGATAGTCATGGTAGAGCAAAAGATACCGATGGAGATGGTGTTCCTGATTATCGTGATAAAGAACCATTAACTCCATTAAATTGTTTCCCTGTTAATAATGATGGTGTAGGTCATTGTCCTGAACCTGCCTGCTGCAAAGAATTAAGAGATAAAATTTCTAACTTAACACTTGCACCTGCTGTAAGCTGTAGTATTTCAAATTTACCAAGCATTCAATTTAAGAATGGTGCTAAATTGAGCAAAGAAGCAGAAAAATTACTGGCTGCGGCAGCTGTTCAATTAAAAGCAAATCCAACTTGTAAAGTAAAATTAATTGGTTACGGTGCATCAAGTAAAGCTGCACAACAATTAAGTTGGGAAAGAGTAAGTGCGATTGAAAAATACTTAGTTGAAAAACAAGGTATCGCTGAAAACAGATTCATCTTTACTTATGGTCAGGAAGGATCTGCAAATACTGTAGATTTACAAGGCACAACTGAAGATGGCCCTAATACAGTACCTGCTCCTCATCCAAATTTAAAAGGTAAATAGCAGAAATTTTATCTTAAAATTCTAAAAGCCTCATTTTATATGAGGCTTTTTTATGTTATTGACATCTGTGAATTAAATTGATGCCTGTTATAAATTAATTCACATTACATTAGATAATTGAAAACAAGTTATTGTTCAATATACTTTTATGTAAGTATCATTGAATAAGTAAAGGAAAACCTCTTAACGCAACCACGATGTTAAAAAAAATCTGCTTACTCTTTATAATAGTCTCCATCTGCGGATCAGAATTATTGGCACAAATTGGCGGTGTTCATAATTACTTAGATACTTCTTATATCGCTCCGCGTAAAATGGAGGAACAAATAGATTTTTTAAAAAATAAAAGCAATTATCCTGTTAAGCCAAGAGATATGTGGCAGTTGGGTTTCTTTGCAGGGTTACCTTATATAAACGGAGCTTGTCCGTGGACAACAAGAGGTGCCAGCACTGATTTGGGAAGTTATGCAATTGGAATGGGAGCTTATATTAGAAAAGCATTGGGATATGCATTTTCAATTCGTGGTTCATTCGCTTATTACAATATGTTAGGATTAGATTACCGACCTAATTTTACTTTTGCCAATAATCCTAAAATTCAACAATTATATGGCAATGCGCCGGATGGCTATGTTGCCAATTACAGATCTATGGCTTTTGTTCCTTCATTGGAAGGTATTGTTTCTTTTAATAACATCATGTTTCATAAAAGTCATCAAAGATGGAATATCTATGGTGTATTGGGGATATCTGGTATTTTTTATGACACAAGAATGGACTTGACAAATGGATTAGGTAACAGATATCTTGTAGAAAATGTATTAAATAATTATCATACGAAATCTGAGATACTTTCCAAACTAAGATTGATGTTTAATGGAGGATATGAAACACATGCAACGCAAGGCCCGGGTCCTTCTTTAAATAGTCAGTGGTCTATTGCACCTTCTATTTCAATGGGATTAGGTGCTGAATACAGAATAGGCCCTAAATGGTCATTGATCTTTGAATACAAACAATATTTGACCAATGATGATTATATGGATGGATGGTCTAAGCAAGTCATTGTTCCTGGATTATATACAAACAGAGTTCATAATGATCAAGTTGGATTCTTTTCAATTGGCACCGGAATAAATTTGGGTGATGAAACAAAAAGAGTAGCTCCTTTGTGGTGGTTAAATCCATTAGAGTTTGCATATCGAGAGTTGAATGCACCGCAAAGAATGGTGATGCCTAAAATAAAATTAGATGATGCTGATGGGGATGGTGTTCCTGATCAATTTGATCTTGAACCCAATACACCAAAGGGCTGCCCTGTAGATTCTCACGGTGTATCACGCGATACTGATGGGGATGGTGTTCCTGATTGCAGAGATAAAGAATTACTCACCCCGCAAAAATGTTTTCCTGTTAATGCTGATGGTGTAGGTACTTGCCCTGAACCAGCCTGTTGTAAAGAAATCATGGATGGCATTAAAAGAGGCGATAGTGCTTACATGAATTTATGGGGAGGTGCAAACAAAGTAAATACCTGTAATATAGGTGAATTGCCTTCAATTCAATTTAAGCCGAATACTGTACATGTAACTAAAGAAATTGAAATAACCTTAAATGCAATAGCTCAAAAAATTAAATCAAGTCCATCTTGTAACATTAAGGTAATTGGTTTTGCTTTTGCCAATAAAAGCTCACAACAAACCAGTTGGGATCGTGTAAATAATGTTATCAGATATTTAGTAGAAAAACAGGGTATTGCTGAAAGCCGGTTTATTTTCGAATACGGCCAGCAAGGTGATTCTAACACTATTAATTTACAAGCCACTACTGAAAACGGGCCAAATGTGGTTCCGGCTCCACATCCGCAATTAAGAAGAATAAATTAGCAATTTAATAACCTCATACTCAAGCGCCTTCGAATTTTCGAAGGCGTTTTAGGTTAATCTTAACTTTGATAACTGCTTAAATTAAATCGCAGTTTCTAAATTGCTGCCAATTAATTACCTTTGCACACTTTATGAGAAGAATTGTATTTATGTTATTCGCTTCCGTGATGTTGGTTTCTTGCTTTCATCTACCGAAATTATGGCATAACAAAAAGTCGCAGAAGAATAACAGCGATAGTACAAGCGTTACCCAAAAGTCTTCGAAAAAAAGCAACAGATTTTCTTCTGTTTATAAAAGTAAAGACGTTGAGTTTAAATATCAGATGGCAGAGCAATATTATGCTAAGAAGAGATATAATAATGCTCAAGAGTTATTTGAAAGTTTGGTTCCTTCTTTAAAAGGTGATGCGAGATATGAGGATATGTATTATAAGATCGGTTATTGTTATTATTATGAAAAAGATTATCCCAATGCAGAAAATATCTTTAAAACATTTACCGAATATTTTCCAACAAGCAGCAAATCGGAAGAATGCGAATACATGAGAGCTTATTGTTTTTATTTGCAGTCGCCTAAGGTTGAGTTGGATCAAACCAATACCAACAAAGCGATGAACTTAATGCAAGCTTTTATTAACACGCATCCAACTTCTCCAAGATCTAAACAAGCAAGTGAGATTATGGATAAGTGTCGGGAAAAATTGGAACTGAAAGAATATAAAAGTGCCGAACTTTATTATAACTTGGGTTTTTATAAAGCATCAGCGATTGCTTTTGGAACTGTGTCTGAAAATTTTCCTGATTCTAAACGTGCAGATGAGTATAAATACCAAGTGATAAAAGCTTATTATAAATATGCTGATGCAAGTATAGAAGACAAGCAGATTGAACGTTTTCAAAAAGTGATGGCAGAATGCACAGATTTTATGGAGAGATTTGGTGACAGTAAATTAATGAACGAAGTAAAACAGTATAAAACTCAAACTACTAACATTTTAAACAAATTAAAAAATGAGCAAGCTAAGAAGACATCTCAGCAGTAATACGCCCAGTGTGGTTGAAACAAAAAGCCTCATTGATATAAAAAATCATACCGGTAATTTGTATGAATCAATTGCTATTATTGGCCGTCGTGCAAATCAAATCAATATTTCTTTGAGAGAAGAATTGCATAATAAATTAGAAGAATTTGCGAGCCATACTGATAGCCTTGAAGAAATTCATGAAAATAAGGAGCAGATCGAAATATCAAGAGCATACGAAAAAATGCCTAATCCTGCTATCTTGGCTACACAGGAATTTATGGAAAGCAAGATCTATCATCGCAAGAACAATGAAAATGACTTGTTCAGATAATATTTATCATAAATAATTCTTAAACGGCAGTATAATTACTGCCGTTTTTTGTTACTTGCATTCAATTGTCTCATCCCTATTTTAATTTACATCATGCTCAAAAAAATAAGCGCAATCATCTTCTCGCTTTTTTTACTTCATGACTCTCATGCACAAGAATTGCAGGCGAGAATTGCAGTGAATGCTAGTCATGTCAACAGCACTGTAGATAAAAAGGTTTTTGTTACGCTTCAAACGCAATTGAATAATTTGTTGAATAACAGAAAATGGTCGAACGATAAATTTGAAGCCAACGAAAAAATAGAATGTAGTTTTTTAATAAACATAGAATCTATTTTAGATGTTAATACTTACAAAGCAACATTAATTATTCAAGCAGCAAGACCTGTTTATAATTCTTCTTACAAAGCGGCACTAATTAATTTTCAAGATCCGGATATTGAATTTAAATACATTGAATTTCAACCATTGGATTTTAATGATAACCGTGTGCAGGGAACAGATGCGTTGGCTTCTAATTTAACTGCTTGCCTGGCTTATTATGCTTATATGATTTTAGGATTGGATTATGATTCTTTTTCTCCTAAAGGAGGTGATGTATATTTTCAAAAGGCTTTAAATGTGGTGAACAATGCACCTGAAGGAAATTATATTTCAGGATGGCGTGCATTTGATGGTTTACGAAATAGATATTGGCTAAATGAAAATTTAATTAATAGCCGGAACAATATTATTCACGATGTTATCTATTCTTATTACCGAGCAGCTTTAGATAAAATGTACGATAATGAAAAAGAATCGAGAACCAACATGCTGCAGGCATTAACACAATTGGATGCTTTTGATAAAGAAACACCGAATACGATGTTCGTACAATTCTTTTTGCAAACTAAAGCGGATGAATTAATCGGTATCTTTAAAAATGGAACCGGTGATGAAAAATCTAAAGCTGCAGATATATTATCAAGATTAGATGTGGCCAATTCATTGCGGTATAAACAAGAATTAAAATGAGAATTAAATTTCTATTTTCTTTGTGCTTTGTGGTTGTATTATTACATTCATCCTGTAAATCAAAATCAAGTATTGAAATATTAACGATTGATTCAATGAAGGTGGTGATGTGGGATATGCTAAACGCGGGTGAATGGAATAATATTTCTATTTCTAAAGATTCAGTTTTCTTTCGTAATCATAACGACATAAAATTATTTGAGCAGGTTTTTTTAATTCATCATATTAATAAAGAAACGTTTTATGCCAGTTATAAATATTATGAATCTCATCCTGATAAGATGAAAATATTGATTGATTCTGTTTCTTATCTTGGCCAAAGAGAAAAGAATAAAGCATTCATGATTCATCAGTAACTTTAATCAATTTTTTAATGATTTAGATTGTATATATGAATAAAGTATTTTCCTCAGCTGATGAGGCTATTCATGATATTCATGATGGCGCAACAATTATGTTAGGTGGTTTTGGTTTAAATGGTATTCCCGAAAATTCTATTGCGGCCTTGGTAAAAAAAGGTATTCAACAACTCACTTGTATTTCAAACAATGCAGGGGTGGATGATTTTGGTTTGGGCTTGTTATTACAAACAAAACAAATCAAAAAAATGATGAGCAGTTATGTTGGTGAAAATGCAGAATTTGAACGGCAATTATTAAGTGGTGAATTAGAAGTTGATTTAATTCCGCAAGGAACATTGGCTACAAGAATACAAATGGCAGGTATGGGTATTCCCGCATTTTTTACACCTGCAGGTTATGGAACTGAAATTGCCAAAGGTAAAGAAATAAGGGAGTTTAATGGAAAGATGTATTTGATGGAACACGCACTGCATGCGGATTTCAGCATTGTGAAAGCATGGAAAGGTGATGCGTTGGGGAATTTAGTTTTTAGAAAAACAACCAGAAATTTTTCAACTTCAATGGCGAAGGCCGGAAACATTACTATTGCAGAAGTAGAAGAATTAGTAGCACCCGGAGAAATTGATGCAGATGATGTAGATGTGGCAGGTGTGTATGTACATAGAATTTTTAAAGGAGCCGATTATAAAAAAAGAATTGAGAAAAGAACGATTAGGATTAAAAATTAAGAATTAAAAATTGTTGAATAATGAACAGAAAGATAAAGTGATTGCGACGCAACGAAGATGATAATGTTATAGAGCTGGTATCTTAACTCAACTGATAACTTAAAACATACAACTTATTATGTCACTCGATAAATATGGTATCGCTAAACGCATTGCGCAAGAATTAAAAGATGGTATGTATGTGAATTTAGGAATTGGTATACCTACATTAGTATCGAATTTTGTACCTGATGGAATGACCGTTATTTTTCAAAGCGAGAATGGTATTTTAGGAATGGGCCCTTATCCAACCGAAGAAGAAGTAGATGCAGATTTAATTAATGCAGGAAAAGAAACAGTAACCTTAATTAAAGGGGCAGCTTTATTTGACAGTGCAGAAAGTTTTGGAATGATACGTGCCGGTAAAATTGATTTAACTGTATTGGGTGCAATGGAAGTGAGTGATAGCGGTGATATCGCTAATTGGAAAATTCCGGGTAAGATGGTGAAAGGTATGGGCGGTGCAATGGATTTAGTGGCCAGTGCAAAAAATATTATTGTGGCCATGATGCATACCAATCCGAAAGGTGAAAGTAAATTATTACCGCATTGTACTTTGCCATTAACCGGAGTGCATTGTGTTAAGAAAGTTGTAACTGAATTAGCAGTATTGGATATTACTGATGAAGGTTTTGTTTTGTTAGAACGTGCACCGGGGGTGCGTGTGGAAGAAATAAAAAATAAAACTGCAGGAAGATTAATTATTAATGGAGATATTCCGGAAATGAAAATTTAATTTGTAAATAAGCAGCAACACTTTACTCATCTTCGTTGTGTCACTCTCTTGTACTTTTAGTTTCACTATTCAGCAGAAAATTAATTTAATTGCGGATCAATGGGATAGTTGGGCATTTGTGAATATTCTCCGCCTAAATCTATTAATGCGTCTTTCCAGATAGCATCTATATTTCTATGAAAAACCAATCTGCTGAATGCTTCACGGGTAATCCAACTTTTTTCTTTCAATTCATTTTCTAATTGTTGTTCGCCCCATCCGCTATAACCAAGAAAAAATCGAATATCATTTTGAGTGATCCTGTTTTCTTTCAATAATTCCATCACCTGTTCAAAATCTCCACCCCAATATATTTCATCAATAATTAAATGACCATCATCAATAAGATCTGGCCGGCGATGTAAAAAATGAATGGTATCTTTTTGAACCGGTCCACCATAATAAACCGGGAAATTACATTCTTCTATATCGCTAATCAATTCGCCGATTGTTTGTGAATACAATTTATTTAAAATAAATCCAAGGCTGCCTTCTGATTGATGTTCGCACAATAACACAACTGTTCTTAAAAAATTAGGATCTTTTAAAAATGGGTCTGAAATGAGTAATATGCCTGATTGCACCTGAACCATATGTGAAAATTAAGAGATAAATTTTAATCAAAAAAATACAGTTACTATATTGTATCGTTAAAAGCTTGATAAAGCTGGGATTACTTATTTGATCTGGCTTTTGGAATATTATATTTGTATTGATGAAGAAAATTTTACCCGTTATTATTGTACTGATTTCCCTCTCTTTATTAGGACTTGTTTTACTACAAGCATCTTGGTTAAGTAATTTATTGGAAGTAAGACGCGGACAAATTTTAAATAAAGTAAGTAATGAAGCCGGTTTGGTAGCACAGGAGTTAAGCAAATCTGTTTATAACGGCAATGCATTAAGATTGGTACCACGCAGGCCATCTTTTCATTTAGGTGCTACCGGTTTAGGATTGAAATTAATTAAACCATTGATGGTAGAGGATCGGTTTTCAGAAAAAGAAATCTATGATAAATTAAGAAATCAATTCAATTCAAAAGAATTAAAAGAATTAAATTTTGAATTTGCCATTGTCAATACAGAAGGTGAATTCGAAATGAAGTCCACGGGGTTTTCTCAACAATATAGTGATACAGTTCATAATAATAAAGCCATCATCATTCCCATCTCTCCCGAAAGCGGAACTGATTTCGAAGCTGCACAAACTGAAACATTGTGGGTAATTGTGCCTGATATAAAAAAACAAGTGTGGCAAAGTTTAAGATGGATAATCATTGGAGCAGCTGTATTTATGATGATTATCATTGCTGCGTTTTTTATTACTGTGAAAACATTGTTGAATCAAAAAAAGTTAAGTGAAATAAAAAGCGATTTCATTAATAATATGACGCATGAGTTTAAAACACCTTTGGCAACGATATCATTAGCCATTGATGCAATTAGAAATGAAAAAGTGCAGAATGATAAAGAGAAAATGAATTATTTCAGCAGTATTATCAAGGAAGAAAACAAGCGAATGAACAAACATGTAGAAACTATTCTTCAGGCTGCTTTGATGGATAAGCAAGAATTGCAGATGAGTTTAAAAAAATTACATGTACACAACATCATCAATAATGTGTTGGAAAATTTTGATTTGCAGCTAAAAGATAAACAAGCTAAAGTAGAATTGTTGCTTAACGCAAAAAATGATTTGATTGCAGCAGATGAAGTTCATTTCAGTAATTTGATTTCTAACTTGGTTGATAATGCCATTAAATATTCTAAGGAGCAATTAAAAATAAAAATTGTTACACACAGCACTAATAATTTTTTGATAATATCCATTGAAGACAATGGTATTGGAATGAGTAAAGAAAGCGCAAAGCGCATCTTTGAAAAATTTTATCGTGCGCATACCGGTAATGTTCACAATGTTAAAGGATTTGGATTAGGAATGAGCTATGTTAAAACAGTAATAGATGCACATAAAGGGAAAATAAAAGTTGATAGTACCTTAGGAAAGGGAACTACTTTCACTATTGAAATGCCTGTTATGCCTGGTTAGTAGAATGTTTCCACAAAAGACTGCCATCTCCAAAACTTAAAAAGCGAAAATTATTTTTCAGCGCATAATCATAAATTTTTCTCCAATCCTCACCAACAATGGCTGCTACAAGTAATAATAATGTTGATTGAGGTTGATGAAAGTTTGTGATTAATCCTTTTGCAATTTTTAAATCATACCCCGGCGCAATGATGATTTGTGTTTTTGTGCGGAGGCGATTAAATTTATTTTCTTTCATCCAGTTGATTAATGAGTGAAGTGATTGTTTCACTGAAATATTTTGTGGTAAATGATATGGATCCCATTGATGAATAATGATATCATCAATCTTACTTGGTAAATGGCTATTGGCTATTGACCATTGACTAATTTTCACTCCCATCCAATATAAACTCTCAATTGTTCTTAATGATGTAGTACCAACAGCCACGATAGTTTTATTTGAGTGTGCGATTATTTTTTCTATTGATGTAATGGATACATCAATAAATTCAGCATGCATTTCATGATCTTTCATTAATGCTGCTTTTACAGGTTTGAATGTTCCTGCGCCTACATGAAGCGTAACAAAATCCGTTGCAATATTTTTAGCTGAAATTTTATTTAATAATTCTTTAGTAAAATGTAATCCGGCTGTGGGTGCTGCAACAGATCCGTCATTATCAGCATAGATTGTTTGATAATTTTTTTTGTCTGATTCTTCTGCATCCCTTTTTAAATAAGGTGGTAAAGGAATAGAACCTGCATGATGCAGCAATTCGGCAAAATTCATTTTTGTGTCATGCCAATTAAATTCAATCAAAAAACAATCAGTTTTTTTTTCGATAACTTTCGCTGAAATATGAATTGTTGTATTATTAATCAAAACTTCTTTCAATAAAAATTCTTCTTTCCATTTTTTCACTCCACCTATCAAACAATTCCATAAAACCTTTCCGGTTTGTAGCATTGCGGTAGTAATATCCTTATATCTTTCATCGGGTTCTAAACAAAATAATTCTATAGTAGCACCTGATTTTTTTTTAAATAATAATCTTGCTTCAATAACTTTTGTGTTATTGAAAATTAATAAAGAATCTGTTGGCAAATAGTTTGTGAGATTTGAATAAATGTCGGCTTCAATATTTTCATTTTCATAAATCAATAATTTGCTTTCATCCCTTTTCGCGAATGGATGTTTAGCGATTCTATCTTCCGGTAATAGATAAGTATAATCGTTGATAGATAAAAATTTCGGGTGCATTTCGCAAATGTACAAGGGGAAATAATAGAGTTCAATCTATATTTTTAGTCTTTTTTTGAATAAATTTTTCATTCTTAATTCATTGAAATTCAGTCTCAGACAATGTTTTAGGCACTTATGCACCTCTATTCACACTCAAATAACATCAAAATTTACCGAAATCGCCTGAAAGCCAATCTGGACAAGCATTTTAAAGTCTGAATTGTTGTGGATAAATACAATTGCTCTAAATTTGCATTTAAAGTGGGAAAAAGTGTTATTTTGTGTCAACAAGTGGTAATCTTGAATAATAATTATTAACAATGAACGGATTTCACGGCGAATATGAGGCTACAGTCGATGCAAAAGGTCGCTTTCTGCTTCCCGGAGGATTGAAAAAGCAGTTGCCTGAAGGTGAAGAACGATTCATCCTCAGCCGTGGGTTTGAAAAATGTCTCACATTATATCCGATCAAAAGTTGGGAACTCATTATTTCCAAGATTAGTCAGTTGAATGATTTCGACCCCAAAGTAAGGCAATTCCGCCGCCAGTTTTTGGGTGGAGCAACAGAAATAGAATTAGATAATGCCGGAAGGATGTTGCTTCCTCAATCATTGAAAGAATTTGCTGGGCTCGGTAAGGACATTGTTCTTGCTGCCGCACTTGATCGATTCGAAATCTGGGATGCAAGTAAGTACAAACAGCTCTTTGAGGATTTTTCACCAGAAGCTTTCAGTGATTTGGCTAAGGAAGTAATGGCAGGAAAAGTTAATGAATGATGAATTAAAAATGAAATGATGAACGAAAAAATTCAAAATTCAAAATTCAAAATTCAAAATTCCGATTATCACATCCCTGTCCTCTTTTCAGAAACGATTGATGCATTGAACATTCACCCGGATGGAATTTATGTGGATTGCACATTTGGGGGGGGGGGGCATAGTAGAGGAATCATCGAAAAATTAAATGCAAAAGGAAGATTGATAGCATTTGATCAAGATGAAGATGCAAAGAAAAATATTCCAGAAGATAAGCGAATCATATTTATTCCACAAAACTTCCGCCATTTACAACGTTTTTTGCGATTGAATAAAATTCAATCTGTTGATGGTGTAATGGCTGATCTTGGAGTGAGTTCGCGTCAGTTTGATGAAGGAGAAAGAGGATTTTCTATTCGTTTCGATGGCCCATTGGATATGCGAATGGATCAACGTCAGGAATTTTCGGCTGCTGATGTTATTTCTAATTATTCAGAACAACAGTTGCATAAACTCTTTGAACAATATGGAGAAGTGAGTAATTCAAAAACATTGGCAAGTCATATCGTTCTGTATCGCAAACAAATGCCTGTGCAAACGATACTGCAATTCAAATCATTGATAAGTCCTGTGGTGAAAGGCAATCCCAATAAGTATTTGGCACAAGTGTTCCAGGCTTTAAGAATTGAAGTGAATGATGAAATGGGTGTGTTGAAAGAAATGTTGCAGCAGTTACCTGCTGTATTAAAAAAAGGTGGCCGTGCGGCTATTATCACTTTTCATTCTTTAGAAGACAGGTTGGTAAAGAATTTTTTTCGCAAAGGCAGTTTTGAAGAATTGCCTGATAACCCTTTCATGTCTGAAATAAATGAAGCGATTTTTAAAATCATCACCAAAAAACCAATTGTAGCAAGTGGTGATGAAATAAAAAGAAATAACAGAAGCAGAAGTGCCAAGTTGAGAGTGGCAGAAAAGTTATAAGTACTAAGTTATAATAAAAAGAATGGCAGAAACAGAAATCAATAGTAATAAAAATTCACTGAAAAAATTATTCAGTACGCAGTGGGTTACCGGCAACTTGAATTTTTTTCTGTTCCTAAGTTTTTTAACAGTGTTATATATCGCTAATGGCCATTTGGCTGACCGTTTTATTCGCAATAGCAGTAAAGCGCAAAATGAAATTAAAGAATTGGAATATCAATATAAGACGTTGAAAAGTGAAGTGATGTATAAAAGTCAGGAAGAACAAGTGTTGAAAGCTGCAGAGCCATTGGGTTTGAAGATTAGTAAAGATCAGCCGCAAAGATTGCAATCAGAAAAGACGAATATTAAATAATGGATGTAAAGCGTGACATATTATGGCGTGTGTATTTAAGCTATATAGCTGTTGTGCTTGTGTGCATTGCAATTATGAGTAAGGCTTTTTATATACAACAAGTGCAGGGGAAACACTGGAAAAGTTTGCAAGATAGTTTGCATCAAAAGATTGATGTGGTACAAGCCGAACGGGGAACTATTTATAGCGAAGATGGACAAATGTTAAGCACAAGTATTCCTCAGTTTGATATTTATATTGATTTTGGTGCTGAAGGTTTGAGAGAAAAAAATGGAAAAAGATTTAAAGAAAATATCGATTCCTTAAGTAATGACTTAGCAGATTTATTTAAAGATCATTCTGCAGTTGAGTATAAAAAAATATTGCAAGAAGGATATAAAAATGAAGACAGATATTATTTTCTCGAAAAAAATATTTCTTATCAACAATATCAGGAGATGAAAAAATTTCCTTTGGTGAGATTAGGAAAGAATAAAAGTGGATTTATTGCAGTGGATGAAAACATTAGATTGAATCCATACAATTTATTGGCATACAGAACAATTGGATTAGATAGAGCCAATGCCCAAAAAATCGGATTGGAATCAAGTTATGATAGTGTTTTGAAAGGAAAAGACGGTAATCGCTTGGTGCGCTACATTGCAGGTGGGGTAA
>Ga0316224_1001990_pt1 | contig 20057 bp, 15 predicted proteins | sample TBH18013metaG_FD_206254 | JGI IMG/M metagenome (GOLD analysis project Ga0316224, IMG submission 206254) | Freshwater microbial communities from Trout Bog Lake, Wisconsin, USA - TBH18013 | ecosystem: Environmental > Aquatic > Freshwater > Lake > Hypolimnion/Profundal zone | place: USA: Wisconsin... | reverse complement strand
ACTCTCTGAGCTGAGCGCGAACATCCACGTTCAGTGCCGATTTTGAGCGTGACGCAAGCTCTCTGGAATTGACTCTTCTCCAAGTGATGGCTTTTGCATGGCGAAGCTCAGTTGTTGCGTATCCGGGAATGAGCAGGCGTGCGCGTCTTGTTGCGCGGACGATCGCAATTAACGGCGCCGATATGGCGAAGCGAAATGGAACAAGCCTGGGATTGGGTGGTGTGACGAACGAACCGCAGAGTATAACTCCAATCACTTGAGAGGGGCACCTGGATGCGACCATGAGTGCAAGCGGCCCACCGAAAGACCATCCAAAAATCACGAAGGACTTCAAGTTAACCACTTTACTCATCACGATTGGAAGCAGGTCTTCTTTGTAGTCATTGTTGCCGTAGGTTGGATAAACAATGACGACGGGCTCAATCCAGGAAGGAAGATGGCGAAGTAGCGGGCCGAAAAATATCTCGGTTCCATCCAGGCCCGGAAGCAATACCAACGTCGTCTTGATGTTTGCAGCGGGCAATTGGTTAATAGCCATTGGCAACCTCCTTGAAATATTTTTGTCATGAAATGGCAATAAGTTACCTCTATATTCAAATTTCCATTTAACTTAATAAGGAGAATATAAAACATGTCTGAATTTCTCAAACAACTCTCCATCCAGCGCTGGGATGACCATCGCTATTACCATCAGAGTCGTATCAATCAGACCTTGCATTTGATCAGCGCCGTGAGTTTTCTAATTGCCTATGTCGTGCTTTTTTTTGATCCTGCCATTGCTGGTTTGATTGGCGTATTGATCTCAATGGGAACCCGCCAGTCCGGACACTTTTTCTTTGAGCCATTAGGCTATGATGAAGCCAATCAAGCGACAAATGAATACAAAGAAGAAATCAAAGTGGGGTTCAACTTGCACCGCAAGATTGTCATCATATCCATTTGGGCTTTTTCACCAATTCTTCTATATCTATTCCCAAGCATGTTTGGTCTGTTTCAACCTTCAACTTCCCTTGAGACTTTTATCCACCAGACTGGCATGATGTGGTTTGCTCTGGGTGTAGGTGGTTTGCTGTTCAGAACGATCCATCTTTTCTTTTTGAAAGGTGTACTGACCGGCCTGGTATGGATGACTAAAATCCTGACGGATCCTTTCCATGACATCAAACAATACTACAATGCTCCGCTTGCGCTTCTGCGCGGAGAAATGATTGAAAAAATCACGCCTGAACGGGTAGCTGCATAGTTTTAGGATAGTTTAGTTAAACCAACCGGCCCGCAAGTTTTAGTTAGCTTGCGGGCTTTAATTTTGCCATCAGCATTTCACGCATAACGCGACGTTTGATCGATTTATTGGTCAGCATCGGGCTGTTCCACCACCATCCGTCGCGCTGCATATTTTCGGCAGCACGGATAAAGCTCCGGGAAACATTGTCAAAATCTTCCTGTGTGTAATTCAGGCTGAAAATTATTCGACCCGTGCCCACCCAGCTCAACGCTAGGCCCTCCAGACGCAAATAGTGCTGAAACAACCAGTTGTAGCAAGCCGGCTGGGTATAGAGCACTGTCCAGATTGAAGACAGATTGGCAACCCGTACCGGAATGCGGGCCTCTTTCAGACTGTTATTCAGAGCTTGAGCGCGCTTGTTCCAGATTGAGTCGAGATCGGCGTAATATGCATTAATAACTTGAGTGTCCAAACTCTTCAAGAATACATTCATTGCCCCCATGACGTAGGGGTGCGAATTGAAAGTCCCTCGCGCAAAGCATACGTCGCCTGGCGCATCCTCTCTAAATCGTTTCATCCAGATTGCCTTGCCGCACAATACCCCGACGGGCAGGCCCCCTCCCAGCGTTTTTCCATAGGTCACTAAATCGGCCTTTACGCCAAAATATTCCTGCGCGCCACCGGGGGCTAGACGGAAACCTACAAAAACCTCATCAAAAATGAGCGCAATCCCTTTTGCATCGCAAATATTACGGAGTTCATTGAGCCAGACAGTATAAGTACCTTTGGAAAATCCAGCTTTTCGGGAACTATCCAGCAACGACGAATCACTTGGCGCCGCGACATTGGGATGCAAGGCTTGCAACGGATTGACCAGCACACAGGCGATGTCATTGCGGTTGCGCAAGACCCGTAAAGTAGCTTCACTCATTTCAGCCAGTGTGAAGGTGTCCTTCTCGGTAACCGGATTACCTATGCCGGGTTGTACATCGCCCCACCAACCGTGATAGGAGCCGCAAAATCGAACGATTTTACTGCGTCCGCTGTGGTAGCGTGCCAGACGCACCGCCTGCATGACGGCCTCCGTACCTGACATATGAAATGAAACCTCATCCATGCCGGATATCTGTTTTAGCCGATGAACGTTGTCGGCAACCACCGGATGATAGGAGCCCAGAACCGGGCCGAGTTGTCTGACCAAGTCTGCCCCCTGATCAATGCAGTCCTTGTAGAAATCATTTCCAAACAGATTTACACCGTAAGAACCTGTGAGATCATAGAATGTATTTCCATCCAGATCTTCTATTGTTACACCTGATGTTGATTGAACAAACGAACTAATTTTAAGTCCTTTGTTTGCAAGTTTGCGAAACTGGAACGGAATTCTGTAAGCACTGGTGAATTGCAAATCAGAAAGTCCATTGACAACATCTGCAGTTTCTTGCAAGCTCCTGGGGTAACGCGTTTGGTACTGCGCCAGCAAGGCATCAAAGGCAATTTTACGGCGAGAAACAACATCGTCCGGTGCACCGTCAACTCCCAAAGCATTCGCTTCGTCATAACGATAGCTTGGCAGAAAGGATGCCAGGCGACGGGCATTGCGCGGGTGGCCCGCCAAAGACCCATGTTTTGCCAACGAGAGTTCGGCTCGTTGTTTGGCTCGGCGCAGGCCAGTGAGTAGCATCAGCGCCCCTGCGCTGTAAAGTGCCAACGAGTTTAAATTTATTGTTTCATTCACTTTGGAACCACCTTAAATGAAAAGAGTGACACGAGGTTCAACACGATGAGCCTTCGCCATCAGATTCAGCAAATCCTGAAACAGGAAGACATCAACTTTCTTTTGACCAACCGGCTTCCGCGACGCTGGCTCACCCAATTTACGGGATGGTTCAGCAAGATCGAACACCCCTGGGTGCGGGATTTTTCCATCGCAATGTGGAAATATTTTTCTAACCTTGATTTGAGCGAGGCAAAAAAGCGCGACTTTAAAAGTATGCATGATTGTTTTACCCGCGAACTCAAAGAAGGCGCTCGTCCGCTCGATAACGATCCTGCCGTGATGGCAAGCCCGGTTGATGCCATTGTGGGAGCAAGCGGCCCCATCGACGGGACTCTGGTCTTTCAGGCCAAAGGATTTCCCTACTCGCTGGAAGACTTGCTGGGCGAGGAAGAAAACGTTGAAGAGTGGAAAGATGGCTATTTTGTGACGTTGCGCTTGACGTCCAGCATGTATCACCGGTTCCACGCCCCCTACGACTGTACCGTTGAAAAAGTCAGGTACTTCTCCGGTGATACATGGAATGTCAATCCGATTGCCCTGCGCCGGATTGAAAAGCTGTTCTGCAAGAACGAGCGGGCTTTCATTCGCACGCGATTGGAGGGAACCGGGCCGTGTGCGAATCAACGTATCGCGCTGGTGCCGGTGGCGGCAATTCTGGTTGCCAGCATTCGTCTGCACTTTCTGGATGTTCTCTTTCACTTAAAATATTCTGGCCCGAAAACTTTTTTCTGCGACGCCCCTTTTACCAAAGGACAAGAGATGGGATGGTTTCAACATGGATCGACCATCATCGTCCTGGCTGGCAAGGGATTTACCTTGTGCAACAATTTACATCAAGGATCCGAAGTGCGTATGGGGCAAGCGCTTATGCGCTGGCATGGCTGACAGAAACAGAACTCGCTGGGGCGAATAACGGTGAGTGCTGTCTGCCATTCTTGTCCAGTACCCTCAATAAGGTTTCCGCGAAACTATTGTGAACGGCTTCCCAACCCAGATGTGCCACACTAGCCGCAGCGGCCTGCCTAACCTTCAATTGTTTGTGCTTATCGGTGGCAAGATCTACAGAGGCGTTGACAAAGTCTAACTCTTCCCCCGGGGACACCAGCACGCCATTCTGCTCTGTTGTGATCAACTCTTTGGCGGCTGCATTATCATAAGACAACACAGCCAGCCCGCTTGCAAGCGCTTCAGGGACAACGTTTCCAAACGTTTCCGTAAGGCTCGAGAACAGGAATACATCACCGGAAGCATAATGAGCAGCCAGTTCCTCATTTTTGCGAACACCGGCGAAAATGGCCTCGGGGCATGATTTCTCCAGCTGTTTGTGCATGGGGCCATCTCCCACGAATACCAGTTTTGCATTCGGCAGTCGCAGTTTGATTGCTTGAAACGACGCTATAACCAGATCAATATTTTTTTCCTTGGCAAGACGGCCAACATGCAGAACAACCACATTGTCAGGACTCGCCCCCCAATTTTCGCGAAGCGCTTGTGAACGTTTTACCGGTGAGAAAAGATCGGTGGCAACGCCACGCGACAACAGGGTGACATTGTTGTAGCCTCGTCCCTGCAGTTCTTGCATCATGGCCTTGGTTGGAACCATGGTCGCATCGGTAAGGTTGTGCAGTTTACGAAGATAGTTATCAATAATATTCCTGAACAAGCCAATACCATAGTGCTGCGAGTAGTTATGAAAATTGGTATGAAATGAACTGGTAACAGGTAACTTAAGTTTGCGCGCTGCTGTCACCCCGGACCATCCCAGAGGGCCTTCTGTGGCGACATGAACTATATCCGGACGGTTTTCTGTCCAAAGTTTGCTTAGGCACCCTATCGTAGGCAATCCCAAACGTAAATCTTTGTAGGTGGGGATTTGTATCCCTCTGGTTAACACCACATCCACACCCTCAAACGATACAATTTCGCCATCACTAGACTGTCTGGGCCGAACCAGTTGCACCGAGTGCCCCCGTTGCACCAAACCCTTCACGATTCGTCCAAGCGTCATGGCAACACCGTTCACTTCCGGTGGAAACGTCTCGGTAACTATTGCAATCCTAAGGCTGGAAATTCGCTCAAGGATTGGCTCAATGTGGATGTCATCATAATTTGTCATGCCCGTAATTCTGACCACCTTAGATTACAAAACAATGAAGTTAATTTGACACTTTTACGACATCATTCATGCATTATCACAAACTTCGTCGGAGGAATAATTTCTTTGGTGCACCAGATAAATTACAGTCATGCCGATTGTAATAATTGCAGCAAAACACTCAATCATTGTTCCGAGCGGAATTCGTGTTGCTGTCGCCAAGGCGTAGATAGCCAACATCACAAGTATTCCGGCGTTCTCATTGAATCCTTGCACTGCGATGGAACGACCTGCCGTGAGCAGGCTGCAGCCACGGTGTTGCAAGAGCGCGTTCATTGGTACCACAAAGAAACCCGAAACGGCACCTACTGTCATCAATAGAATGCCTGCCCATAGCACGGAATTAACGGCCAGCATGACGGGTATCAGAATACCTATCACGATTCCCAATGGCAATAAAGTTGCGGCGCTTGAAAGCGTAACAAGACGGCTGGCCAGCATCGCCCCGGCGATAACACCCACAGCCGTGATACCCTGCAAATAGGCGGCCTGAGCAAGCGTAAGCCCCAGTGATTCATTGGCCCAGCGTAATACGATCAATTGCAACGTCGCCCCAACCGCCCAAAGCAGGGTTGTAACCAGCATGGACAATCCGCCAAGCTGATCTCTCCAGAGGATCATGTTTTCTCTGAAAAACTGTTTGCATAACAGCATGGGGTGGAAAGAATGACTCGGATAACGCACGCCACTATCTGCAACCCTGAAACTCAACTGGGTTGCGAGCCCATTCAGCACCAGAAGACTCAACATTCCCACTGTCAGATGGGTCGTCATGCTGTTCAGATGCCATAGAGAAGAAAGTGTGCTGTTCTTATTGATCAGAGGGCTTACCAAAAAACCACCCAATACCGTTCCCAAAATAACCGCACAGACCGTCGTGCCCTCAAATAAACCGTTGGCAGTAACAAGTTTTTCTGCCGGAACTAATTCGGTAATGAGGCCATATTTGGCCGGTGCATAGATTGCCGCCCCCAAACCGGCAATTCCGATTGCTACTACGGGATCCACGCCGACCAACATCAGGAAAACGGCACATAACTTTAGGAAATTTGCCACCAGCATGACCTTTCCCTTGGGGATCGCGTCAGACAATGGGCCAACAAAAGGCGCGAGCAGCACGTAGAACAGGGTGAAACAAAGCTTGAGGATTGGAGTTACCCAGTCAGCCGAATCCAATTCAATCACCCGGGCAATCGCAACAATCAAAAATGCATTGTCAGCAAGCGTGGAAAAGAATTGCACCGCGAGCACGAGGTGAAAATTACGTTGCATAGACCGTTGGGTGGGCATTTAAGGCTGTTTCCCCAAAAATAACTCCGGGAGACCCGTGGCGACGATAGGTAGCCAGGAAATAACCAGTGTGCCCAGAAAGATTGCCAGCAAAGCGGGGAGCACCGACCTTGCAACATAGTGTATCGGTTTGCCGAACATGGCCGAGGCAAAATAGATGTTCATCCCGGCCGGCGGACAGAGGAAGCCCATTTCCATGCTGGCAAGGAAGATAATACCGAAGTGCACAGGGCTGATGCCGTAACTCAGCGCAACCGGCAGCAATAGTGGCACCAGAACCACAATGGCGGCGAAGATTTCCATCAACGCACCTGCCGCAAACAAAAAGATATTGAGCACCAGCAGGAAAACAAACTTGTTTGGAATGACATTTTGTACCCACTCGATCGCGGCGTCAGGAATGCCTGCATCAATCAGGAAATTGGTCAGCCCAAGCGCCATGCCGAGAATCAGCATGACACCGCCTATCACCTGGGCGCAATCGGAGAGGCTCTGACCAAACACTTTCAAACTCAATTCCCGGTGTGCAATAGTCTGCGTCAGAATGGCGTAGCCAGCGGTTAGCGCTGCACTCTCAGTGGGCGTCGCCAGTCCGCTGACCAGAGAACCTATGGCGACAAAGGGCGCAAGGATTTCCCATTTGGCAGCCCAGATCGCCGCCAAAATCTGAGTTGAATCCTGACGGGCGATCTGCGCACTGCTTGTTTCAATGTTGCCACGCTTTTCGCGCTTTAAATATCCGCCGAAAATCAGCAGAAATCCCACCATGACAAAGGCGGGGATCAGACCGGCGAGAAACATGCTGTTGATCGGCACGCGGGCAATTATGGCGTACATGATCAACGGCACGGAAGGTGCAAGTAGTACGCCCAACGCGCTGGCGCTCGTCACCAGGCTGATGCTGCGCTGCTCCGGAAAACCTGCATTACGCAGGAGCGGCAATAGCAGTCCGCCAAGGGCGAGAATCGTCACGCCGCTTCCGCCGGTGAAGGCGGTAAAAAAGGAACATAGAATGGCCGCAGCAACTACTGTGCCTGTGACGCCTCCTCCGAACAGAGCCACAAACACAGCCCCCAGCCTGAGTGCTGCGTCAGTACGCGCAAAAATCAAACCCGCGAGGGTAAACAGCGGTAGCGCGGGCAATGACGAATTAACGGTAATCTGGTAATGGGAGAGCGGGATCGAAGCCAGCGGGAGGCCGTCCTGCCAGAACAGAGCCAAAGCCAAACCACCCAATACCGCGAAGATCGGCGCCCCGGCAAACAATACGGCCAGCAGCCAAATCACTCCTGGCCAAATCGGCACGGAACTGCCATCGTATTTGGCGGCCAGCAAAAATCCGCAGGCAGGCAGCAAAATACCCCATGCCACCTTGATCCATATTGAAGAGAATCTGCGCGCCCCCAGTTTCGCACCCAGCAATAGAAATCCAAGCGGCATCGTAGCTTGCACCCACCAGACCGGAATGCCGTAGGCAAGGATGCGCGACGCTTCCATTTCGCTGGCGACAAAGCGCCAACTGGCCAGAGCAAGAATGCCGCAAATTACTGCCGAGCTGCCCTTGGCAAACACTTGCACCACGGCGTGGAAGCGACGATCTCCCACATTATCCAGGCTGCTGCCCAGTGAAGTCAGGTGTCCGTTACGTTCTGCAGCGACCGCACCAAACATGGCCAGCACCAGACCGAGATGCTGAACCAGTACAGGTGCATTATCGATCCCTTTGCCCATTAGCGGACGAAGCACAATTTCAATTAGCGGAATCAACGTCATCAGCACCAGCGCGGAGGATGACAGTACCTCGTCAAAACGCCAGAAACCGCGCAGGCGAGTAAAAATCATAGTCGCCAATGCTAGTTGCGCTTGCCAGCGCGATAGTTTTTCAGATGCATCATGACTTCGTCAAAGATTTCGGCGGGTACCATCGTTCCACGGATGCGCGGATAAAGTGTGCTTGCAAGTTCATCCCATTCACGCATTTGCTCCGGGTTTGGATGGTTAACAACCAGGCCGCGTTTTTTCATGGCATCAACCGCATCATCAACTTCCTGACGGGCCTTTGCACGTATCTGAACGCTCACTTTGTCGCTCTCCAGACGCACTGCCTTCTGAACTTCCGGCGACATGTCATCCCATGCTTTTCTGGTCACGACAAGTGCACCCACAATAGGTGCCCAGTTAATGTCGAGCATATTGGGTGCGGTATTGTAGATCTGGCTGGCGAGCGCGAAATAAGGTGTTGAGGGGACAACATTGATCATGCCGGTCTGAATGGCTGGCAAAATGTCATTCGTCTCCAACGGCACAGGTGTGTACCCAAGGCTTTTCATGATGGACTGTTGTTCGGCTTCGGAACCCCACGCAAAGAACTTCATCTTCTTATAGTCTTCAGGGCGAACAGCGGGCTCCTTGGAGAAAAACCTGACCCAGCCGGCATCGCCCCAGGCTAGTACGACAAAACCTTTATCGAGAAATTTTTTCTCCATGGCGGGACGAATTTTTTCACGCACGTAGTCTACTTCTTCCCAGTTTTTGAAGAGTAGTGGCATATTCTGCAGTGCACTGATGGTTGGCTCAATTTCCTGCAAGCCGACCACTGAAAGCAACGCTCCCTGCAATTGCCCAATACGCATGCGCCTTACCATTTCGGCTTCACCGCCTTGACTTCCATCTGGATAAACCAGGTATTTCGCATTGCCACCCTGCGCTGTTCGCCAAACTTCGCCCAGCTCCATCAGTTGCCGGTGATACAGCGAGTTCTTCGGTGCCAGAGTGCCGATACGCAATTGTTTGTCTGCAGCAATCGCACTGCTCGCAACAATGAGTCCAAGGAAAAACAGGATGCCGAAGGCAAGCTTTCTCATGAGTTTCTTTCTTGTCGTTATAGTTAGGGAAATCAGTTAAAAAAGATCGCCTGCTGTCTCAAGAAGCCATTGTGCCCGCTCACGCATGACTTCATTCTGCAAATCTCGACGAGAATCGCTGGCAGCCAGTGCCTGATGTAGCAGTGCTTCGAACGCTACACGATCCCCCGCAGGTAAAGCAATCCCTTCAGCTTTGGCAACAAAGGGGCCTGCACTCTTGCCGACGCTGGCGGCAATTGCCTGATCAAAGTAAATCAGCGCCTGTTCGCGTGCCCCCCCGGGGCGAGAGGTCTCGAAACTCCCCATCAGACTGGCCAACGCGCCCTCACCGTAGTTGGGCGATTTTTCCCAGGCCAAGTGAGCCAAGCGTACAGCCAGCGGCAGGTCCGCCACAATGTTGGGGTCATCCTTGGAAAGCGAGATAAAACCGCCCCAGGATGCCGCAGCCCAGTACGCCACACCTATTTCTTCATCGTCAAGACGGGGCCAGTTTTTTGGATCTGGGCTGGATAATGCCTTGAGGAAGCCAGGCTTGCGCTGCTCCAGTGCTGCCATGGCATGGCGATGCGCTCGCAGGTAAAGCCGCGCAGCGCGTTCGCGCAATTTCTGGGCGACCTTAATATCTTTCGCCTCGTTCCTATCCGCCTCGAAAGAGACAAAAGCAAAAGAGTATTGGGTAAATCCACTGGCAACCGCTTCCGCCAATTTGAGATTGCCAGGTGACTGGCGTAACACGGATTCAGAAAATTTTAGATAAAACGCGCTGGCTTCTCGTGCCAGTTCCAGATCGTCTTCTACCTCCTGTCCCTGGCTGGCAAGTTCATCACCGACACCCTGCACGATCAAATAGCGCGGCGAGCATGCACAGAGCAGAGCCGAAATGACTATCAAGCCAAGGAACTTAAATGCACGTCCTGAAATGTTTCCACTGAGAAATAGATTGAATTTCAAATTTCCACCATTGCTGCTTTGTTATTTCATTAGCCAAAGCGAAAGAATATAGATTCTAATTGTGAAAGTTTGATGACAGAAATCAGTTGAAGGATGTTGCATAATAAGTACGTTAAGCAATTCCTAATGCACACGAAAGGTCGACATGAAACAAATAGCTAATAGGTATTTCAGATCATGACTATGTCCGTGCAAACATGGTGGAGTGTGTTGTGCGTCGTCGCGGTTGTGAACATCGCCGCATGGATATTATCTGCTGTGGCGTTAGCGCGCCGTCACGATCAATTCTTTTTGGCTGAGCAGCACCAACAACAACGGTGGATGTTGTGGCTCTCTGCAGCCTACGTTGCAGGATGCTCCTTTCGATCATTTTTGCCGAGGATCGATCTGGAGCGCGTATGCCTGTTGCAGTCCGGGTTATCAAACATGATGGTGGGCCGTAGCGTGGCAACTGTGGCTGAGCTATGTTTCATTGCACAGGGGGCGTTATTACTGCATCACGCAGGAAGCAAAACGGGCATTAAATTTGTCATTACGGTTTCATTGCTCTTGATACCGATCATTGCTGTAGCCGAATGCGCATCGTGGTACGCGATATTGTCAAAAAATTATTTGGGACATGTTTTAGAAAACTCAATTTGGACATTTTCTGCGATGCTATTGTTCGCGAGTTTTGTTTTATTGTGGCCGCACAGCAATCGCAAACATCGTCATTTCTTAACGGCTATGATGGTCTTCGCAATAGTCTATATTGCATTCATGACTAACGTCGACGTACCAATGTACTGGTCCCGGTGGAACGAGGAGGTGACAAGGGGAATGAAATACTTATCCATTAATCAAGGAATTATGGATGCATTGCGCCCCTGTAATGTTAGTTTTAGCTGGAATATTTGGCGAATGGAAATTCCATGGATGACACTCTATTTTACGGTCGCAGTTTGGTTTAGCATCTCACTTGCCCATGTTCCACGTTGGGATTATGGAGCAAAATAGTGCGTTCCTTGCACGGTATATTATTTTATGTATTGAGCTTAAGTCGTCAAACCGAAAGCAGTTTTGAAAACGACAGGCTGTCTCTGCCGAAAATGCAATGAATTTGTAATTTATTGGGGTTATGCTGTTCACCATGACGAACCATAAACTAGAAAAGCCTTTCTCGATGTTTCGAGAGTTCCACCTTGCTGACTGGTTTACTTTGGCAAACGCAGTTTGCGGCATGGGAGCATTGTTTTCGATGCTGACATACCTGCAAACGAATGACGTGATGCACGTCTACTTTGCGTGCGGGATGCTCCTTGCCGCTTTGGGCTTCGATATTCTGGATGGACGAATTGCCCGATGGCGACAGCAGACTTCTGCAATAGGTCGTGAACTCGACTCTCTCGCTGATGTCATCTCCTTCGGCGTAGCTCCGGCTGTAATTGGGTACGGTTGTGGCATGCAGGGGCTATACGACCGAATTGTATTGGTTTATTTTGTTGCATGCGGGGTTTCACGCTTGGCCCGCTACAACATTACGGCCGAGGAACTGTCTGAGGGCGGAGACAAAGTGAAATACTTCGAGGGAACCCCTATCCCAACATCGTTGCTTCTGGTGATATTGCTGGCAGGGGCTGCATCGCAGAGTGCTTTGGGCGAGTCACTCTGGTTCGGACATGTCATTTTTGCTGGATTCACACTTCATTTGATGGTTCTTTTGTACGCGATCTCCGGCTCACTGATGGTCAGCCGTATTAGGCTTCCAAAATTATGACTTTCCGCTCAAAGTCTATTTCTCATTAATGAAAATTAAAGTCATTTTTCTGATGACATTTCCTGCGTAGCTTATGTATCCATTTCCCTCTCCTGAGATAAGAATATATTTTTCCTATCCAAGGTATCCTGAATGGCGCAAATACGAAGAAAAAAATCGTAGCTAAGATCAGTAAGACATAAATCAAAGAGATTGTTATTACAAAACTGGAAAGATTGACCAGTACTCCAAATATAATAGTCAATGTGATTAGCAGTAATCTAATATTAAAAGATGTGTTATGTTCGTAATCATCTTTTCCCATGTTTACTCCCAGACTAGAAACCCTGCATCAACTCAATAAATTTAAAGATGCGGTTCGTATTCCTTATCGAAGTTTATTACATTTTTCGCTGTATAGGCTACCCCTTGGTTGTGACATTTTCATGAGCTATTTATGAAGTTTGAATTAACCGGAATATGCAATCTGGCAAGAGCTCTGTGTCAATGTTTGAAATAGAAATTGAAAATTTTTGAATGCTTCTATCCTAGTGACCACGCGTGGTGCAAGACCATCTGCCTGGTAAGGGCAAGACAGCAGTTGAAGGATATTTAATAGCCAACTCTGCACGTAATATCAGTGTCATCTTTAATTGTTACAGTCTAATCTTTATATTAATAAGCCATCAGAAATGAACACTGAGACAGCGGCACTTCCCCGTTTTGATCATAAGCCAAGCCCAATCACAGGTATATTATTTCTGGGATTACTGGCTACCGGATTGCTATTCACAGGCTATAGTTTAGTAAGTGATATAAGTGAAGTTGGTGGAAAAGTACTTACCTGGTTTCCCTACATTCTTCTTGGGGTTGCATTGCTTATTGCCTTGGGATTTGAATTTGTTAATGGATTTCATGACACGGCAAACGCTGTCGCGACGGTTATTTATACCCATTCTTTACCTCCAACTTATGCAGTAATGTGGTCAGGATTCTTTAACTTTCTTGGAGTATTGGTTTCAAGTGGAACCGTTGCTTTTGGAATTATTTCCTTGCTCCCCGTGGAATTGATTTTGCAAGTGGGATCAGGTGCCGGATTTGCGATGGTCTTTGCCTTACTTATAGCCGCGATAGTGTGGAATCTTGGTACGTGGTGGTTGGGCTTGCCAGCTTCATCTTCCCATACTTTGATTGGGTCAATAATCGGTGTAGGAGTTGCCAATGCTCTCATGCATGGTCGGGATGGAACCAGCGGAGTTGACTGGGGGCAAGCAACTAAAATCGGGTATTCCCTTGTGCTTTCCCCCCTGATCGGATTTATTTTCGCCGCATTGTTGTTTCTGTTGTTACGCGCACTGGTAAAACAAAAAGAATTATACGAAGAGCCCAAAGTTAATCAACCACCACCTTGGTGGATTCGGGGTATCCTTATTTTGACCTGTACCGGCGTTTCATTTGCTCACGGATCAAACGACGGTCAGAAAGGCATGGGGCTGATCATGCTGATTCTCGTAGGTACTGTTCCCATGACCTACGCGTTGAATAGAGCTATGCCGGTCAGTCATATGCCGCAGTTTCTGGCAGTTGCTCAATCTACACAGCAATCATTGAACAAAATAATCCCAGCTACAATTAAAGTTGAGCCACGTACCACCCTGTCAGACTATATTCGAAGCAAAGATTACAATGCCAACGTTTTACCGGCTTTGTCGAGTGTGATAAGCAACATTAGTGGCGAAGTCAAACAAAGCGGTTCTCTTGCAAAGGTACCCACCGAGTCAGTCGAAAATGTCCGCAATGAAATGTATCTTGTATCTGAAGCAATTCGTCTTCTCGACAAGAATGAAAATGTGAAATTGGACTCCGACACCAAGTCCAATTTAAAAGCATTCAAGAAAGAAATTGATGACGCCACAAAATTTATCCCAATCTGGGTAAAAGTGGTTGTAGCCATTGCACTGGGACTTGGCACCATGGTTGGGTGGAAGCGAATTGTTGTAACGGTCGGTGAGAAAATTGGTAAGACTCACATGACCTATGCTCAAGGCGGCTCTGCTGAATTAGTGGCCATGATTACAATCGGTGCGGCAGATACATTTGGTTTGCCTGTTTCTACGACTCATGTACTGTCATCAGGTGTTGCAGGAACAATGGCAGCCAATCGATCAGGGTTACAGCTATCTACAATCCGTAATCTGGTTATGGCTTGGGTACTCACTTTACCGGCAGCTATCATTCTTTCCGGTTCACTATACTGGCTATTTTCTCACCTATTTTGATCAATTATTCAATGACACAGTTAGCGAATTAATGTCAGATATTGCTGAAAGAGCTTTACATACGCGCATTGCACGTTCTGTCGAGGCTATTCGACGATCATTCGTGGATAATCTGTTTTATGTAACCGTCAGAACATTTGACAATGCAACCACGCTTGACCACTACACAGCACTTGCCTACACGATTCGTGACCGTCTGCTGGCACGCCTGATCGCAACTGACGAACAATACAAAAGACTAGATGTAAAGACAGTAGCTTATATGTCTGCCGAATTTCTACTGGGTCCACATCTAGGCAACAACCTCCTCAATTTGGGGCTTTGGGAGAATGTGCATCAGGCCATGCAAGAGTTGGGACTGAATCTTGAAACTATCCTTGAGGCTGAAGAGGAACCGGGTCTTGGCAACGGTGGCCTTGGCCGGCTTGCTGCCTGCTATATGGACTCGCTGGCAACGATGGAAATACCCGCTATTGGTTATGGGATCCGCTACGAATACGGCATTTTCAAACAAGCCATCAAAGACGGCTGGCAGGTTGAATTGGCAGACGCATGGCTAAGAAATGGAAACCCATGGGAGTTACCGACACAGCTGCGTTATCCTGTAAAGTTCGGAGGCAGTATTGAGCATTATGATGAGGACGGTAGCCTGCTTTGCCGCTGGTTACCGGATTCAATTATTCAAGGCTTGGCTTACGATACTCCCATACTCGGTTACGGTGTCATGAATGTAAGTTTACTGCGTTTATGGAAATCCGAGGCCCGAGAGTCTTTCGACTTGAAAGCTTTCAATACAGGGGATTATTATGGCGCCGTAGATAGCATGATAGTGGCTCAGAATATCAGCAAAGTGCTTTATCCAAATGATGAACCTGAAGCTGGGAAAGCACTGCGCTTGCGTCAGCAGTATTTTTTTGTCTCGTGTTCCTTGCAGGATATGATTCACACTACACTTAAAAGTAAGGGCAGCCTCGATTATTTCCCCGATAGATTTGTAGTTCAACTAAACGATACTCACCCGGCAATAGCCATAGCAGAATTCATGCGATTACTCGTTGATGAACATCAAATGGAATGGAACCGGGCCTGGGGACTTACTCTGAGAAGTTTTGCTTATACCAATCATACTTTGTTACCTGAAGCACTAGAGACTTGGCCACTTGATTTATTTCAGCGTATTCTGCCTCGTCATCTCGACATCATTTACCAGATAAACAGTCGGTTCTTGGATGATGTGCGTATCAGGTTTATTGACGACACAGATCGTCTCAGCAGAATGTCGCTGATCGATGATGGAGCTAATGATGGGGTTCGTCGTGTGCGCATGGCAAATCTGGCTTGTGTTGGAAGTATGTCGATCAATGGTGTTGCTAAAATGCACAGCGAACTTCTCAAGCAGACGGTGCTCAAGGATTTCTTTGACATGTGGCCTGAAAAATTTCAGAACAAGACAAATGGCGTAACCCCACGTCGTTTTATTTCCTTGGCCAATCCACCCCAATCAGCCCTCTTCGACGAAGTTATCGGAGACGGATGGCTGCGTGATCTTGAGAAGCTTCGCCAATTAGAAACATTATCTGAAGACAAAGATTTTCTATCCCGCTGGAGCGGAATTAAACTGACAGCCAAGCAACGCTTGTCAAACTACCTCCATCAGAACTACGGAGTCAGTCTAAATCCTGAATCACTTTTCGACGTTCAGGTGAAGCGAATACACGAGTACAAACGTCAACATCTTAATGTGCTGCATATAATTGATCTTTATCATCGCCTAAAGATTGACTCATCGTTCGAATTGATTCCGCGCACCTTCATCTTTGGGGGCAAAGCTGCTCCTGGCTATCATTTGGCAAAGTTGATTATTAAGCTGATTAATTCAGTTGCAGATGTTATTAACCGGGACCCACAAGTCAATAAAACTTTAAAAGTAGTATTTGTACCCAACTTCAGCGTTAAAACCGGACAGCTAATTTATCCAGCAGCGGACATTTCTGAACAAATATCTACCGCCGGTAAGGAAGCCTCCGGAACGGGAAACATGAAGTTCACCATGAATGGAGCACTGACGATAGGCACATTGGACGGTGCGAATGTTGAAATTCGCGAAGCTGTGGGAGCAGAAAATTTCTTTCTTTTTGGTAAGACAGTCGAGCAAGTAAGCGAAATTTTAAAGGCAGGATATCAACCTAGAACAATTATTGAGCAAAACGAAAGACTCCGCGATGTTTTACATTTGATCAACTCAGGTCATTTTTCTCATGGTGACGGTAGTTTGTTCCGCCCCCTCACAAATAATTTACTTGATAACGACCCATTTCTAGTGTGTGCAGACTTTCAGGATTATATCGACTGCCAAGCAAATGTCGCTCAAATTTATAAAACTCAAGAGAAATGGTCACATATGTCACTTTTAAATGTAGCTCGGAGCGGGAAATTTTCATCAGATCGGGCAATTCGAGAATATAACGAGGACATATGGCACGTTAAAACCTTGTCCATGTGAATCTCATCAAAACATTTTTTTATGCCTCTAAACCATTTTCAGTTTGACCTGAACATGGGTCAGACATGCTTCGAGCAGACGTAAAGGTAACTCGGCCTCCCACTGACGGCGGTTAAATCGATAGCAGAATTCATTGAGATACTCTTGCAGACTCTGGGGTTTTATAAAAAGACCGTTCATTCAGTTTGAGGGAGTGTTCGGTTCCCTAGTTGTCGACCTCAACCTTTTGAGCGTGGCTGAAACCTGTGAATACCAAGGACTAGACTTCCTTAACTTTCTCCGGTCCGGGGAAACCGATACTGACTAACTGAGGCGGGGCATGATGCACTACATACGCTTGACCTCCCTCTTAAAAACGGAACACCAGACAATGAAATAATTGCCCGTGCAATGCAAGAAGCTCGTGTTTTGTTACTAAAGATGATGATTTTGTGCAAGCCTTTTTTGCTTACAGGTGAGCCGTCGCTTTCGCTAATTTCTACGGGCAATATTGCAAATAATGACCTTGAAAAAATGGTGCGAACCAATTTGAACGGAATTGAAGCCGCTTTTTCCACACATCGCTTTGTTGAAATAACGCGCGATCCGTTGGTGATTCATGAATAGTTTTCGAATATAAGCTTTTGTTGGCGCGCAAGCCGAACATCATTTAGTCAAATTGGTTGCCGGAATGCAGCCAGTCCCCAATGGCAAGTTATGGCCGTTATGAATAGTACCCAATCATGAATAGCCTCCGGATTGTTACATGCCAACTGCCCATTTATTCATACAACTAATTAATTTTCTGACATCAGGCAGGTAGTTGTGAGGGAACAGGGTGTAACAAAATACCCAGAGTCAGCATGTCAGTAAGTGTTTTAAGCATCACGCCAGTTTCAAATGCCGGGCGCATGAAAAGCATCTCCATGAAACTCTATTTGGTGCGGCATTTGGAAAACGGATAACTTCCTCAAGTTTTTGTGTTTCGCCTTATCTGCGAAGGAATTTACCTATTCCGATCATTTTCGTAGACATTTATTTTCTGGCATAAAGCTATATATTGTGTAATTTTACCAATCGACACACAACATATTGTGGTTTATGATGCTTGCCGAATCGAATTTCGTGTGATTTTTAAGATCGTATAGTGTTATTCAAATAAAATATCAGACAGGAGGAAACGATGGCAGAAAACCAACCTTTAGGCAGTAATAGTAACTTGGTTTCACTCCCCAAAGGGGTGATCAAGCGTGATGGTTCACTGGTACCTTTTGATTCTGAAAAAATACGTTCTGCGATTCAACGGGCGGGAGCTGCCACCGGTGAATTCGACGCCAATGAGGCATTTTTACTCTCTGCTCAAGTAGTCAAAGTTCTGATTCATAAATTCCGTGCCGAACCCCCTCAAATCGAAAAAATACAGGATGCTGTAGAGCAAGCGCTGATTACCGCTAATCACTTCAAGACTGCACGCTCTTATATCGTTTATCGCGAACAGCACACTAAACTGCGTCAGGATCGCAAAACAGTGGTCGACGTTGAAAGCTCGATTAACGAATACCTCAACCAGATGGACTGGCGCGTCAATGCCAACGCCAATCAGGGCTATAGTCTGGGCGGACTGATCCTGAATGTTTCAGGCAAAGTGGTGGCCAATTATTGGCTTAACCACGTTTATCCTCCGGAAATCGGTGTTGCGCACCGAGAAGGTGATATCCATGTGCACGATTTGGATATGCTGGCTGGTTATTGCGCAGGTTGGTCGTTGCGTACTCTCCTTAACGATGGTCTCAACGGCGTTCCTGGAAAAGTTGAGGCAGGCCCACCCAAGCATATGTCTTCCGCAGTAGGCCAGATCGTCAATTTTCTAGGCACTTTGCAGAACGAATGGGCAGGGGCACAAGCCTTCAGTTCCTTCGACACCTACATGGCACCATTTATCCGCAAGGATAACCTTCCCTACCATGAGGTAAAACAACATATTCAGGAACTTATCTACAACCTTAACGTCCCCTCACGCTGGGGCACCCAGACACCATTTACCAACCTGACTTTCGATTGGATATGCCCGGAAGACTTGCGCGAACAAATTCCCGTCATCGGGGGACAGGAAATGCCGTTCTGTTATGGCGACATGCAGACAGAAATGGATATGATCAACCGCGCCTATATCGAAGTGATGACTACCGGTGATGCAAAAGGGCGCGTGTTTACTTTCCCCATACCGACTTACAACATGACACCGGATTTCCCATGGGAATCCGAAAACGCCACTTTGCTATTCGAAATGACAGCAAAGTATGGGCTGCCCTATTTCCAGAATTTCATTAATTCTGAACTCAAACCGAATATGGTCAGATCAATGTGCTGCCGACTCCAACTCGATCTGCGCGAATTGCTGAAGCGCGGCAATGGACTTTTTGGCAGTGCAGAACAGACCGGTTCTGTGGGAGTCGTCACTGTCAACTGCGCACGGCTTGGCTACCTCTATCAAGATAATGAGGAGGCCCTGTTCCGTCGTCTCGATGAGCTGCTGGAAATTGGAAAAAACAGCCTGGAAATCAAACGCAAAGTCATTCAGCGTCACATTGATGCAGGACTTTTTCCTTATACTAAACGCTATCTAGGCACGTTGCGCAATCACTTCTCCACGCTGGGAGTTAACGGCATTAACGAGATGATCCGAAACTTTAGCCATGACAAGCATGACATCATGACCGGATGGGGTCATGCATTAGCGGTTCGGCTGCTTGATCATATCAGAGCCAAAATGCTTAGCTTTCAGGAAGAAACCGGCCATATGTACAACCTCGAAGCAACGCCAGCGGAAGGCACTACTTATCGCTTTGCCAAGGAAGACAAAAAACGTTTCTCCGATATCATTCAAGCCGGTACCCAGGAAACACCCTACTATACCAATTCATCTCAGTTACCGGTCGGCTTCACTGATGATCCGTTTGAAGCTCTTGAAAGGCAAGAAGAATTGCAAAAGAAATACACTGGTGGCACAGTGATGCATCTATATATGAGTGAACGCATCAGCAGCGCTGAAGCTTGCAAGACACTGGTTCGTCGAGCCTTGGAGCGATTTGGCCAACCTTATATCACGATCACACCCACGTTTTCGATTTGTCCTCAGCATGGCTATCTTAATGGCGAACACAAGTTCTGCCCTAAATGTGATCAAGAACGCTTGGCTGAAAAACGGAACAAATATTTGGCCGCTGCCTAAGGTCAACGCCAACTTGCAACATCAATAGATTAAGGAGAATGCAATGACTGATTTGTCCAACAAG
>Ga0316224_1001987_pt1 | contig 20081 bp, 18 predicted proteins | sample TBH18013metaG_FD_206254 | JGI IMG/M metagenome (GOLD analysis project Ga0316224, IMG submission 206254) | Freshwater microbial communities from Trout Bog Lake, Wisconsin, USA - TBH18013 | ecosystem: Environmental > Aquatic > Freshwater > Lake > Hypolimnion/Profundal zone | place: USA: Wisconsin... | reverse complement strand
CGGCGAAACCGGGCAGGCCGGGATAGAGAACCTCGGTGATGCCGGAGTGCTCCGACAGCCGCTGGGCCAAGTCAAGGGCGCTGCGGCATTGCCACTGGACCCGGGGAAACAGGGTGCGCAGGCCGCGTTGCAGCAGCCAGGCCTCGAAGGTGCCAAGGATGCCGCCGTTCTGCGACTGCACCGCCTTGATTCGCGCCCAGGCCTCGTCCTTGCGTGCGGTGGTCAAGGTGCCGGCCACGACGTCGGAATGGCCGTTGAGGTATTTGGTGGCCGAATGCATGACGATGTCGGCGCCCAATTCCAGCGGCCGGGTCAGTACCGGCGTCGCCACCGTGGAGTCCACGGCGAGACGGGCGCCAGCGGCGTGGGTCAGCTCGGCGACGGCGGCGATGTCGCTGATCGACCACAGCGGATTGGCCGGGCTTTCCAGCCAAACCAGGCGGGTGCGGCCGGGCTTGATCGCGGCTCCGACCGCTTCCAGATCGGTGGTGTCGACGCCCTCGATCTCCAGGCCCCAGCGCGTGGCGAAGCCGTGCAGCCAGGAGCGCAGGGCCCAGTACATCACCTTGGGCACCACCACATGGTCATCGGGCGCCAGCGACAGGAACACCGCCGTCGCCGCCGCCATGCCCGAGGCGAACAGCAGGGTCTGTTCGCCCCCCTCCAACGCCGTCAGCAAATCGGCGGCGGTGTCGAAGGTGGGGTTGTCGGCCCGGGCATAGACCCGGCCCCGCGAATAGCCGAGATCGGCGTCGCGGAGATAGGTGGTACTGGGATGCAGCGGCGGGATCAGGGCTCCGGTGGCCTCGTCCTCGCGGCCGAGAGCTGTGGCCGCGAGGGTTTCCGGCCGCAGCGGCTCAGTCATGCTGCTTTACCGTCCCATGCGGCTTTACCGTCAAGGTCAGGGCCGGCGGCTTGGCCAGGGTCTGAAACACCACGCAATAGCGCTCGGTCAGCTTGGTCAGTTGATCGATGCGCTCCTGCGGTTCGGTGGTGTCGAGATCGAAGCGCAGGCGAATCTGGCCGAAGCCCACCGGCGCGTCCTTGGCGACGCCCAGCGTGCCGCGAAAGTCCAGGTCGCCCTCGGCCGAGACGGCTCCCCCCTTGAGGTCGAAGCCGATGGCGGTCGCCACCGCCTTGAGTGTCACGCCGGCACAGGCCACCAGTGCCTCCAGCAGCATGTCGCCGGAACAGGCCTGGAGGCCGCTGCCCCCGGTGGCGGGGTGAAGGCCTGCCTCGATCAGGGCGCGGCCGGTGTCTACCTTGCAGGCGATGCCCTCGCCGTCCAACTCTCCCCTGGCCTTCAGGGTGATCACCGCCGTGGCGGGATCAAGCTTGTACTTGTCCTTGATCGGGGCTTGGATGGCGCGAAGGTCGTCGGCGTTCATGGGGCTCTCCGTACAGGTCAGATGGCGGCGGCGGGGGACAGTTCCTCGGCGGCCTTCGGGCGGGACGCGTGGTCCAATTCGGCCAGCAGCCGGTATTTCCATTCGAGGAATTCGTGGTCAAGGCGGTCGCGGGGGCGCGCCAGCGGTGGCGTGACTTCGACCCTGATCCGTCCGGGATCGGGCTGCATCACCACGATGCGGTCGGCCAGGACCAAGGCCTCCTCGATGTCATGGGTCACCAGGATCATGGTCGGGCGATCATATTGCCACAAGTCGAGCAGATGATCCTGGAGGTCGCCGCGGGTGAGCGCGTCGAGCGCGCTGAACGGCTCGTCCAGCAGCAGCACCTGGGGGCGGCCCACCAGGGCGCGGGCCAGGGCCACTCGCTGGGCCTGGCCGCCCGACAGTTCGCGGGGCCAATGCCCGGCATAGGCGGCAAGGCCGACGCGGGCCAGGGCCTCGCCGGTTCGGCTTTTCTGCTCGGCGGCGGGCAGATGGCGGATGCCGAACCCCACGTTCTGGTCGATGGTGAGCCAGGGCATCAGCCGGGGCTCCTGGAACACCATTCCGATCTCGGGACGCGGTTCGGTCAGCGGGGTTCCGTCCAGGCTGGCCGAGCCCGAACTGGGAGCGTCCAGGCCGGAAATCAGCCGCAGCAGCGTGCTTTTGCCGCAGCCCGACCCGCCGACGATGCCGAGAATCTCGCCTGGACGGACCGACAGATCGAGCCCGGACAGGGCGAGGTGGCCGTTGGGATAGCGCTTGGAGAGGTTGATCAGGTCCAGCATGGCGCCTCTACTCCACCGGCTTGAAGCTGTCTTGCCAGCGCAACGCGCGGGCGGACAGGGAGGCAAGCAGCCAGTCCGTGGTCTTGCCCATGATGGCGAAGGCGGTGATGGCGGCCAGGATGGTGGCGGGGCGTCCGGTCTGCTGCCCATCGACCAGCAGGAAGCCGAGCCCTTCCTCGGCGCCCATGAACTCGGCGGCGACCACGAACATCCAGCCCAGGCCCAGTCCGGCCCGTAGCGACAGGATGTAGGAGGGAAGAGTCGCCGGCAGCAGGATGCGGGTGATCATCTCGCGGTGGGAAAAGCGGAAGATGCGGCCCACTTCCACCAGCTTGCGGTCCACGTCCAGGATCGCCCCCGACAGGGCCAGGTAGATGGGGAAGAACACGCCCACGGCGATCAGAATGATCTTGGAGGTCTCGAATATGCCGAACCACAGGATGAACATGGGCACCCAGGCGATGGACGGGATATTGCGCAAAGCCTGCAATGTCGGATCGAGCAGGCGCCGCGCCAGGCTCCAATAGCCCGATACCGCGCCGAAGACGGTTCCTGCCGTCACCCCAAAGACGAAGCCCAGCACCACCCGCTGCAAGGTGGCGAGCAGATGGCCGGGCAGGGTGCCGTCCAATCCCAGCAGCCACAGGGTGGCGATGACCTTGGATGGAGTCGGCAGCAGCCGGCCATCGGCCCAGTGCAGGGCCACTGCGACTTCCCAGCCCAGGGCCAGCCCCAGGGGAAGGATCAGCCCCAGCGCCGAGCGGCCGAGCCAACGAAATCCCCCGCCGCTTTGGGCGGCGGGGGCAATGTCTTGAAATTCACTCACCGAATTGCCTCGTCACTTCACGCCCAGCTTGGTTACGAACGAGGAGTCTACCAGGGAGGCGGCTACCGAGGGAACGTTGACGTCGGCGGTGATGACGCCTTCCTTCTGGAGGGCGATGCCGGCGGCCTCGATGGTCTTCCTTTGACGGTCGCCGATGGCGGCTGTGGACAGGTCGGTGCGCTCCAGCTGGCGGGTGGCGACGGCTTCGTTCAGTTTGGCGGCCTCGCCGATGATTTTCTTCAGTTCGGCCGGATTGGCGATGGCGAAGGCTCGGGCCTTCTCGTAGGCCTGGATCACCTTGGTCACCAGTTCGGGATGGGTGGCGGCGAAATCCTCGCGGGTGTTCAGAACACCCCAGGTGTTGATCTCGGCATTGCGATAGAACAGGCGGGCATTGTCATCCACTTCGGCTTGGGCCATCAGCGGGTCGAGGCCGGCCCAGGCATCCACGTCCCCCTTCAGCAGGGCCAGCTTGCCGTCCTGGTGCTGGAGCAGCACCACCTTCACGTCCTTTTCGGTCAGGCCGTATTCGGCCAGGGTCCGCAGCAGGAAGATATGCGGATCGGTGCCACGGGTGGCGGCGATGCGCTTGCCCTTGAGGTCCGTCACCTTCTGGATGGGACTGTCCTTGGTGGTGACCAGCGCCGTCCATTCCGGCTTGGAATAGACGTAGACCGACTTGACCGGATTGCCGTTGATGCGGGCCAGCAGGGCGGCGGCACCGGCCGAGGAGCCGAAATCCAGGCTCTTGGCGTTGAGGAATTCCAGCGCCTTGTTGGAGCCCAGCGACAGCACCCACTTGACCTTGATGCCATCCTTCTTGAGCTCGTCCTCAAGCCAGCCCTTGTTTTTCAGCAGCAGGCTGACCGGGTTGTAATAGGCGTAGTCCAGGGTCACTTCCTCGACCTTGTCGGCGGCCCGGGCCTGCCCCAGGGTCGCCAGTCCCATCAGGCCGACCAACAGCGTGCGCCCCACCAGCTTGGCAATCGACATCAATCATCTCCGTTAATCACAGCGTTACGATGTTGATACCCCGTATAGTACATATATTCAATAGACAATAATTTCATTCTCCCCGTCGGCGGCGGACAATGTCCTCCACCACGCTGGGATCGGCCACGGTGGAGGTGTCGCCGAAATCCCCGAAGTCGTTGGCCGCCACCTTGGTCAGGATGCGGCGCAGAATCTTTCCCGCCCGGTTCTTGGGCAGGGCCGGGGCCCATTGGATGATGTCGGGGCTGGCGATGGGGCCGATGCGCGCGCGCACCCAGTCGGTAATTTGTCGCTGCAGACCGTCGGTCTCGTCGATCCCCTCCTTCAGGGTGACATAGGCGAAGACACCCTGGCCCTTGATCTCGTGGGGATAGCCCACGACCGCCGATTCCGCCACCGCCGGGTGGGAGGAGATAGCGCTCTCCAGTTCGACCGTCCCCAGCCGATGGCCGGAGACATTGATGACGTCATCGACGCGGCCGGTGATGCGGTAATAGCCATCCTCGTCGCGGCTGGCGCCGTCCCCGGTGAAGAACAGGCCGGGGAATGGGGAAAAGTAGGTGCGGATGAAGCGGTCGTGGTCGCCCAGGATGGTACGGGCTTGACCCGGCCACGAGCCCTCGAAGCACATATTGCCCTGGCCGGGGCCGTCGATTACCGCGCCCTTGGCGTCGACCAGTCGGGGAGTGATGCCGAAATAGGGCTTGCCCGCCATGCCGGGTTTGTTGGGGATGGCGCCGGGAATGGGAACCAGCAGCACCCCACCGGTCTCAGTCTGCCAGTAGGTGTCCACGATCGGGCAGCGGCCTCCGCCGATCACCGAATGGTACCAGCGCCAGGCCTCGGGGTTGATGGGCTCGCCCACCGACCCCAGCACCCGCAGGCTGGACAGGTCGTGCCTGCGCACCGGCTCCTCTCCTTCCCGCATCAGGGAACGCAGCGCGGTCGGAGCGGTGTAGAAGATGGTGACCCGGTGGCGCTCGATGATCGACCACCAGCGTGATGAATCCGGCCAGTTGGGCACGCCCTCGAACATCACGCTGGTGGCGCCGTTGAGCAGTGGCCCGTAGATCTTGTAGGTGTGGGCGGTAACCCAGCCGATGTCGGCGGTGCACCAGAACACGTCACCTTCATGCCAGTCGAAGATCGTCCGCCACGAGGTGCCGGCATGGACCAGATAGCCGCCGGTGGTGTGGAGCAGCCCCTTGGGCTTTCCCGTGGAGCCCGAGGTGTAGAGGATGAAGAGCGGGTCCTCTGCCCCAACCTCCACCGGCTCGCACCAAGGCTCGGCCGCCGCCAGGGCCTCGTCGTACCAGACGTCGCGGCCGGGGGTGAAGGGAGCCGGTGTGTCCGACCGGCGGATCACCACGATATGGCGGATGGTGGGCTGGTCGGCTACCGCCGCGTCGGCGTTGCGCTTGAGCGGAACGACCCGGCCACCGCGATAACCCTCGTCGGCGGTGATCAGGACCTTGGCCCCGGCATCCTCGATGCGGTTGGCCAGGGATTCCGCCGAAAAGCCCGAGAACACCACGGAATGTACCGCCCCGATGCGGACACAGGCCATCATGGCGACGAAAGCTTCGGGGGTCACCGGCAGATAGATGGTGACCACATCGCCCTTGGCTACCCCCAGGCCCTTGAGGACATTGGCCAGCCGATTGACCTTGTCCGCGAGTTCGGCCCAGGTGACGACGCGGCTGTCGCCGGGGCGGTCACCCTCCCACAGGATCGCAGGTTGTCCGGCCTTGGCGGGCAAGTGGCGGTCGATACAATTGACCGAGGCGTTCAGGGTGCCGTCGGCGAACCAGCGGATGCGCAGATCGGCGGGATCAAAATTGGTGTCGCTCACCTGGGTGAACGGGCGGCGCCACTCCAGGAACTCGGCCTGGCGGCGCCAAAAAGCCTCCGGATCGGCAATGGAGTGCCGGTACTGGCTCTCATACGCTTCGGCATCGACATGGGCGCTTGCGGCGAAAGCGGCGGGAACCGGGTAGATCTCGGTGGCGGTCATGGGGTCTGTTGATCCTAGGGGCGAGACGCCTCAACCTCCGCCACGGCCTGTTATTTCACAAGTGCATTGCGCGCATGGGTGTGTGGCACCGAAAAATAACATAATAAGACAGTTAAATATGGGTATTGCCTACAGCGATTTCCCTTCCGATGGGCTGACGTCAACCATGCCCTGTTCACGGAAGTGCTCCAGGGTGGTGGTGATAGCCGTCGCGGGCGATGATCTCCTGGGCCTCGTCGGTAAACAGGTATTCCAGATAGGCACGGGCTGCCGCTTCGTGGCCGTTAGATGCGACGTTGGAATCGACCCAGGCGACCGAAGGCTCGGCCAGAATGCTGATGGAGGGGATGGTCTAGCCCCTCCGCTGGGCAAGAACGTCGGCATAATGGCGTTCGGCTCCGATGTCGATCTGTTCCCGCCAGTCGGCCTGATCGCGGGTCCGTTCCCAGCCGACCCGGGTATAGCCCCGGAAATGCGGGGAATGGACCATCTCGATGGCCTGCTTGTCCTGTTATCGGTGAGTCAAGCCCCTCTGGGCGGGGCTAAGGTTGGACCCGCCCGATCTCCTCGATCAGGGTGAGTCCGCCCCGAAAGCCGCCATATCCGTCCGCCAGTCCCGGCCGTTTGATGGGAAAGGACACATCGATGAAGGGGAGCCCCAGTCCGGTCGCCGTCGGACGTTCAAAATCGCTGCCCAGGATGATTTCGGCATCGCTGTCGCGCAGGAAGTCCTCGATCTCGCCGCCATCCTCGCTGAAGCGGATTTCGGAGAACTCGGCCGTCAGCCGGGAGCGAGATTCGGGAGGCGGATTATCGGTGATCACGATGGCGTTGGCCCGCCAACCCAGGGTTCCGGTCAGAAACCGGACAAGGCCAGGCGCATGCAGGCTACCCGCCACCACGGCGAAGTCCGGTTGCAGTCCCTGGCGGAAGAAGGCCTCCGCCGCCAGATCGAGGATATAATCCTCGCGCCGGGTCTCGTCCGCCAGAAAGCTCTCCAGCGCTTGCGGGTCGACATCGACGGCATCACCCAGGCGGCGCAGCAGGTCGGCGGAAGCGTCTGCCCCAATGGGCAATCCATCTGTCTCCAGCCATGGAATGCCGAAACGGCTTTCCAACTCGCGGGCGGGTCCCAATCCCCAGGGCGACACCACCAGGGTGAGTTGAGCGCGGGCGAGGTCGCGCAGGCTCTGGACACTTCCATTGGGGCCGAAGAGGGTATTCGCATGCAGCCCGATGCCGCTGATCATGCGCGACAGCTCTTCCAGATCTGCCAGCCAGAAAGCGTCCTGGCGCGGCACCAGCCCGAGGATATTGATCAAGCCGGGATTGGTGCCCTCTGGCTGGGGGAGCAGAATGGAATGGTGGGCGATGATGCTCTTTAGGAACAGGTCGTAACCGTGATGGGCCGATCCGTGAAAACCGGCGGTGCCGACATTGATGACCGCCTCGCCCTGGTCGCGGACTTCCTTGACCATGGCGGGACTGTCATCGCCGATCATTTCGGCGGCGCAGCCGCTGAGGACCACATGGAGTTCGCCGTTCACGATCTGGATGGTGTTCTTGAGTTGCTCGCGCAGGCGCGACGTGCCGCCGAACACGATCTGCTTCTCGGACAGGTTTGAACTGGCGACGGCGCCAGCGCTTCCCACCAGTTGGAGCGCCTGGAAGCCGCAGCCGGTGGTGGAGTGGATCAGCGGCACCACGCCGGGGATGGCTGCGGCGGTGTACAGGGCGCCATGCAGGGCGCAGCCGGTGCGGGAGCGCAGGAGCGGAATCGCCATCTATTTGACCTCGAGCTTGATATGCCAGTCCGGGCTGCGCCTGAACCAGGACGGGCGATAGGCGGACGGCGGACGGGCCAAGCGTGCCGCCAATGCCGGTTGATCCAGGGCTTTGCTGGCCTGACGCAGCAGATGAGCGGCCCCGCGCCGGCCGAGCAGGTCGTCGGACCGCACGGCGACCGCCGGTATTCCCTGCCGCGCCGCCGCTAGGGCCAGTTCGGTGGGGCCGATGAACAGATCGGGAGAAAGCCGCGCCAGTCGATTGACATGCTCGAAGGATTGGCCAGAGGCCACATGCAGGGGAAGGTCCGGATGTTTGACAGCGAAGTTCTTCAGCACTGCCACATGGCCGATATCCACATGCTCGACACCGACGCCCGTCACGATTCCGCCCAGTTCCTCGATCAGATCGGCGGCGGCGAAGGCGGCGGCGGGGGGAAGCGCCAGGGCGATGCGTTGGCCGGTCAGCTTATTCAGTGGGGCGAGAGAAGGGGGCGCTGGCGCGTCCCGTCCCGTGGCCTGGGCGACCGCCGCGAGGAAGCTGTGGGTGGCGGCAAGGCCGATGGGGGGCGGCAGGCGCAGGAACGGCACGCCGTGCTGCTGTTCCAGCCCAACTCCCAGGGCGTCGGTCTCATCGGGCTGAACGGTGACGGTAAGCGAGGCAGTGGCCGCCTGGCGCAGCCCTTCGGCGGGAACCAGTTGGACCTCCAGCCCCAACTCACTCAACAGCGTCTGGATATGGCCGAGGCCGGGGCCTTGGTCCACCGCCAGCAGATTGATCCGGTCGGAACGCCGCTCGGCCGAGGCCTGCGGCACCAGCGGAAGCAGAGCCTGGGCGGCTGCGTCGAATCCGGTGGCGGCGATGCGGGAGCGGAAGCCGTCGCTGCGCACCACCTGCACCGGAATTCCCAGCTCCTCGGCGGCCTCCTCGGTGGCGGAGCGGATGTCGTCGTTGTTGATGGCCACCACCGGGGTGGCGACGACGAAGATCACCCAGGGCCGATGGCGGCGGTAGAGGGCGCGGATGGCTTGGCTCAGCGCCTTGTCCGAGCCCAGGATGGTGTCGCGCTGGTCGAGATTGGTCACCGCCCAGGCCGCTCCGGCGGTGCGCGGCAGGACCGCGGCGCAGCCGCGTGCCCCATGCACGACAATGCCGGCGCCATCAATGCCGCCGAGAACGCGCAGCGCCTGGGTGATGTCATCGGGGCCGGTCTGGGCGAAGGTGCGGATGCGTTGCGAGGCGTCGCCGCTCTCCAACTCGGCGCTCAGCGGGCCTATCTCGCCGAGATAGGCGCCCAGGGCGCTCAGCCGCTTTTCCCGCGTGGCCAACTGAGGTTTGCGCGCCACTTCAGATACCCTCCTGGGCGGCGACAATTCCAGCTTCAGCCCCAAACACCCGGTCGCCCCATTCCTTGGCCCAGGTCTTCAGCTCGGGCGGGTTGAGCGGCTTGGGGATGCCGGTCTCGTGGTTGCTGGCGATATGTCGGGCCAATCCACGATAGATCTCGGCCTGCTCCGATTTGGGCGCCGCCTCGATGACGGTGCGGCCGTACAGCTCGCTCTGCGCCACCGTCAGCGAGCGGGGAACATAGCCGATCACCCCGGTTCCGGTGCGCTCGGCGAAGTCGTCGATCAGTGATCTGGCATAGGGAGCCTGGATGCTGTTGGCGATGATGCCGCCCAGGCGGGCACCGCCCGAAGGCGCGTATTTGTTGATGGCCTTGAACAGGTTGTTGGCGGCGAAGATGGCCATGAAATCCGACGAGGTGACCACGAAGGCGGCTTCGGCGATGCCGTCGCGGATGGGCACGGCGAAGCCGCCGCAGACCACGTCGCCCAGCACATCGTAGAGGACGAAATCGGGATTGAACTCCTCGAACAGATTCAGCTCGTGCAGCAGGTCCACGGCGGCGTTGATGCCGCGCCCGGCGCAGCCGACCCCTGGGACCGGACCACCCGCCTCGACGCAGAGCACTCCGCCGAAGCCCACGGCCGAGATGTCGGCGATGGATAGCTTGCTGTGCTCGCGCAGGCTGTCCAGCACCGTGGGCAGGTCTTCGCCGCCGCGCAGGATGGTGGTGGAATCGCTCTTGGGGTCGCAACCGACCTGGATGACGCGATACCCCGATTCGGCCAGGGCGGCGCTGATGTTGGAGGTGGTGGTCGACTTGCCGATGCCACCCTTGCCGTATACGGCGATATGCTTGCCCGGACTCTCGCTCACGATCGCTCCTGGATTTCTTGGGGAAAGGGAAGGGGGCGGCGTGCCAGCAGCAAAGCTGCCATGGCCGCGAAGAGGGGAACGAAGGCGGCAAACACCGCCCGAATGCCGAAATGTTCGGCCACCACACCGCCGAAGATGGGGCCGAGCGAGACTCCGCCGCTCATGGCAGCCAGGAACAGGGCGGCGACCTTGCCCTTTTCGCCCGGCAGATTGGCGGCGCAGGTGGAGCTGGCCAGTTGCAGCAGGCCCAGCCCCAGGCCCAAGGCCAGGGCGGAGCCGGTCAGCACGGCGGGACCGGCGGCCAGCGACAGCCCGGCTAGGCCGGCGGCGGCGAGGGCGATGCCCCACAGGCTGGTCACATGGCGCGGTTGGCGCATGGCGAGGTTGCCGCCTCCGAACACCACGGCGATGAAGGCCAGCCCCTCGGCACCCAGCAGCAGCGAGGCTTCTGCCGCCGTCAGGGACAACACGGAGACCGCCAGCACTACCCCGAAGGTGGCGAAGGTGGCGAAGCTGGCTGCCACCAGGGCTTCGGTGGTCAGCGCCCCGATCACCTCGAGTTGGCGAAGCTGGAGTCCGAAATCGCCGAGCTGGGAGCGGAGTGTGGTGGCTAACTCAAGGTCGCGGCGATGCCTGGGCGGATCGGGCGGAGCGAGCAGGGTCAGCGCCGCCGGCACCAGCATGACCGCCATCACCAGATGAAACAGGGTCTCGAAGCTGACCCGCCCCAGCAACTGGCCGCCGAGGATCGGCCCCAGAACGGTCAGTCCCAGCGACAGCGAGCCCTTGTACCAACCCACCCGGCTCATGCCCATTTGGGGGAGCGACTGGAAGAACGAGGCGTTCAGCGCAGTGAATTTCATGGACCGGAAGGTGCCCTCGGTCAACATCAGCAGGGCGAGGGCCAAGGGCGTCTTGACCAGGGCTAGGGACAGCACGCACAGGATGGCCACGGCGTTGCCCAGGTGGAACATTCGCTTGGCGCCAAAATGGTCGATGATGAAGCCGGCGGGAATGACCGTGCAAAGCAGGCCCAGTCCGGAGGCGCCGCGCACCGCGCCCAGTTCCACTTGATTGGCATCCAGGCTGAGGGCGTAAAGCGGCAAGGCCAGGTTCAGCATGCCCAGGGCGATGCCGTTGCTGGCGTTCAGGGCGACGAAAGTCGCCAATTGTCCAAGACGGGCTGTCCTAGATGACATAGTCGAGCAACGTCTCTTCCTCGCCGAAGAACTCGGCGTAGATCTTCTTGCGGATATCGATGAATTCTAAGCTGCTGCGGCTGCGCGGCCGGGGCAGGTCGATGGGCACGATCCGGCGGATGGTGCCGGGACGCGGCGACATCACCACCACGCGGTCGCCGAGGAAGATGGCTTCGTCGATATCGTGGGTGACCAGGATGACGGTGGTCCGCTCCGTCTGCCAGATGCGCAGGATCTCCTGCTGCATGTTGATGCGGGTGAGGGCGTCCAGTGCTCCGAATGGTTCGTCGAGAAGCAGGGCCTTGGGGCGGTTGACCAGGGCGCGGGCGATGGCGACCCGCTGTTGCATGCCGCCCGATAATTGATGGGGATAGGCCGTGGCGAAAGTTTCCAGCCCCACCAGGGCGATATGCTCTCGCACCGTCTGCCTGCGGGCGGCGGCGGGAAGGTCCGAGCCGCAGCCGAAGGCAATGTTCTGCTCGACGGTGAACCACGGCAGGAGCCTTGATTCCTGAAAGACGATGCCGCGATCCGTTCCGGGGCCGGTGATGGGAGCGTCGCCCAGGCGAATCGTGCCCTCATACTCGCGCTCCAGGCCGACGATCAGACGCAGCAGGGTGCTTTTGCCGCAGCCGCTGCCGCCGACGATGCTGACGAATTCACCTGGCTTGACCGCCAGCGAGATGTCTTGCAGTACGGTCAGCGGGCCAGACTCGACGGGGAAGGTCTTGCTCAGGCGCTCGATGGTCAGGGTTTGTCCCAGCTGTGCCGTCATCTGCTTCGGCCTAATTGGTTTGGATGTTGACGTTCCATCGCAGGAACCTGCGTTCCAACTGGCGGATCAGAACGTCGATGCTAAGCCCGGTGATGCCGATGGAGGCGACGCCGACCAGCATGACGTCCGGCTGGGACAGCTCGCGGGCATACATGATCAGGTACCCGACGCCTGCCGAGGCGGCGACCAGTTCGGCGGCGATGACGCTCATCCAGGCGATGCCGATGCCGATGCGCAAGCCGGTGAAGATGGCCGGCAGGGACGACGGCAGGATGACGTTCCACCACAGTGACAGACGGCTCTTTTGCAGCACCTGGGCCACCTCGATGATCTTGCGGTCGGTGTTGCGGATGCCGTGGATGACGTTCAGCAGCACCGGCCAGAAGCTGCCGATGGCGATCAGGGTGACTTTCGAGGCCTCGTCGATTCCCATCCACAGGATCAGCATGGGGACCCAGGCGATGATCGGCACCGGCCGCAGCAGGCCGGTGATCAGCAGCAGGGACCGCTCCACCCGCTTCGACAGTCCGATGACGAAGCCGAGGGCCAGGCCGAGCGTCGACCCCACCACGAAGCCTTGCAGCACGCGGGTGATGCTGATCAGCAGATGGTTGCCCAGTTCGCCGCTCCGCAGCAGATCGACCAGGGTGAGCCAGATGGTAGAGGGAGCCGGCAAGACCGAGAGGCGGATCAGTCCCCGCTGGCACAGCAGCTCCCAGATCAGCAACAGGACGGCTGGAGCGATCACCGGAAGCACGAATTGCGTGGGGTGCAGTCGTCGCCATACCGCGGCTGGCGACGGCAGTCTCCCCAATTCCAGCCGGACCGCGGGCGGGAATGGCGCGGTCTTGTCCGATGCGTGAGGCGCCATGTCTCGCCGTCCTACTGGGCGCCGATGCGCTTCAGGAAACTGGCATCGACCAGATCGCTGACGCTGACCTCGCGGCGCAGTACGCCGCTATCGCGGAGGAAGGAGGTCGTCAGTTCGAACGAGTTGATGACGGCGGGAGTCAAGCGGACGTCGTAACTTTGGTGGGTGATGTACCGGGCCACGACATTCGGGGGATAGCCGGTTGCCTTGGCGACGATGGCGATGGCCTCTTGCGGGTGCTCCTTGATGAAGGCTTCCGCACGCAGGAAAATCTTGAGAATCCGCTCGACCACATCCGGATAATCCTTGGCGAACTGGCCGGAAACCAGGATGACGTTGGCGTTGTCCTTGATACCCTCGGCGGTCACGAGGCTCTTGGCATTATGCTCTTCCTCCAGGATCGACAGCCAGGGATCCCACGGGATGCCTGCGTCGATGTTGCGCTGCTCGAGGGCGAGTTTGATGTCCGGCGGTGACAGGTTGACCAGTTGGATGTCGGAGGGCTTCAACCCGGCATTCTTGAGGAGGATGAACAGGAAGTGGTGGGCCACCGAGCCGACGGTGACGCCGATCTTCTTGCCCTTGAGGTCGGCGATGTCCTTGGCGGTGGAGTCCGGGGGAACCAGCAGGGAGAGGCCCTTGCCGCCGGAAATCGGCACCCCGACCGCCCTGATGTCGATATTGTTCGCCCGGGCCAGCAGGGCCGGCTGATCGCCGGTCAGTCCGAAATCGATGCGGCCGCCCGCAAATGCCTCGATGATTGGCGGGCCGGAGACGAACAGTCTCGGTTCGAAGCTGATGCCGTCCTTGGCGAATTCCTCCTTGAACCAGCCCTGGTCATTGGCGATGACGAAATTGCTGTGGGGCAATTGGTAGGCGAAGCGGATCACCTCCGGCCTCCTGGCGTCAGCGGCCTGGGTGGGGCCGGTCAGGCCGATGGTCAGGGCCAGGGCGGCCAGAATGGCCGTGATGGGGCTGCGCATGAATTCTGTCCTTTATTCCGCGGCGGAAGCGAGCCTGGTTTCGGCGAAGATGGGCAGAAGCTCGTCCTGGATGCGCCAGATATCGTGCTGGAGGCTGTCCGAGGAGGCGTGGCAATCGAAGATCTGGTCGTAGGTGAAGCCGTTCTTCTTCCAGATGACCACCAGCTTTTCCGCCAGATCCAGGTACCAGCCGGGCTCGGGGGCGCGATGGCCTTCAAGCTCGGAGCCGGGATTGGGGCACCAGATGGTGGAGGTGCCGACCACGCCCTTGGAGGCGAGATATTCGAAGCCGGCCAGGGAGCTTTTCTTGGGCTCGATGCCGGCGACGATGTTGGACCGCACCCGGCCATGGCCGAACACCTTGACCGCGTATTCCAGCGCCTTGACCCAATGGTCCCAGCCGCCGCCGCCGCGGGACTTGCCGGGGCAAATGGCGTCGTAGATGCCCTTGTCCCAGATTTCGATATTCATGGCTGTGGTGCGATAACCGGCTTCCTTGAAGCGGTCGATATTGCGGAGGTCCAGCGGTGCGGCCACGGTGGCGGTGCCGTTGAAGTCCTCACGGCCGGTGTGGCGCTGGATGGATTCTGCGACATCCAGGTAGTACTCAAGTTCGCGCCGCTCAGGGATGACGCCGCCGCTGATGGTGAGGTGGTCGATGGCGTCCTCGGCATAGGCCTGGGCCACGGTCTCGCCGATCTGCTTGGCGTTCTTCCAGAAGATGTTCTGGCGGTCGGCGTAGGTATCCTTGGTGTAGTTGATGTTGCAGAACAGGCAGTCCTCGCCCTTGTCCTTGTAGGAGCATTCATTGCTGTAGACCACGAACAGGTGGCGCTGGGCATAGAGGGCTCCGATGGTCGACATGTCCTTGCCGTCCGAGGTCTTGAGGCCGTAGAAGCCCGGACGCGGCTGGAAGGTCACCTCGGCCAGTTCCCGGCCTTCGTGGACGATGACGGTGCGGCTGCCGTCCAGGATGATCTTGTGGGTGGATTTCGGGTTCCAGCGGAACGGCACCGACAGCCCATGCGGCAGCAGGAAATTAGACGGCAACTCGTCGTCATGGATTTCGAAATCCATCTCGAACAGGCAGTGGACCTGTTCCTGGGCCTTGACGCCGGGCTGGATGAAGGCCTGCGCCTCGGGGCTGATGGCGATGCCGTTGGTCACCACCTCCGCCTTCAACGCCAGTTCGCGCCACAAATTGTCCTTCAGTTCGGTGATCGTCGCTGACATGGCATGGTCCTCGTCTGAAATGGTTCGTCTAAAGCATCCACCGGCCGCCATTGACGTCGAGCGTGGCGCCAATCAGGTACGAAGCGCCGTCGGAGGCCAGGAAGAGCACCGCCGCGGCGATCTCGGCATTGTCGCCGAGTCGACCGGCGGGAATGTCCTCAAGGAAACGGGTCTGCCGTTCGGGTGGGAAGGTGTCCCAGATCGCGCCCAGCCTCGGCCCGCTGCGGATGATGCCGGGCGCCACCGCGTTGACATTGATGCCGAACGGCGCCGCTTCCTTGGCTAATTGGCGGGTGAATGCCTGCACGCCCGCCTTGGCGGCGGAGTAGTGCGGACCGGCCAGCACGGTCAGGGCCCGTCCCGCCTGGGACGAGATGTTGATGATCTTGCCCGAGCGCTGGTCCTTCAGGATCGGCAGGACCGCCTGGGATACCAGAAACACGCTTTTCAGGTTGGTGGCGATGACGCTGTCCCAGTCCTCCTCCGCCAGGTCGGCGACGGTGCGGGCTCCGGAACTGCCGCCGGCATTGTTGACCAGGACGTCGATGCGGCCGAAGGTCCTGACGGCCCCCGCGACCAGGGCTGTCACCTGGGCCTTGGCGGTGACGTCGGCTGGAATTCCCACCGCTTCGCGGCCCAGATCGCGAATCTCGGCGGCCACAGCTTCCACCCGGTCATGGTCGCGGCCATTGACCACCACCTTGGCGCCTTGGCGGGCGAACTCGAGCGCGATCTCGCGCCCGATGCCCGAGGATGCGCCGGTGACCAGCGCGACTTTATCCGTGAACGACATGTGTCTCGACCTTCCTTGGGGGAACATACAATACAAGGCGGCGATGTAACGCCGAAGTCTAGTAGGCCACAGGGCTAACGGTTGGCGAGGGGCCGCCCAGATATGGTGCGGCGACCAGCCCGGTTGTCAGGATGGCGTGTTACAGGCCCAGAATTAGCAGCCAAGGCAAGGCGAGGAGCCCTAATGTTGCCGCCCGACCGCCTGTGGAATCTGCCTCCATTCCCCCGTTGATCTCCCCACCCCCATAATCCGCCGAGATGTTGCCAGGAGTGGAGTGCGATATCAACCTAAAAACTACTAGCTAGTAGATAATCGCTTTTGGTTCCGGCATGATGCCGTCATGACTCAATGAGGATGTGAGGAATCATGCGGCTCTTTTTCCCGTTCGGCATTCTGGGGCTGGCCTTATCCCTCCTCGTAACGCTTCCTGCCAGAGCCGAGGTCGCCGAGGTACGGCTGACCCAGCAATTCGGCCTGTCCTATCTGCCGTTGATTGTCGCCCGGGTAAATCATCTGATCGAGAAGCAGGCCAAGGCGGCCGGGATCGACGATCTCAAGGTGTCGTTTACCCAGCTTAGTGGCGGTTCCGCCATCAATGACGCTTTGCTGGCCGGGGTGGTGGATTACGGCGTGGCGGGAATCGCCCCGGCCCTGGTCGCCTGGGACAAGACCCGGGGCAATGCGGATATCAAGGCGGTGGCGGCGCTGGATTCGGTGGCGGTGTATCTCAACACCAACAAGGCTTCGATCCGGAGCATCAAGGATTTCACCGAAGCCGACCGCATCGCCGTGCCTGCGGTCAAGGTGTCCATCCAGTCGGTGCTGTTGCAGATCGCCGCCGAGCAGGCTTGGGGGCCGGGTGAGTATGGCCGATTGGACCCACTGACCGTCAGCATGAAGCATCCCGATGCCAATGCCGCCTTGCTCAGTGGTCTGGCGGGGCTCAGCGCCCATTTTGCCCAGCCGCCCTACAGTCTCACCCAGTTGGAGGCTCCCCATATTCATAAGCTGTTGTCCAGTCACGACATCCTCGGCGGGCCGGCGACCCTGAATCTGGTCTACACCACCGCCAAATTCCGCGAGCAGAATCCCAAGGTTTATGCTGCGGTGCTGGCGGCGCTGCGCGAGGCCGATGCCTTCATCGCCGCCAATCCCGCCGCCGCCGCCCGCATCTATGTGGACGAGGAGAAACCGGGCAAGCCAGTCGATTACATCCAGGGAGTGATCGCCTCCAAGATTCTCGGCGATTACAGCGTGGTGCCCTTTGGCACCCTCCGGATCGCCGATTTCCTCTATCGGACCGGCACCTTGCGGGGCAAGGCGTCGTCGTGGCGGGATTATTTCTTTCCCGAGATCCACGACCAAGCAGGCAGCTGAGGAGACCCTCATCATGAACCAGCCGATGATAGGGCGGCGCAACTTGCTGCGACTTGGTCTTGCCGCGGGTGCCGCCGCCACCGCCGCCGGTTCGGCGCGGGCGGAGGAACTGGCTGTGCCGGAATGGTCCACGGGATTGGGCAAGCCGGTGCTCAGCCCAGCCTATGGCCAGCCGTCGCCATTCGAGAAGAACGTGGTGCGGCGGACCTGGACCAAGGGGCCGTTGGAGCAAGCTTCCAGCATGACGCCGCTGGCCGATCTGCACGGTATCATCACCCCCAATGGCCTTCATTTCGAGCGTCATCACTCTGGCGTGCCGACCATCGATCCTGACCGCCATCGCTTGGTGGTCCATGGTCTGGTCCGGCGCAATCTGTCCTTCACCATGAACGATCTGCTGCGGTTTCCATCGGAGTCGCGCATTCATTTCCTGGAGTGCTCGGGCAACGGCAATTCGGAATGGGCCAAGCCGGTGCGCGATTCGGTCCAGGGAACCCATGGCCTGATCTCCTGCTGCGAATGGACCGGGGTGCCGTTGGCCACATTGCTGGACGAGGCGGGATTGCTGCCAGAGGCGAAATGGGTTCTGGCCGAAGGCGCCGATAGCGTCAAAATGAGCCGTAGCCTGCCCTTGAATACCCTGCTGGATGACGCCCTGGTGGTCTATGCCCAGAATGGCGAGGCCCTGCGTCCCGAGCAGGGCTATCCGGTTCGGCTGCTGTTGCCCGGGATCGAGGGCAATATGAGCATCAAATGGCTGCGTCGGCTTAAACTGGCGGCAGAACCATTCTACAGCCGCGAGGAAACTTCCAAATACACCGACCTGCTGCCCAGCGGTAAAGCCCGCATTTTCAGTTTCGAGATGGACGTCAAATCGGTCATCACCCGGCCATCGGTGGGCCAGAAGCTGACGGAGACCGGCATCCGCGAAATCGTCGGTCTGGCCTGGAGTGGCCGGGGGCGTATCCGCGCGGTGGAGGTCTCGGCCGATGGCGGGAAGAGCTGGCTTCCTGCCCGGTTGCAGGGCCCGATTCTCCCCAAATGCCTGACCCGTTTCACCTTGCCTTGGGACTGGCAAGGGCAGGCGGCGGTATTGCAAAGCCGGGCCACCGACGACAGCGGCTTTGTCCAGCCGTCGCGGGACCAACTGGTGGCGGCGCGCGGGGTCAACTCCTACTACCACTACAACGCCATCCAGTCGTGGAAAGTGGCTTCCAGTGGCGAGGTGACCAATGTCCATGTCTAGGATCGCGATGGCGGCTGTCTTGGCCCTGGCTGCAACCGCCTGCGCCACTGCCCGGCCCGAGCGCCTCGGAATCGGCCATCAGGTCACCGAGGCCGAGATTGCCCGTTGGAATATGGACGTCTCCCCGGATAATGGCGGCCTGCCCTTTGGTCATGGCAGCGTTGCCGGTGGTCGGCTTATTTATGACCGGGTCTGCGCCACCTGCCATGGCGGCAAGGGTGAAGGCGTGGCTCCCAGTCCCCGTCTGGCCGGTGGCATGGGCAGCTTGGCGACGGCCAAGCCGGTACAGACCATCGGCAGTTTCTGGCCCTATTCGGAAACCGTGTTCGACTATGTCCGCCGGGCCATGCCCTTTTCCGATCCGGGCTCGCTGAGCGATGACGAGGTCTATGCCGTGACCGCCTATCTGCTTTACCTCAACGGCATTGTCCCGGCGGATGCCGATCTGGATGGCCCTCGCCTTGCCGCCATCCGCATGCCCAACCGCGACGGTTTTATCCGGGATGACCGGCCCGATACCGGTCAGGCCCGATGAAGGGACAGAATCTCTCCCAGCTTCTTCCGGTCGGCCTTGCCGGTGCGGCCGGTGGGGAGCTCGTCGACGAAGTGAATGGCGTCGGGCCGCTTGAACTTGTCCAGCCGGTCGGCGGTCCAGGCCCGGAGGGAATCGGCGTCGGCCTGTTGGCCGGGCTTGAGCAGGATGGCGGCGTGAATTCGCTCCCCCAGCAGCGGATCGGGCAGCCCCGTGGCCAATGCCAGGGCGACGGCGGGATGGGATTGCAGGGCCAGTTCCACCTCTTGGGGATAGACCTTGTTGCCACCCCTGGAGATCATCTCCTTGGCGCGCCCGACCACTTCGATGATGCCGTCTTTGCTGGCGCGGGCAAGGTCTCCGGTGCGGAAGAAGCCGTCGGCGAAGCTGGCGGCGGTAAGGTCGGGTTGGCCGAGATAGCCGCTCATAATGGTTTCGGTCTGGATCTGCAATTCACCCACGGTGCCGGTTGGCACCGGATGGCCAACCTCGTCGGCGATCCGGATACGCACGCCTGGGCCAGGACGGCCCACCGCGCCTGGATGCTCGGCCAGATCATGGCCGTGGAGAAAGAGGTCGCAGGTGCCGGTCTCGGTCAAGCCGAAGATATTGAACAGCGTGGTGGTGGCGAAGGCTTCCGCCACCGCCTGTCCCAGTGGCCCCGACAGCAGTTCTCCGCCGGTGTAGATGTGGCGAAGCGATGGCGTGTCGGGGGTAAGGCCGCTGGCGAGGATCGCCCGCAGCATGGTCGGAACCAGGGCGGTGCGGGTGATGGCGTGATGCCTGATGTCCCGCAGGACCGAAGCGGGGTCGAATTTTTGGTGGATCACCAGCAATCCGCCGGTGGTCAGCGTCAGCAGCGAAACCCATAGGCCGAAGCTGAAGGTGATCTGTAATGTCAGCAGGGTGCGTTCGCCGGCCTGGAAATCCAGCATGCGACGATTATTGTCCAGCTTGGTGGCCAGGGCGGAATGAGACAGCACCACGCCCTTGGGCAGCCCTGTCGAGCCGGAGGTGAACACCACCACGGCGGCGTCCTCCAGCAAGGGATCGGC
>Ga0316224_1001981_pt1 | contig 20117 bp, 15 predicted proteins | sample TBH18013metaG_FD_206254 | JGI IMG/M metagenome (GOLD analysis project Ga0316224, IMG submission 206254) | Freshwater microbial communities from Trout Bog Lake, Wisconsin, USA - TBH18013 | ecosystem: Environmental > Aquatic > Freshwater > Lake > Hypolimnion/Profundal zone | place: USA: Wisconsin... | reverse complement strand
CCGCAGCACTGCTTCAAGCGCTTGCCGGTCTGCATCAGCCAATATTATGTTTTCTTGTGGTCGGGCCATGGCGGCAATATAACATATTTCAAGGTTTTTTGATAGAACTAACCGCTCAGTCCACTAGTCTTCCTCAGCCTCTGATCCGAGAACCGGTACAAGACCGACTGACGGCGCAACGCGACATCGTCCCTATGGCCTCGTCGGGGCGGATTTAATGTTGGCAATCCACACGGTTGCATTTGGTAAGATTTATCTTACACTTATCGATACTGTTAGTTGAACAAGTGGGCGCGGAATTTTTAAAACCGCCGCCAGATATGATCTACTGAAGCAACTATCCACCAAGTAACAAGCGCAAGTGATATATATGAGCCCTAAAAAAGATAATTTTTTAGAATTCATGAACGTCAAGATAAGTGCTGTTCATTATATAGATGTTTATGAAATTATTAAAAAAGCCATCTCGAGTGGACTGAAAGAATATATCTGTCTCACCGACGTTGGGAATGTCATAAGTGCGAGCCGCGATGATTTGCTAAAGAACGCGATTAACACGTCTCTTTTATCTTTGGCTGATGGCGCACCTTTGGCTTGCTACGCCAGGCTGGCGGGCTACCGTAACATTGAACGAATTTCGGGAGTTCGATTGATGGAATCGTTATTTGCCGAACGGGATGGTCATTCACATTACTTGCTGGGCGACACGGATCAGACCATACAAAAAGTCATCAAAAAAGTCAGAGCTGATTACAGAGGCATTATCATCACCGGTCATAGCCCGCCTTTCAAGGATTTTGATCAGAATGACAATAGGAAAATGATCAAGAAAATCCTTAAGGCAAAACCCGACATCATCTGGGTATGCTTTGGCGGTGGGAAACAAGAAAAATGGATGAAGGACAATGTAGACAGTCTTGAGAGAGGGGTTATGGTCGGGGTGGGATCTGCGTTGAGATGGTTCACAGATGATCTGCAGGTCCCCCCCGTGATCTTACAGAAATTATGCCTACAATGGCTCTACAGACTGGTTTGCGAACTAAAAAAAGATCCGCGAAAAGGTATGAAATTCTTCATAGAGAGACAGTTATATAAGTTCCCAACTTTTCTATTTAAATTTCCATTTGAGTTAGCTCTCGCTCGTAGACGATACAAACAGCAGAACAGGAAGACTGACGGGAGAAGAAATCCGCACTAACGGAAAGGGTGTGCTCTCTGTCCGACCGGCACAGTGCCTCTAAAAGTGCCATTGCAGTTGAGTGATGTTCCTTTTCGTTCGGCCAGATCCACGCTCCCAGAGGTAGAGAATCTCCTTGATCGCATCGGAAAGGAAAACCGGGAGGGGAGGAAGGAATTGGGCAAACAGCTCGGCAGTAAGAGCCGGACTCGCGGCAGCTGCCGGCGGGCCAGGATCTCGACAAACGCGGCAAACGCAGCAACGGCATCAACAAGATAATCCGACCTTACTCCGGATAGATCGAGGAAGACAGCTTACGGCGTAGGGAGACACTGACCTTGACCATAGGGATAGGTGCAGGGGGAGAGAGATAACGCGCACCAGGTCGCCCAGAGAGGAATACTCCGGAGAGAAGGAGCACCAGAGGGGAACGGAAACCAAGGGAACCATCAATCTCAAGGGAGAGAGGGAATCGTGACAGAGGAAGGGAGGGACCGTAAGGAGGGGGCAAGCCTCCGGGTGTGGTCGCCCAGTTGAGATAGTGCTGTCAAAGTTAAATTGTGACTCTCAAGTTGAGCGTGTTCGGTTCGCTCCAAAGGGGGAGATCATGTCCGTGACCAGCTACGGAAGGTACGATTGGGAGTTGGACGCCAAGGGTCCTGGGCGCTGCGTGGACCACCAGGGACACAGGGCGCGTAGACGCCGCAACCATCTCGAACGTTTTGGGGTTGCCACACACCCTTCCCACGCGATACCGTCTCACCACCGCGTCCAGTCAGGTCAGGCCATTCTCAAGGGACCAAAATGCGAAGGGGACGCTGCTGCCATCTAGGAGGTCTGTCATACCAACCTGTCGTGTAGTCGCCGAGGCTGAAAGTTCTATGCTCATCTACATATTTTGTATATCCAGGTAAAGTGAAGAGCCCACAATCTCACCATGTGATGCGTTTAGATTTACCGCAATAATCTCCCCGGGGAATCGGTCCTCTGACATGAAAGCCTGCGGCAGCACTAAATAAGCGCTTAGAACATTCTCTGGATACCTGCCGTGACATACCAGTCGTTTTTCAACTGGATTCCGTTCACGTATTGATAGAGGGGGATTCCGCCCTCTATCCCGAGGCTTAAGGGACCGACGCTCACACTTGTACCGATAAATCCGTCGAGCCGCTGTCCGCCGGAGTTGCTGGGATCGGCGTCGGGGGTCGGCACCCCCATCGTCGGATCGAGGAGTTTGTCAATCTCGGGGTCATGCCCCTTGATGCGGCCCGTGTCGTTATAGGTCAGTCGCAGCCAGGTGGAGGCCGGGCCGAGGGCACGCTGGAGCCAGCCCATCACTTTAACGCTATCGCCGAGGCTGTAGCCGTTATTCTTCTCGGTACGATAGGTATATGCGGCCTGTGCCCCCCAATTCCACATGGCATCGGCACTTAGGTCATTGTAGGTCAATGCGGGCTTCAGATCGTAAGTGCCCGAGCCAAGTTGCATATCGTAAGGGGCACGGAAAGTCATCCCCATGGTTGTGAACTGCTGCTCAGTACTGCCAGTCGGTATGCTGAGACCAAGGCTTCCGACCAAGTATTTGTTGATTTTGTATAGCCCACGTAACTCCGTGTCACCGATGCCGCTTGTTCGCATGGGCGATGTGCCCATATCGCCCATGCCCATGTTCATCAGCATCTCCATCTTGCTGCCCAGATAGCTAGCCGTACCCATCAAAGTAATGCGGTCAGTGACTCCATACATGACCATTAACATATGCATGTACATGTCCATATCGGTGGGCGCCATCATGTACCGACTTGGAATTACACTGTCTGTGGGTATGTTGGTGGTTCCTGAGCGGAGACCGTGCATGTTCATGTACGTGAATTTGTAGTTTGCCATCCACATGCCTGCTGGGTGGGTATGATAGATGTCGTCTTCAAAAGCAGGGTTGTACAGCAAATGGGCACCTACTCCCATATGCGCACCATGACCATGACTCGTCGGGGTTGTACTCTCCAGTTCTTCATTGGCTGTCCTGAGAGCCACGTCGAATGTTGTCACTTCTCCGCCGTTTTCCTTCACGAATTTACGTGCATCTACTTCCCTGGCAAAAGCCCATTTTGCCGGAGAGTTCATTCCTCCGTTCTTCGAACCGCCGATAACCCAGGTAGCCTTATTAGCATGAATCAACTCTTTTGTTGAATAATCCGCAACCATGAGCGACTTGAGCTTCCCTTTTTTCTGTTTAATCTCTTCCGCCGCGCAGTGGATGCTGCAGACTCCGATTTTTGCCCCGTTGTCATAGACAAGCAGCATCCGACTGCGGGCAAAAACCTGCCGGTCCATCCCGCATTGATCGCAGGCTTCGGGATTCTCAATTTTCTCTGTTGCAGCAACGGCAACACCGGTAAAAAGTAGACACATCATCAGTATAATAATGTTTTTTCCCATAGCATTACTCCCTCTATAATAACTGACTGCACTCCTAGAGCATGACGCCCAATCCCATACGGCCATGGTCGGTACGTCTACCCACCAAATACAACCCCTCGGTACTTCTGTAGGGTCACGATGTTTATCATGCTGCGGATTTCACTGTCACAGCAGGCTTCCCACCAGCCGGTTCAAAGACTCCAGCGAGGCGCTCCCCACGATCTTGTAATGCATCATTCCGCTTCAGTCCAGGATGAAGGTCTTGGGCACGCCAACCGCCTCGTACTCCCGCGCCATCTTGGTCTCCGGGCCCGTATAAATCGGGTAGCGCGCCCCCCAGATGCCGCAGCGCAGCTCAGATCTTACCGTCTTCACGGAGTCCTCCTTGTCGCTGGCCATCAGCTGGCCGCGGGCAGGTACACCTCCCAGCTGAAGAGCCCGTTGTCAGGGAGCAGCCGGGCCCGGTGGTCCGTGTAGGTAGCCATAAGCCGGTTCACCAGGAGCAGGCAGCCCTCAGCCGAGGGGTGCTCCGGCGGGGTGCTCAGGAAGGCAGCCACGGCGGTCTGCAGCACGCCGTCGCACTCGATGGGCTCCTTCATGTAGTGGATCCCCTGGGCGATCACCCCCGCGGCATCGAGAATGATCTCCAGGGGGGGAGCTGCTCCAGGCCGAGCACCTCCTCGGCGACCGCCAGCCCTTTCTTGATCTGTTTGCGCGTCAGCTGCGGGGATAGTCCCATCTGCCAGTGACTGATGAACCAGTCCGTGGCGACATTGAGGGCCGGGATCACCATCAGGAACAGGCGCTGGCTGTCCTGGGTGGCGAAATGGCTGCTCGCCGAGAATACCGGGTGCACCTTCTCGCAAAAGGTGGCGTGCCCCAGTTCATGCAGGAAGTCCAGATCCGTGCTGCACTTAAGCTTTTGGTCCGGGACCAGGATGACATGGGACTTGGTGCGCGGATAGGATACGATGCGCAGCGCCGCCAGCTCGTGGGGCTGCTCCAGAACCGGCCAGTCCAGCTCGCTGCGCACCTTTTTTACCAGCCCCTTCACTGTCACGGTTTTCGCGGTCATTTTCCCCCCTCCCAACCCTGCTCCCCTCCGGGAGAGGGATTATGGTGCGGTTAATTGCCCTGCCTGCGGCGCAACCAGGCGGCCGGAGAGCTCCCGGCGCAGCACGAAGTTCCACTTCCAGATCTCGTAGACCGCCGGATACACCATGAGTTCCATGAGAAACGAGGTGAAGATCCCCCCCACCATGGGGGCCGCGATATGCTTCATCACGTCGGAGCCGGTGCCGCTTCCGAGCATGATGGGGACCAGGCCGAGAAACATGGTCGCCACGGTCATCACCTTGGGCCTCAGCCTCTTGACGGCTCCCTCCAGGATCGCCTGGTGCAGCTCGTCCCGGCTCCCCAGCCGCCCCTCGCGCCCGGCCTGCCGGTAGGCAAGATCGAGATAGAGCAGCATGAAGACGCCGGTCTCGGCGTCCACCCCGAGCAGGGCGATCAGCCCCACCCAGACCCCGACGCTCATGTTGTATCCCAGGAGGTAGAGAAACCAGACCGCACCGACCGCGGAGAAGGGGACGGCGAGCAGGACGATGAGGGTCTTCACCATGCTCCGGGTGTTGAGATAAAGCAGGGCCAGGATGAAGAAGACCGTGAGCGGGACGATCAGCTGCAGGCGCTCCCTGACCCGCTGCATCGCCTCGTACTGCCCGCTCCAGACGGCTGCGTAGCCCGGCGGAAGTTCGATCTTGTCCCTGATGAGCGCCCCGGCCTCGGCAATGAAGCTCTCCGGGTCGCGGCCGTCCAGATCGACGTAGACGTAGCCGGTCAAAAGGCCGTCCTCGTCGCGGATCATGGAGGGGCCCGCCGTGACGCCGATCTCGGCCAGCTGCGCCAGGGGGATCTGCTTCTTCCCTCCGGAAACCGGCACCAGCACCCGCCCCAGGGCGCCCAGGTCGCTTCGGAAGTCGCGCTTGTAGCGCACGTTCACCGGGTAGCGCTCGCGCCCCTGCACCGAGGTGGTCACGTTCTCCCCGCCGATGGCGCTCTGCACCACGGCCTGCGCCTCGTCGATGCCAAGGCCATAGCGGGCGAGCTTCTCGCGGTTCCATTTGACGTCCAGGAAATAGCCGCCGCCGGTGCGCTCCGCGAACACCGAGCGGGCCCCCGGCACCCCACGTAACAGCGACTCGATGCGGGTGCCGAGTTCCTCGATGGCGACCAGGTCCGCCCCGGAGAGCTTCAAGCCGATCGGGGTGCGGATTCCGGTGGTAAGCATGTCGATGCGCCCCTTAACCGGCATGGTCCAGGCATTGGAGAGCCCGGGGAGCCTCAGGGCGTCGTTCATGAGGCCCACCAGCTCCTCCCGGGAGACCCGGTCCGGGGTGATATGGCGCAACGGCCCCTTGGTCCACTCCGGAAAGCCGCTGTACCAGGTCTCCTTGCGGCGCCACTGGTCGCCCGGTTTCAGGATCACCACCGTCTCCAGCATGGAAAGCGGTGCCGGATCGGTGGAGCTCTCGGCCCGCCCCGCCTTGCCGAGCACCCGGTCCACCTCGGGAAAGCTCTTGATGATCCGGTCCGTGACCTGGAGCAGTTTCCCCGCCTCGCCGATGGAGATCCCCGGCATGGTGGTGGGCATGTACAACAGCGAACCCTCGTCGAGCGCCGGCATGAACTCGTTGCCCAGCTTGAGGAACACCGGGAGCGTGACGGCGACCAGCGCGAGGGCCACGCCGATGACCAGCCATTTGCGGCGCAGCGTCCAGGCCGCCAGCGGCTGGTAGAGCCGGATCAGCACCCGGCTGACCGGGTGCTCCCGCTCGGAGCGGATCTTTCCGACCAGTACCGCGTTGGCCGCACTGCAGAGCCAGCGCGGGCGGAAGCTGAAGTTCCTCACGTGGGTCAGCGAGAGCCTCAAGGCCGGGTCGAGGGTGATGGTCAAAAGGGCGGCCACCACCATGGCGAGGGTCTTGGTGTAGGCCAGCGGCCGGAACAGGCGCCCCTCCTGGGCCTCCAGGGTCAGCACGGGGAGAAAGGAGACCGCGATCACCAGGAGCGCGAAGAAGCTCGGGGCGGCCACCTCCTTGATCGCCGCGAGCACGACGGCGCGGTGGTCCCCGGGGCGCCCCTGGTTCTCCCAGAGCTCCATTTTCTTGTGGGTCTGCTCCACCACCACGATCGCCGCGTCCACCAGGGCGCCGATGGCGATGGCGATCCCCCCGAGGCTCATGATGTTGGCGTTGATCCCCAAAAGCTGGAAGGGGAGAAAGGAGATCAGGACCGCCAGCGGGATGGTGATGATCGGGATCAGGGCGCTCGGGATGTGCCAGAGAAAGAGCAGCACCACGAACACCACGATGAGGATCACCTCGACGATGGTGGATTTCAGGTTGCCGATGGCACGGGTGATCAGCTCGGAGCGGTCGTAGACGGCCTCGACCTTCACCCCGGAGGGAAGCCCCGGCTCGATCTCCTTCAGCTTCGCCTTGACCCGCCCGATGACGTCCAGGGCGTTTTGCCCCTGGCGCATCACCACGATGCCGGAGACCGTCTCGCCGGTGCCGTCCAGCTCCGCGCAGCCGCGCCTCAAGTCCGGCCCCATGACGACCTGTCCCACGTTTTTCACCCGGACCGGCGCCCCGTCCTCGCTGCTGGAAAGGACGATATCCTCCAGCTCGCCCACGCTGCGGGCGTAGCCCAGGCCCCGCACCATGTACTCGGTGCCGCCGAACTCGATCAGGCGCCCCGCCGAGTCGGAGTTGCCGCCGCGCACCGCCTCCACGACGCGGTTGATGGAAAGCCCGTAGGACTGGAGCCGGTTCGGGTCGAGGTTGATCTGGTACTGGCGCCCGTAGCCGCCCAGGGGGGCCACCTCGGCGACACCGGGCACCGACTTCAGGTGGTAGCGCAGGTACCAGTCCTGGACGCTTCTGAGCTCCGCCAGGCTGTGCTTGCCGGAGCTGTCGGTCAGCGCGTACTGGTAGATCCAGCCAAGCCCGGTGGCGTCGGGTCCCAGCTCGGTCCGCACCCCTGCGGGGAGGCGCTGCAGCACGCCGGAGAGGTACTCCTGGGTGCGCGAGCGGGCCCAGTAGATGTCGGTTCCCTCCTCGAAGATGACGTACACGAAGGAGTAGCCGAAATCGGAGAAGCCGCGCACGCTCTTCACCTTGGGGGAGCCGAGCATCGCCGTCACGATCGGGTAGGTCACCTGGTCCTCGACGATGTCGGGGCTGCGGTCCCAGCGCGAGTAGATGATCACCTGGGTGTCGGAGAGGTCCGGGATGGCGTCCAGCGGCAGCTTGTGCATGGCGTACCAGCCGGCCAGGGCGGCCAGGGCGACCAGCACGAAGACGATCATCCGGTTGTTGGCGGAAAAGTCGATGACGCGGTTAATCATGTCGGCCGCCGGGCTGCGGGCCCTGCTTCGGGGCTCCCTGCTGCATGGTTTTCTGCTGCGCAGGCTCCGCCTGGTGCGCCCGGTAGGCCAGAAATTTGGCCGGTGTCTTGTCGAACTCGGACTTGCAGCCGGCGGAGCAGAAGTAATAATTTTTCCCGCCGTAGGCGCTCTCCAACCCTGCAGCGTGGGCCTGCCCTTCATCGACCAGCATGCCGCAGCGCGGATCGATGCTCCCGGTTCCCGAGGCGGCAGCCGCTGCCGGCTGGCTCCCCTTCATCCGGCTCTCGGAGTCGAGCAGGAAGTTTCCCGAGACGACGACCCGCTCACCCGCCTGAAGCCCCTTGACGATCTCGACCCGGTCGCCCGTGGCGCGGCCGGTCTCCACGGTGCGCGGCTGGTAGCGGCCCGGGGAGAGCTCCACGAAGACGCTTTTGCGCAGCCCCGAGTCGAGCACCGCTTCGCTCGGCACGGTCAGCGCCGCGGGCATGGAGACCTTGAAGGCGACATCGACGAACATGTCGGGGCGCAGGGAAAACCCGGGATTGTCCGCGGCAAGCCGCAGTTTTAGGGTGCGCGTGGCGGGGTCGAAGCGGGGGGGGATGTCGGTCAGGCTCGCGAAGCACGGCTTTTTCAGGTAGGGGGAGCTGACCTCCATCCTCATGCCGGGGCGGGTCAAAAGCGCCGCGTCATCGTAGATGTCAACCAGGATCCAGACCCGGGAGAGGTCGGCAATCCGGTACAGGTCGGTCCCTCTCACGAAGCGCTGGCCGCTGGATACGTTGCGGTTCAGGATGAATCCCGGCGCCGGGGACCTGATCTCGACGTTGTCGGTCCCCTGCAGGGAGCGCTGGATGGCGTCCAGTTGCGGCTCGCTCATCCCCAGGTTCCGCAGCGACACCTTGTAGCTTTCCAGGTTCGAATTGTTGGTGTCGACCTGAGTGGCGACCTCGCCCTCGCTCGCCTCGGTGCGCTTCAGGGACCTCAGGGCGTAGAGGTAGGCCTTCAGCCCCGAGAAAAATTCCGGTGCGTAGAAGGTGGCCAGGACCTGGTCCTTTTGGACCAGGCTGTCGGTGGTCGGGGGGAGCACCTTTTTCACCCAGCCGTCTGTTGCCGCCGTGATGCGGAAGACCCGGTTCTCGTCGGGCACCACCGTCCCCGGCATCCTGATGGTCTGGCTCCAGGGGGCCTTTTCCACCGCCTCCACCTGGACGCCGATCAACTGCTCCATGCCGGGCTGCAACTGGACCACGCCGGGCGCCGCCGGGCCGGCGGAAGAACCGCTTCCCGGGCGCGCAACCGCGTCGCTGTACACCGCTTCCAGGGGCATGCCGCAGGGGGCCACCCCCGGCTTGTCACCCCTAAAACCCGGATTCATGGGATCGGCGTAGTAGAGAATCTTGCGCCCGCCCGCGGGGGCCGTACCGCTGGCACGCTGACTGTATCCCGCAAAGAAGAAACCGGCTGCGACAAGGAGCAGAAGCAATGCGACCGTACGATTTCTCATAGTAAGGGACCTCATGGGCCGGCAGGGAAGTCATCCGCTGCCGGACTATAGCATTAAAAAGAAATCACCGCAATTAAAGCAAGCCCCGCTAAATAACCGCGGGGCTTGAATTAGTTCACGTGCTCCAGGGGGACAGGCAGTATGAGCACTTTATACGAATGACCAATCCCTCCTGTTACTTCACGACCAGTGAATGCATCATGTCGTGTTCTTCGTGCTCAAGGATGTGGCAGTGCCAGACGTACTCCATACCACCGGTGCGCGGGCTGGGAGGAGTCACGATGATCTTCCCGGTGGAATCCTTAATCTGAGTGTTGGTAAGGTCGAATTTCATCATAACGCGGGTGACGGTCCCCGGGTACATGGCTACGGTCTCCTTCCAACCCTGCTCGTTCTTCTCGGGCGCCACCGGATTACCCAGGAAGTTGCTGAAGTTCAGGTTGGCAACGTCGAAGAGTTGCCGGTTGATGAGTTGTACGTTCACCAGGTGGAAGTGCATGGGATGCGTGTCGCCGGTGGTGTTGAAGACCTCCCAGATCTCTGTGTCGCCGTTACTGACAGTTTCCTGGGTGGAGCCGATGGTTTGCGGCAGGCCGGCCGGCGCATAGTTGAGGTAGGTGGCCGAACCGTCCAGCGGTGAGCCGTAGGGGGCATCGGCATTGCCGAGAATCTGGATCAGGCGCCCATAGGCGTCGAAGTACTCGTTCAGCGAGAGGAAGCGTGTCTTGGTTCCCGGCGGCGGGGTGCTGGTGCCGGCCTTCACGAAGAGCGGATCGTTCCCCGCGGTGAGGTCGGTGCTGGTGCCGATCTGCAGCGGCAGGTCGGCGCTGGTGGCGGCAACCACCTTGAAGCGCATCAGGACGCGGGTGTTGGGGCCGAAGCCGTTCTTGGTGGTGCCGTTCACCGGGTTGCCGACGCCGAACAGGCCGGTTCCCACGTTCCAGCCCGGGAAGTAGTCGTTGCGGTCGTCGCCGCTTGGGTACGGTGCCGGCGCGTCGTTGTAGAGGATGAGGCTTTTGCCGGCGTAGTTGGCGAAGTCGACGATCAGGTCGGGACGCTCGGCGCACGCCACCACGAGCGACTTCTTGATCTGCCAGGGGGCCACCTGGCCGGTGGTCGGGTCGGGCGGCGTAGTGAAGGTGAAGGGCTGGTTGGTGCTGACCTTGACCGGTTTGGCCAGGAAGCCGCCTTCGGTACCGATCTGCAGGAATGAGGGAGCACCGGTAGCGGCGTTGACGAAGGCGGCGTTGGTCGGGGTGCCGTTCTTGCCCAGAGTAATGCCGTTGGGGGTGCCGTCGTCCACGTAGATCTGCAGGTTGAGGAAACGGGCGTTGCAGGCGTTCAGCATGCGCAGGCGGTAGCGGCGCGCCTCGACCGTCGCCTGGGGGAAGACCGTGCCGTTCACCAGCATGGTGTCGCCGAAGAATTCCGGGATCGACGAGGCGTCGGGAAGTGGCAGCCCGCCAGCGCCGAGATCCCAGCGGCCGGCGCCGGTGGTCGGGTTGTTCGCCTCGTAGGTGTGGGCATACCAGAGGCTCCCCGGCTTGGTGGCGCAGCTTTGCACCAGCGAACTCCAGAGCGGGTCCTTGGTCTTGATGTCCGGGCCGACGAAGATCTTGTCCTGGAAGACCAGGGGGATCTCGTTGCCGCCCGCCTCGATGTAGTTGGGGAGCCCTTTGGGGATCAGCCCGGCCTCGTAGCTGTCGCGCAGGATGAGGGCCGAGGCCACGCCGGCGTAGGCGTTCAAGCGGGTGATGCCGTAGGCATGGTCGTGGTACCAGAGAAAGCGCGCGCTCTGGTTCAGGGGATAGTAGTACTCGGCGGCAGTCGGCAGCGGCCGGGGGTTCAGCACCTTGTTGTTCAGGAAGCTAAGGCCGTGGTCACCGCAGGAGCTCCACCAGTCGAACGGCCCGCCGTCGCTGATCCAGGGGACCAGGCCGCCGTGCAGATGGACCGCGGTCCGGTTGACCGCCTGGTTGGCGCCCGGGATGGTGGTGTCCACCGGGAGGATGTGCTTGTTCACGAAGAGCAGGTTGTAAAAGCTGATCTGGATCGGCACTCCCTTCTGGCCGATGATGATGCCGCCCAGGTGGGTGGGGGTGGTGTTGCCGCCCAGGCCGACCGTCGGGTTGTAGCCCCAAAGGGTGGTCGGTCCCAGGGTCGGGCAGACGCCGGGGTCCTGAAACTGGTCGATAAGTATGTCGTAGTGGGTGACTCCGGTGACCGGCGCCGGGTTGGAACTCGGCAGCGCCACCGGGATGCCGCCGGGGCCGACACCGCGCAGCGTGGTGCCGAAGAGCGGGATTCCGGGACTTTGGGCAAAGGCCTGTGCCTCGCCCGAGCCCATCCAACGCAGGGGGAGCGGGAGCAGCGATGCGCCACCGGCCAGAGCAGTGATCTTCAAGAACTTCCGCCTGTTAATCTTCATTCGTGTCCTCCTTGGGTTAGGTTCCGCACTGCGGAAAATGCAACAGCAAACTCGTTGTCAACCTCTCCTCATGGTCACCTCTTTTTTTTCGACATGTAGTGCCAAACAGCCACAATCAGTGCTAGGTAGCAAAGGGGGGAGCAGCTCGCGCCCCCTGATCATCCCAGTATGGTGCATCTCAAGCCGGACAAATCGTTACTGTTTAAGGTGCTTACGCTGCTTAAATTTGGGCACATTAAGCCACAAATTAAATGCATATAATGGACCAGGGCTATAACATGCCGAACTATAAAGTTTTTCGTTTTTTTTCAAATTGGATCCTTTTTAACCTTTGTAAGGGACTCCGACAGAGGTCGCGTTAATGCTCAACAGAAAATGTTCCATGTTTAAAAATAATCCCTTTAAAACTGGTGTGTTGCCGCATTACCAGGCACGCCTCGGAGCAGGGCTCGCGTTGTCAAGGTGTGAGATATTCCGACACTCCTGTCGGAGAAATTAACACTCGTGACACTGCATGTTGTAAAGTAGAGAACAGGCTCAGACGTATTTGATCGGGCTAACGGGGCGTACGGATACGACATGGAGTTGGAAAGGATGACAGAAACAGTTGAGCCCATCGTGGAAGCAAAGTGCCTGGAAGGAGAGGATGCTTTCTTGTGGCTGCGTCCTTCCGGTGAGTGCGTACTCTTCGACAGTGAGCCGTCCAGCATCGTCTTCAAGAATGCCTTGGTCTTGGGATCTGGACCTTGACGAGTGCGAACAGCTCATCGAGACAGGCATGGTAGACTGCCAGGACTGAGGGAGAACTATGGAAAACCAGGATTATGCCGCCCAGGGCGAACAGCCCTACACTGATTGCTTCGCCAGATCCTGCTGCCACCATGTCAACGGGCAATGTGAGATCCACACGAACACTCTACTGCCGACCATCACGGTAGACGGTACCTGTCTGGGTTATGACCTGTGAGATCCTGTTCATGACCGGCGAGCGCATCCAATATCCCCCCCAACCGTTAACGGTCTCCATGTCAATTGCTACAAAACCCCAAATGCCTGAACTATGGTTGGCCCGCCCGGTTCCTGCGCCGGTGTTTTGCTGTCAGTTGTGGTGCCGTTGCTGGCAAAAAGATTGCCGTCCTGGCGACTAAAAAACCCGCCCCTAATGAAAAGGGCGGGTTGAGTAATTCTAGCAGTGGTGATTGAAAACTAGCCTGTCAACATTGTGTGACATGTGAATCGCATAATAAGGCATTGCAATAAGATAAAATCAATGAAATGTCGTATAATTAGGTTCATCATGCCCATCTACCCATACCGCCACCAGGTAACATATATCATCTTTGTCAACAAAATATCTGACGTGAATCCGTCGATAAGCTAAATCGACAATTGCTAAATGAAATTCATGGTCGACGCCTCCAAGACGCTTGCGCTTAACAGGCCAAGCGCGTGGAAGTCTGTCAATAGCATCCAGTATAACCGTCATGGCTGAGGGCAAGGCCAAGAATGCGACTGGACTTGAACGTTTCAAATAAGCGCTCATCTCGGAATACATGGTAATAAATGAGGGAGTCCGCTTGATTTTAGAGTATTTTTTGGACATCAGGCGATCTTTCTCTCCCTTGGGTACACGTCCAAGGTAATCTTTTCGCCTAACCGCCTGTCTTCCTCGATCATTTCTAGCAAATCATCTATCGGTTTTGCGAGCCCCTCGCTTATCTCTCTCAGCGATCGGATGGTCATCATGTCAGCATTACGCTCCAGGATGTCCTCATCGATTATTCTCTGGGCACCGGTCTTAAACAGTTCCTGCGGCGTCACCCCATGCACACGGCAGTATTCATTGACATTTTGCGCGGCAGCCTCATCGAGTGCAATATTCACCTGGTTACGTTTTCTCATGACAGCGCCCCTTTGACTAGGTATAATAGAAATCCTAGCACGAAAATATATCGAGTGCAAGATAAACTATGAGCCCCCTTGGTCGCCGGTGCGGGACAAGCCGCACAGCGCCAACAATGTTTCGAAGCTAAAGGAGCCCCCCCCTGGGCTCCTTTAGCTTCAACACCTTTGTGAACCGGATAGGGAAATGTGGGAGGACTTCCTAGGTTTCTTGCTGGGTGCTTTTATCGGTGCTTTGCAGGTTGGTTACTGCACTTGGGTTAAGGAACAGTTGGACGATGGTCTGGGTTTCGTAGTGAGTTCCGTGACCGGCGTTGTCCAAAAGTCCGGTAGCAAGGTGAGTAGCGTTGAGTAGTGAACTTAGACAGGAAGGGCGAACTCAGTCTGCTTGATCCGCAGATAGGTCTCGGGAGAGACAGGTTGGCAGGCATCTATGAGTAATTCACGGCGCTTTGCGACCATCGCTTCCATACCGTGGGCATCGACGAACCGGAACCAGATGAGATAGTTGTCTAAAAATTTGCTGGCAACCCCACAGAAACGATGTAACCAGTCCTTCAGCCGTTTGTGGTAGGCGTTGACGTTCTGGACATGGTATATGCGGCGTTTGACTCGCACTTTTTGAGAAAGGTTCAGCTCGACATGGGGCACTTTCGCATCGCCTGCGAAGGCCCGCCAGGTGCCATTGGCGTCACTGCACAGGTGCGAGACTGCACTGACGTAGGGGTCGAGGATTGCCTTCGCCTGAGCCTTGGAAATCTGGCCGGTGCATGCGACCTGAGCGTGCGTTTCCTCCTTGCGGTCGCGGGCGACTACGATACAGACCTGTTCGTTGCTGAGCCCCCGCTTCGAGGCCTTGCCGCCGCGCTTGCGCGGCATACGCCCCTCGATGTGGCGGCGGCCCTTCTCTGAGTAGAGGATGTAGGTTTCGTCAACCTCCAAAATTCCTTCGAAGCTCGGCAGTTCAAGGCGTCTCAGGGCGGCCAGGACCTTGTGCCGCCAGACGAATACGGTTGAGAGGCAGATGCCTAGCTTTTCGGCGCACTTCCGCAGCGACAGGCCCTTGACCAAGCACTCCATGAAGGGGAGCCACTTTTCGGGGTAGTGGGTGCCTCGTAGTGGTGTGCATGTGAGATCGTTAAAGAGCTTGGCGCAGGCCGGGCAGCGGTAGCGCTGGTTACCGTTTTGGGTGCCGTAACGGGTCGCTTTATCGTGGCCGCAGTGAGGACAGGTGAAGCTCTTTTTGAACCGCGCCTCTCGGATCTCCTCGGACATTTGCGTCATGGCCGATGGGATCTCTGGGTAGAGACGCTTCTTTAGTTCAGCAAAAAGCTGTTTTTGAAGGTCGGGGCGCATCTCCTGAACGGAGTGGAGAATTTTCTGTAGGCTCAGTTCTTCGGCAGAAGACATGGCGACTCCTAGGTGGACGTAACGATCATATTGTAGCGGATTTTATGCGAAAATCAAGAAAACAACTTTATTCGCGAACACAGCCTTGACAAAAGGAGCATGAGCTGACTCCCCGTTATGCCGGACCAGAGCGGCTTTTACTGATCCTTCGCGCTCGAGAGCTACCGCAACGCATTGCTTCGCGGTACCATGACCGCCTTTATGCTTCAAGCTCCTTTGGAATCTGGGTCGACCGCCGAGGTATTTCTCGTCAAGCTCGACAACGCCCATAAGGAGCGGCAGTTCGGTCGGTACCGCGGCCATCACCGTCCGAATGGCATGACCAAGCTTCCAAACTGTTTTCTGCTGGTCCCTATGAATCGAGCCAGCACTATTGATGAAATACCTTTGCTGGAGTTGGCAATCAGATACATCGCAGTCAACCAGGTCAATAGTGACAGTTTCGTGGAGTGTAACGGCGTCTTGGTTGTCACCGTGAACTGAATCCGGCAGTTGCGCACTTATACAACCCGTCGCGGACGGTCTGCCCCTTGATCGCCCAGGACTTCCCACTCCCGCAATGCGTGCATAGGGACACATCAATCTCACTGGGGATTATCTATGGCGGAGTAGCAAAGGTCGGTACAGTGAAGTTTTGCAGCTACGACCGTTGCCAATGGCTTAACGTACTCTACGATCCGTTTTCTGAAGGGCCCCCCTGAGGCTATGGGGCAAAACACCAACGAGGGCATATCGTGACGGGGGGGGTAAGAACTGAAAGAGCGAGAACAGGTTTTTTTGTGATGGAGTGGCAGCCGATCACACTTAAAACCGTTCCTTGATCCATTTGTATGTTTTGGGCCACCGGAAAACTGCAGGCATGAAAAGAATGTCCTCTTTGGCGTCACCGCGTCGGATAGCTTCGACAATCGCTTCGTAGTCGGGGTATGAGTCCGGTGGGCAGGTTACCGATAATTCATAAGCAAGTTCTGCGCGTGGATGCATGTGGCACTTCTCCTTAAAGGTAAGTTTCGGCGAGCAACAGAAAGGGAATACAGAAAAGCCGGATATCTCCGGCCCTCCGCTATTAACGTTACCTTGCTGCCGAACTCTAAAAGAGCCGAAGACTTCGCACTATTTACTTTGAACTTTGAAAAACATGGCGATTGGCACCGAGAGTGCGATGAAAAACATGATGGCTACTGTGATAATGGTTGTACCTAATGCGCTGTCCATAAATCCCCTCCGTGTGTGGCAATCCCTGTTGAAGGGTGCCTTTTATGCTACCTCCGTTGCAGTGCCCATAACACACCATATGCGTAGAAGATGCCAACTCTAACTAGCTGTATTTTAGTCTGTCGAGGGGCAGAGCAAGTGAGAATTGACCAGAAAAAGGACAACTGTGTTCAAAGCCGGCACTGATGACTTGTGATTGCTTCGCCCAAGTATTTCCTTCTGATAGCCGCTCTACTTTCTATTTACGCTGCCCCACCCTGTGTGAGAATCGTCCTTGAAGGTTGGCTGAGGTCTATCGGCACCGAACCGTGACCCACCTCAATCCTTAACTCACTTGGGGGATAATTCCGAACCTTTACCGTTTCTGGCGTCCTTTGTCGGTTACTCTTCGGCATGCACAAAACAAATATAGATTGCAGGTTTAAAGCCTTGGCGGCATGAATTGCTAAATTATAATTATTTATCCGTTAAAGGCACTGGAATCCTTTGCCGATACGCCTAATGGAACTTCAGCCTGAAACAATTACTTATCGCCTTATGGAGATTCGCTATGCATTTGAAGCATTACAGGGACTGGACGATACAATACAAGATCATGGCAATCCCACTTGCAGGACTGGTTTTTGCGATAATTGGTGCTCAATTTATTGTCATCCCTTTTCTGAAAAACATTATCACTGAAAACAGGAAGGCAACCTCCCGTAAGAATGTCGAGATAGCCTACGGTTTCATAACGGGGTACGAGCAAGAGGTGAAGGCAGGCCGCATGCCGCAAACAGTGGCTCAGACAGCCGCTGTCAATGCCATCAGGACGCTGCGCTACGGAGGAAAGGAGTACCTTTGGATTAATGACCTAACCCCTAGGATGGTCGTGCATCCAATCAAGCCGGACCTTGATGGTAAAGACCTCACGGACAACATGGACCCCAGCGGGAAGCGGATCTTCGTCGAATTTGTCAAGATTTGCCGCGAAAAGGGGGCAGGATATGTCGACTATCTCTGGCCCAGATTGGACGGGGGGCAGCCACAGCCGAAGATTTCCTATGTGAGGCTGTTCGCACCATGGGGATGGGTCATCGGCAGCGGGGTTTACCTTGAGGATATCAAGGAGGAGGCGTCGGCTCTCCTGTGGTGGATCTACGGGACCGCCGGTATCCTGTCGCTTCTCCTGGTGGCACTTTCCGTTTCAGTCGGGTTAAGGATCACCCGACCCCTTGGAGCAGTCATAAATCAACTGCAGGCAATGACAAACGGCCGTGCCGATCTGACCCAGCGGATCACAATTGGACAACACGATGAGTCAGGAAGGCTTGCTGACGCCTTCAACAGTTTCCTGGATAACCTCCTAGCGGTGATCAACAACGTGCGGAAATGTTCCACTAATGTGGCCCAGTCTGCCTTTGAGATCGGAATGCGGGCTGAGGAGATGACCAGAGGGGCAGAGAACGTCGCATGCGAGGCGGCGACAGTTGCCACCGCCGGCGAAGAGATGGCCGCCACCGCGAGCGTCATCGCCAACAACTGCATAATGGCAGTCGAGGCGTCACGAACCACACGATCCTTCGCCATGCAGGGCACTGCCGTGGTGGAAAGTACCATAGCAGTTATGAGCCAGATCGCTCAGCAGGTAGATGCTTCTGCAACCACGGTTGGTGTATTGGGGGAACGTTCGAATCAGATCGGCGCAATCATCGGAACTATCGAGGATATCGCCGACCAGACCAACCTGCTGGCACTCAATGCGGCCATTGAGGCTGCCCGCGCTGGGGAGCAGGGGCGCGGTTTCGCAGTTGTTGCCGACGAGGTGCGCCGACTTGCCGAAAGGACCAGCATTGCGACCAAGGAGATCACCGGCATGATTAAGGCGATCCAACTGGAGACACAAGGGGCAGTTGATGCCATGAACCAAGGGGTGACCAGGGTTAAGCGGGGAACCGGTGAAGCCTCCAGGTCGGGGGAGTCGCTCGGGCAGATCCTCTCGCAGGTCGACCAGGTAACCGACCAGATCAATCAGATCGCTATGGCGGCTGAGGAACAGACCTCGACCACAGCGGAGATTAGCTTGAACATCGATAAAATCACCGAATTGGCGAGCAAGGAGTGCGAACAAGCATCGAATTTGGCAACTGCTGCCGCTGAGTTGAACCGGTTGGCGGAGGAGATGATCAGTTCGGTAAATAACTTCCAGACTATTATCAAGTGGAACGACGGGATGTCAGTTCATGTTTCCCAGTTCGATGATGCCCACAAAAAGTTGATCACCATGATTGGCCAGTTGAACGACGCCTTCACCAAAGGGGAGGGCGAAAAGGTAATTCTCAATACCCTTGCCTCACTTGCCTCTTACTGTGTGGAGCACTTTGCCAGCGAAGAACGATTGATGAAGGAGCACAACTATCCGGGCTATGGAGAGCACAAGGAAATCCATGACACCTTTGTGCAAAAGGTGCAAGAGACCATTACCGGTTTTGAGAAGCACCAAGTCTCCCCTGCCACGATTATGGATCTCTTGAGTGCCTGGCTCATGGGCCACATTCTAAAAGTGGATAAGGAATACGGCGACTTCTTCAGGAAGAAGGGGCTCCACTAACCCTGGTTAGAACTTTCATATGGGCTCCTCACTATCAGGCGCTTCGACTCTCGCCCCCCTTGTACCAACCATTAAGTAACGTCAAACTACATCGGTCATTGTTGCGATAAGTTCAATAAAAATTGGAGAGACATCATGGCAAGCGGCGATTTTTCAACGCAGCATTCACGAACCGGAAGGATAACCAGCATAGCGACCAAGATTCTCCTGACGGCGACCTTGGCTCTGGTTACAGGCCTTGTAATCGTGGGAGGAGCGGCCTTGTATCTTGAGAGGAACGCGTTGGTGGGGCTGCAGCGGGAGAATAGCCTGACACTTGTCGATGTCTTGGGTGACGATGTCAAGACCGCCATGATGGCAGATGACATGAAAAAGGTTGACGCCACCATCAAGGAAGTGATCGAAGGTAAACGGGCCTTAGCTTTTTCTATTTTTAATGATAAAGGTGAGGAGCGTGGCAGCGGTGGAAAAGGCAGCATCCCGGTAACCGAGGTTCTAAAGAGCAGTAAACCTGCCAGCTACGAGGCGATACAGAATGGCAACCATATTCTTGAGACCATTTTGCCGCTCCTCAATGAGGCGCGATGCCAGAGTTGCCATGACAAGGAAACCAAGGTTCTGGGCGCGCTTAAACTTACTACCTCGATCGAGCAGGGGTATGCCGCAAGCAGGAAAGCTACTCTCTGGCTTCTTGCCGCCGGGGGAGTGGCACTCGTGGCCAGCTTCGTCTTTCTTATGGTTGTCCTGAGGCTGACGGTGACACATAAACTCAAAGATTTCGTCGTCAAGGTAACCGATCTCGCCAGGGGCGAGGGGGATCTTACCCGCCAGATCACCGTCAGGTCCAATGACGAATTCGGGCTTCTGGCCGACGAGATAAACTCGCTCGTGGATAAGATCAGAGGGATAATTTCCCGGATTGCTCAGACCAGCGAGCAGGTCTCCTCCTCAGCCGTTAAACTCCAATCGAGCGCCGTTCAAATGGCTACCGGCGCAGAGGAGGTAGCCGCTCAGGTAGACACCGTGGCCACAGCCGGTGAAGAAATGTCGGCTACATCC
>Ga0316224_1001980_pt1 | contig 20117 bp, 14 predicted proteins | sample TBH18013metaG_FD_206254 | JGI IMG/M metagenome (GOLD analysis project Ga0316224, IMG submission 206254) | Freshwater microbial communities from Trout Bog Lake, Wisconsin, USA - TBH18013 | ecosystem: Environmental > Aquatic > Freshwater > Lake > Hypolimnion/Profundal zone | place: USA: Wisconsin... | reverse complement strand
TTGGATCAATGGTGGTTGCCGTTACGGTTACCGAGGCGACCGCATTACTTACCGATGTGGTGTAGGTTGTGGTGCTGCCCACGGTACCTGTATTGGTTAATGTTGAAGCAGGCGTTAGTTTAATGCCGCTCAACAGGGCATTGCCGGATGGCGCACGGGTCACTATTATGGTATAGGTACGGGTGGTAATCCCATCCTGCGCTGTCACTAAGGTAGTGATGGTATTGGCGCCAACAGCCAAAGCAATGCTGCCTGATGCCGTTCCCGAGGTTACCGCTACTCCATTAACTTTTATTGTTGATCCGGCGACACCTGTTGGGGTTACGGTCATTGACGCAACTGAGTTGGCCACCGAAGCCGTATAATTTGATGTGGCCACCACAAAGGCAGGTGTTAATGTACCGCTGCTTATGGTAAGGTTGGTTAACAGATTTGGGGGAGCCGGAGCAGGGAGGATAGATGTAAATAAACCGCGCCCATGGGTAGCCGCAGCTATGGTGCGGTCAGAGGCCCGGTAGGTTAGCATATCAACTTCAACATTTGCCAATCCCGTATTTGATGGGGACCAGGTTGTTGAACCTCCATTAAGCAGATCAGTTGTCCACACCCCTAATTCTGTCGCTATAATAGCCTTGGTTGGGTCCCCAGGGTAAAACATAGCCCAACGGACAGGCATATCAGGTAAATTACCCTCTACAGAAGTCCAAACCGGTGTCGCGGCTGTGGCATTTTTGGTTTCGAAAATGCTCACAACACCATAATTAAAGTAGGAAACCAAAAGATGAGCTTCGTTTCCCGGATCGACATTGATGCATGAAACTGATCCCCCGGCCGAAGCATTGGGGTTCAACACAACTCCTGCGAGGCTCGTTCCTGTATTTGCATTATCCACTCTTACAACAGTACCGTTGTCCAGTCCAAAATAAACCCGGTTGGCTGTTAGCGGAGAAACGGTTACCGATGTGATATTAGCGCCGCCAAAAGCAGAAACACTAACATCGGCGGTAACGGGCGCTCCCCCTGAAGCTACGCTGTTCCAACGGAAAAAATCCCCCCCGAAATCCCCTGAATATAAATCTTCAGTTACCGGATCATAATCGGAGGGATTTATAAACTGGCCATTGTTATTAAAGAATTGCTGGTTGAATGTTACACCCCCATCTGTGGACACCCAATGGTTATTACGAACGTACGACGTGATCTGGATGTTTCCGTTTTTTTGGTCTATAAAACAGTCGGCCCCGTCACCACCGGTAACCGTATTGGCAGCATTCATACCCGCTGTAGTGAATTGTTGGGTGCCATTATCCTGGGCGCCAGCTAAAAAGTAATTGGTTTTGGTAGGGTGGATTGCCGACGAATAATACTGGGTAACATTATAGCCGTGATCCTGCATGATGAATGTTGGCAAACCGGGGGTAGCGTTTGCATTAGCAGTGTAGAATACGCCGCCATCGGTGCCCATCATCAGCCTGCTTGATGAGCCGGGCGCAAATGTATAAGCGTGGTGGTCTGCGTGTACATATTGTGCAGCACCCATACCGGTTATCTCACCACCTGTCCATTCGGTCATAGGCGTCCAAGTCTTTCCGCTATCAAGTGACCTTACGGCATCCAGGCTTCCCGCATAAAGCGTACCAGCATTATTTGGGTCAACGGCTGCGGCGATCGAATACCATGCCTGCCCGTTACCGAAGGACGTACCCGGCGGAACTACTTTGACCGTCCATTTATTTGTCGCTTTGTTGTATTGCTGAACCGAGCTGAGCGAATATGTACCGGATCCCTCGAAAAATGCATAAACAATATTTGCATTGTTCGGTGCGCAAGCCAACTGAATCCGGTACCAACTGGTGGTCGTTGGTGTAATTACTCCTGTGGTTTCAGGTGTAATATTTGTCCATTTGCCTGCGTTACCGGTGCTTGCACCATTCACAGTAAAATCCGATATAAATATCTGACCCTGGCTGAATACCCCAAGTGCTGCATAAACGTCGCCATTGGTAGCCACCCCAAGGTCGGCCCCGCTCGATGTCGACAGTACCTGGTTCCAGGTAGTTCCGCCATCTGTAGATTGTTCCACACCATAATTCTGCCCGGCGATATAAACGCTGCCATTTTTATCTACCGCAATGCTGTTAATTGTCAAAAAGCCTGATGAGTTGGGCAACTGGGCCCAGGTAGCCCCGTCGTTGGTACTTTTCCATACGCCCAAACCTTGTATAGCATCACCGTTATAATATCCTTCGCCTGTACCTGCGTAAAGTATCTGAGGGTTAGTCGGATCCTGTACTATACAGCTAATGGCTATATTGTCGAAAAAGTCGTCTATTTTATTCCAGGTTATAGGAGTTGCCGTAATATCATTGGTGTACCAGATCCCACCACCTACGCCGCCTGCAAATACTTTTTTATAGCCGTTCGCAACGTCATTCATGTCAAATATCAAAGCCCTGGTACGGCCGCCAACATTATTGGGGCCACGTTCTGTCCATTGCAAACTGCTTATTGTTCCAGAATTTACCGGACTAATGCCCAAATTGCCAACAGGCTTAACCTGGTTTTTTTCGCGGATCATCTGATCCTTAATTTGTTTTGCAACCAGCAGGCGTTCTTTGGGTACCCGGTTTATTTTGGGGTCTTTTGTCCTCTGAAATTCCTGGTGATTCCGTGCCTTAATATCATCATCTACCCCATCCTCAGGTTCGTCTTTGTCTTTAGCAGTACTCTTGGCAGCTTGCCTGGTAGTATCCTGAATATTGAAATTACCGCTAATTAAAACAGGATTTTTTACCGGGCCGGTCCTGTTATATGCATTTACATTTTGAAAAAATGCGATAAAAAGTAAAATCATCGAAATTTTACCAAATATCTTTAAGTAAAATGTTTTCATAGAATAGCGAGTTTGTTTTTTGATGGTTAATGATATCAGCGTAATTGTATTTCCAATTAACAAAAAGTCGTATTAATTAATAAAAACTGACGTATTAGGTCAACAGGGGTATTTTTAACGATAAGGCCAAAAAAGATTTTTATAAATTTAAAAATATTATTGTATTAAAAACAAATATTTTTTCGATTCCGACAGACCTGGTTGATCTCAAATTTCATCATTTTTGCTTTTGAATAATATCAATATATTTACCGTCATCAAAAGAGCTGTCACTATATTTTTAATTTTTTTACTCGGATTTAACTCGTTCGGGTTGTCTTTCTTTTACCTGGTTGAAATTCAACTCTGTAAAATAAAGGCTGAAGCATTTGCTGATGAAGATTATGCACGCGGAGATAAACAGCTTATTCTGATTTCATCGGGAAGTAAAGGCATCCGGTTGGTTAATAAAACTGAGCTCTTTGCCGATGGTAAAATGTACGATATTGTTAAAACAGTGGTACGAAACGGTAAAATATTGTACTATACGTTTGCGGATAAGGACGAAGACCGCGATATCCACAGGCTTTCGGACCTGGAAAAGAATAATGCCGGAGAAAGATCTTTACCCGGCAAAACCCTAAAATTGTACGATGCAAAATATTTTGCTGTCGAAGATCAAAATCAAAATATTGATCGCTGCAATTATCTGCAGCCCGCTTCAAAGTGGGTAGATATTGCCAGCTTCTATAAGTCCCCATTAGAAGATATATTCGCCCCGCCACCGGATCATTTGTTTTCCTGATTTCTTTATCAATTCAAATTTTCAATAATTATTATTTAAGCTGGAAGTCCCGTTTTTTCAATTGGGCTTACCTGTATTTTCATTGTTCGATACAATATTTTAAAGAATTAAGAAATGAAACAAATACGTGTTGCCGCGAAACACATTTTACTATTTTCCTTGTGCCTGATGACTCATTTTTTTGCCGAAGCCCAGGTTTCATTGGCCGGGAAAATAACGGACGGGAAAAATCATTCGGGACTTGCAGGGGTTCTCATTAACATTCCTGATCTTAATATGTCCGCCAGTTCAGATTCACTTGGTCACTATCAAATAAAAAATATCCCCAGGGGGTATTACCTGGTTGAAGTAGGTATTACAGGCTATACCACCAGGATTGAAAAAATTGTTATAAAAGGGAAAACCGTTAAAAATTATGAACTGGACCCTGCTCCCACCGTGTTGAAAGAAGTAATTGTTACCGGAGTTACAGCGGCCACGGATAAGCAAAAAGCGCCGGTTTCCATCACAACAATGAGTTTTGCCGAATTGCTGCAAAGTTCATCAACAAATGTGATAGACGCCATTGCTAAAGCACCGGGTGTTTCGGCAATGACAGACGGGCAGAGCATTTCAAAACCGGTAATACGGGGCTTAGGTTACAACCGCGTACTAACTGTAAACGACGGCGTTGAACAAGTTGACCAGGCCTGGTTTGATGAATTTGGTATTGAAGCAGACGCAGAAGCAGTAAACAAATATGAAATTTTAAAAGGGCCAGCCTCCCTTGCCTATGGCTCTGATGCAATTGCGGGGGTAATAAATCTTATCCCCGAACAGCCGCTTCCTGAAGGGCAAATAAAGGGCGATATTCTTTTCAATTATCAAACCAATAATGGGCTTATAAATAATATGTTCCACCTGGCAGGTACAAAAAACGGCCTTGCCTGGAGCGCACGGATCGACCATACGATGGCGCATGCTTACCAGGACCCGGTTGACGGCTACGTTCTGAATTCGCAATTCAGCAATTTTAATGCCGATGCCACCGTCGGACTGCACCGCAAATGGGGATACAGCCAGGTACATGCCAGTTATTTTGAAATGCAAACAGGTATTGTCGACGGAACAAGGGATTCGCTATCCGGAGTGATGGAAAGGCAGGTAGCCTATCCCGATCTTAACGGCGGCGCGCCGACCTATGAAATACCAACCCACCAGGAGCAAACATCCTACACGCCTTTTGTGATCAACCAAAGGATAAGACATACCAAATTTGTTTGGGACAATAGTATTGCACTGGGCGACGGACGCATCAAAGCAATTTTCTCGTACCAAAAAAACCAGCGCCAGGAAAATAACGACCCTACGATCCCGAATACATCTGATATTTATTATTCGTCAAATGCTGCCACCTATGATCTGCGGTATGTTTCAGCCCAAATGGGGGGATTTAACTTTTCGGGCGGCGTAAATGGCGTTTACCAATCATCGCAAAGCCTGGGTACTTTGATGCTGATACCCAATTATAACTTTTTTGAGATCGGCGCTTTTGCTATAGCAAATGAAAGAATAGGAAAACTTAATTTAAGCGGCGGTATCAGGTATGATGAACGAACTTTTAATGGCATCGATCATTGGGTTGATTCAACAACCCAGGCCCCCGTAGTACCGAACGCGCCAAACGGTTTTCACGAGTTCCAGGGTTTCACCTCTCATTTCAATGGTATGTCCTTTAGTTTTGGGGGTACTTACGATCTTACAAAAAGCGTGTTCATTAAAGCAAACATAGCACAAGGCTGGCGGGCCCCAAACGTAGCGGAATGTGCAGCCAATGGCGTACATGATGGAACAGTAGTGTATGAAATAGGCGACCCTACCCTAAAACCGGAAACCAGCCTCGAAGAAGACATTGCCTTCGGTGTAAATGCAAAGGATCTTGATTTTGAAATTGATTTATTTAACAACAGTATCCATGATTTTATTTATGCGCGGGGGCTGAAAAACGCTATGGGTGCCGATTCCATTAACAACTCCCTGAATGCAGCAGGACTGGGTGCAGCACCTGTTTACAAATATTCGCAAGGGCAGGCCCAATTGTACGGGGGCGAAATTTCTTTTTATGTTCATCCGTCGGCAATAAGCTGGGTGCAGCTGAATTCCACATTTAGTTATGTAACAGGTGGTTTGCAACATGTTCCCGATTCAACCAAATACCTGCCCTTTGTACCACCGGCCCGAATTACAGCCGACCTGAAGTTCCCGGTTAATTTATTGGGGCGCACCATAAAAAATGCCTACCTGAAAGCAGGTGTATTGAGTTGTTTTGAGCAGGAAGATATTTACCGGCAATATGCAATTTACAACGGGCTAAATACGGCGCTAACACCTCACGAATATGAAGCCAGTAAAGAAGCAACCAAGGGTTATACACTCGTTAATATTGGTGCAGGGAGCGATATTATTTCCAGGGGGAAGACTGTTTGCAAAGTTTATATCATTTGCAATAACCTCTTCAATACAACCTATATGGATTATATGAGCCGCTTTAAATACTATCCCGTAAATTACACCACAGGCCGGGTCGGGGTATTTAATATGGGCAGAAATGTGAGTTTTAAATTGCTAATTCCACTTGATTTTAGCCCTGACCATAAATAATCAAATAAGTTTTGGCTACTTTTATCATTAATTTTAAAACTGACCCTTTATTTAATTACTAATTATGAGCTTTAAATTTACTCCTAAAGGCTTTTCGTACCTTATTGCGTTGCTGTTTTTATTTCCTTTTTCATTTAACCTCAGCGCCCAAACAATTGATCCATCTGTTTACAATATGCTGCAATGGCGGATGATCGGTCCGCATCGGGGTGGCCGTACGGTGGGCGCAACAGGCGTTGTACAGCAACCCAATGTATTTTATATAGGGGTAAATAATGGCGGCGTTTGGAAAACTATCGACTTTGGCCGTACCTGGCAGCCTGTATTTGATGAACAGCCTACAGGTTCAATTGGCGATGTAGCAGTTGCGCCATCCAATCCGAATGTTGTTTATGCCGGAAGTGGCGAGGGAATTCAACGACCCGATCTTTCAGTGGGCGATGGTGTTTATAAATCTGTAGATGCAGGCAAAACCTGGGTAAATACTGGCTTAAAAGATGCGCAACAGATCGGCGGCCTTGCGGTTGACCCGAATAATGAAAACAAGGTTTTTGTCGCTGCACTGGGGCATCCCTACGGGCCAAATCCTGAAAGGGGGGTGTATCGTACAACAGATGGCGGCAAAACCTGGGAGAAAGTATTATATACGGACGAAAACACAGGGGCCATACAGGTAACTATTGATCCTGAAAATTCAAATACTATTTACGCCGATATGTGGGCAGGCAGACAGGGCCCATGGGAAAACGGTCAATGGGACGGTCCCGGCAGTGGTCTGTTCAAATCAACCGATGGCGGGACAACATGGGTGCATTTGACAAACGGCTTACCAACAATTGCCGATGGCTTGGGGCGCATTGGTTTTTGTGTTTCTGCAAGCAACTCAAAACGCCTTTATGCCTGTGTTGATGCAACAAAAGGCGGTGGTTTATACCGGTCGGATGACGGCGGTGAATCATGGCAGGCACAAAGTACCGACAGTCGCTTGTGGGACCGTGGCGACGATTTTGCTGAATGTAAGGTTGACCCGAAAAATGCCGATATAGTTTATATTGCCAACGTGGTTACCTGGAAATCAACAGATGCCGGAAAAAGCTGGAAGGCTATCCGCGGCGCACCGGGTGGCGATGATTATCACCGTTTATGGATTAACCCGGAACATACCGAAATTATTTTATTGGTTAGCGACCAGGGAGCCGAAATAACTGTAAACGGCGGCCAAACCTGGAGTTCATGGTATAATCAGCCAACGGCACAATTTTATCATGTAATTGCAGATAATGCATTCCCTTATAATGTTTATGGCGGGCAGCAGGAAAGCGGTTCAGTAGGTATAGCCAGCAGAGGAAACGATGGACAGATCACTTTCAGGGAATGGCACCCGGTGGGTGCAGAAGAGTACGGCTATATTGCACCAGATCCGCTTGACCCGAATATAATTTACGGGGGCAAGCTCAGCAAATTCGACAAACGCACCGGGCAGGTTCAAAATGTATCACCGCAGATCGGCCGACGTGGCGACTATCGTTTTCTGCGGACAGCGCCGGTTATATTTTCAACTGTTGATAACAGGAGCCTGTTTTATGCCGGGAATGTGTTGTTTAAAACTACAAACGGCGGCAACTCATGGGATGTTATAAGCCCTGATTTAACAAGGACTACCTGGGATATCCCGGAAAGCGTTGGGATTTACCGTACTGATAAATTAAAACAAATGCCGCAGCGCGGGGTAATTTATACGGTAGCGCCATCCAATAAAAATATAAATACAATTTGGGCCGGTACCGATGATGGATTGATTCAAATTACGAAAGATGGCGGCAAAAACTGGAAAAATATAACCCCTTCTGAAATTACTTCGTGGAACAAAGTTTCATTAATTGATGCAGGTCATTTTGATGATGAAACGGCTTATGCTGCCATAAATAAGATCAGGCTGGATGATATGAACCCGTATATCTACAAAACGCATGACGGTGGTAAAACCTGGGTAAAGATTGTGAATGGCTTACCTGCCGACCCTGTAAACGCGGTGAGGGAAGATCCGCGTTGTAAAGGTTTGTTGTTTGCCGGTACGGAAAGGGCTGTTTATGTTTCATTTAACGATGGCGAATTATGGCAGCCATTAAAACTTAATATGCCTGCAACCTCCATCCGTGATTTGGTGATAAAGGATAATGACCTTTTAGTGGGTACCCACGGACGTTCTTTCTGGATCCTTGATGATATAACTGCATTAAGGAATTTAGTTAAACTTAAAGACAGCAAAGAAACGGCATTATTTGAAACAGGCCTCGCCTACCGGGTAAGATGGAATATGAATACCGATACCCCATTACCACAGGAAGAACCTGCCGGGCAAAATCCGCCGGATGGGGCAATTATAGATTATTATTTAAAAGATGATGCCAAATCGGTCATCAGCCTGGAGGTAACGGACGCAGCGGGTAAACTTGTCCGGGTTTACAAAAGCGACGATCAGCCTTATGAGGTTCCGCCGGTAAATATTCCTTTATACTGGATAAGGCCGCAGCAGATCCTTTCGGCAGCAAAAGGCGCACACCGTTTTATTTGGGATATGCATACCCAACCATTAGGATTACAACCCAATTATGCCATTGCGGCCATTTACGGTCAAACTGCGCCTAATCCAACATCGCCATGGGTGATGCCCGGCACCTATACGATTAAGCTAACGGTTGATGGCAAATCTTATACCCAAACTATAACTATTAAAATGGATCCTCGTGTAAAAACACCTGTAGCCGAACTGCAAAAACAATATGATCTTTCGGACAAATGTTACCAGGAATATCAAAAGGCAGCAGCTGAAGCAGATAAACTGCATAGTTTACAAACCCAGGCAGATAAATTATCATCGGGCGCCAGCGGGGATTTGGCGACTGCGTTAAAAAACATGGCAACCGAAGCATCAAAATTGGAAAATGGCAACAAGGACAGAAGAGCTGAAAGCTTAAAAAGCTTGCAAGCCAGGCTGCTGGCCCTTATGAATTTAATACAGGAAAGCGATATGCCGGTAACCATGCAGGCCAGCACTGCGGTTAACGAGGCCGCAAACTCTTTTAACTCACTAAATTCAAAATTCAATGCGCTTACAGGCGATAGTTTGAAACAACTGAACGAGCAATTGGCCAAGGCCGGAATGGGGAAAATTAGTTTGTGATTGCATTTGGGTAGAGAGCGATTTAGCAAAACTGAAAAGAAATAGATATGAATTTTGATGAACCACTTGAAAAATTCTTGGCTGGTGTTGTGCTTGTGGGCTTGGGTGTTATTATGTTTGCTTATACTTTGAAAGAAACTCAAAAGGAAAAGGGGAATTTCAATATTTACAACTTTAATCTCTATTGTGGGTCCGTTGTAATGATATTAGGAGGACTATATTTAATTTACTCAGGTGTAATGGGACTTTTATTTTAATAATCACTCAATCAGGCGGGAATATGACGGGCGGGGCAAGCGGGCAGAGGCTCGTGCCCCGCATGCAAAGTAAACTCAAAGCATGTCGGAAACGTGCCTGATTGGTTAGGCACAGGTCAAAGTCACGAGCGTGAAAAATAGTTGTTTAATCAAAAAAAAAATTAACTTTATCGTTAATTAAAGTGACCATATCTTATCCTGAAATCCCACTACAATATGAAATTTTTTATACCCTTCGCTGCTTGCCTATTGCTATTTTCCCCCGCTGCCGCAAGCGTCCCCGCTTGTGGCCCGCATGCTAAGTAACCCACATGCTATACAGCGTGATGCTAAAAACAAAACAAATTTTGTACTTTTAAAGCATGAGCCGTAATTATAAATTTCATAATCCGGAGGGTTTATATTTTGTAAGCTTTGCAACAGTTTTTTGGGTAGATGTATTTGTAAGACGGCTGTATTTTGATTGCATAGTTGAAAGTTTAAACCATTGTGTTGAAGAAAAAGGTATGGAGATTTATGCATGGTGCATAATGCCAAGTCATATTCATTTGGTTTTCAGGTCGACCGTTGAAAAGCCGGAAGAACTGATAGGTGGTTTTAAATCTTATACCTCAAGAAAACTAATAGCGCTGATAACAGGTAATATGCAGGAAAGCCGGCGGGAATGGTTATTAAACTCATTCAAAAAGGCCGGGGCTGCAAATTCAAATAACTCAAAAAATCAATTCTGGCAGCAGCATAATAATCCAATAGAGCTATGGAGCCTTGCTGTGATACAACAAAAAATTGATTACACACATAATAACCCGGTAGAAGCAGGTTTTGTTGAAAATGATTATGAATATTTATACAGCAGCGCAAGGGATTATTGCGGGATAAATGGATTAGTTAAAGTTATTGTTGATTAAACTTCCTTTGCTTTAGGCAGACTACCGGCGCTACTTAAATAGTTGGCTACTTAGCATGCGGGCCACAAGCGGGGACGCTTGCGGCAGCGCTGGAAAGACGAAGCCCCACTTAATAAAATGATGGGTTTACAAAAAAAGCAATTTCTTTTGCTAAAAATTAACGAAGCCTGACAGAGCGCTGTGTCAATCTTTTTTATGGCATCAGCGCTGGCGCGAGTTCGATTACAGGCTCCGTTGTTTTGATATGTACGTGCTTTTTGTTCAGCATACCTTCTATTACAAATTCTCCGGGCTTGCCGTTTTCGCAGGTCCCGTCAGCGGTAAGGGTTAGCTGGAGCAGTTCACAATCAGCACCTGGTTTAACCAGAGCCGGAACGTTGGAGCCATTAACCGTACCTACGAGTATCGAATCCTGGTTAACTGTTGAAACCTTAACAGCATACTTTATGCCGTTAAAACAGACTGTTTGCCAGAGAGGTGTTGCGTGGTTTTTACTAATCTCAAGAAAACAGGACAAAGTATTTGTAAAACCCGGGCCCTGTTTTCCACCCGGAAGACGTGGAATATTACCGGCATATTGTTTTTTAGAAAATACCCATATTTTTTGAACATGATATTGCCGTGGCGCCACCGGAAATGTCATCAATAAAGCAAGGATTAAAAGCTTTGTCATGAATTACAAATTTAAGACCGTTACATTATTTAAGCCTCACCATATCAACATGAGTTCGATGTAAGAAAAACTGATACCCATCGTGAGCATAATGCATTGAGACCCAATTATTATCCCGAAACTCCCGTTAATTTGATACACCCTGAAAATAAAGGCTTTTATAAAGCCCGGAACTCAAAACTGTTTTCTTGGCCTTTTCTTTTTTATTTCCTCGCCGGGCCTTCCAACTTTTTGGTAAGATGGTTTGGGCGCGAAATTACCGGAAAATTTATTAAAAGGCTTTTTAACCGGAGTTGGTGTGTCTTCTGTCATTTTAACGCTCAGCATCCTGTCGCCAATCGCCGTTCCATCCAGGGCCTCAACAGCGCGTTCGGCCCCCTCCTTGTCTTTCATCTCTAAAAAGGCATACCCTTTGCACTTGCGGGTCTTCTTATCGCGGACTATCTTAATGGTGCTCACATCGCCATGCAGGCCGAACATCATTACAAGTTCAAGTTCCGTGATATCTATGGGAAATCCTCCCACAAAAAGTTTGATCATAAATTAAAACAGAAATATTGGTTGCAAATATACTGACAAAAAACGCAAAACAAATGTGTGATAAAAGCAGCATTTGCCGAACGTTAAAAAAAAGATGAAAAATCTCATACCTGTTAAACCGCTGTACTTTACTATAATACCTCAAAAAACTGTTTTAATAAGGTGCAGGGACTTTTCAAAAATCAATAAATAATTTCAATAAATGCCCTGTGAAGCCTTTGAGGGCATATTCGACTATGCTGAAAGGAAATTATCAATGCCCGGGCTTAAAATGCAACAGTCTAATTATTGTTGTTATATAAATTAATATTTAATTATTGTGAGAAGAAATTTTTGATTTTCGGACTTTTTATTTCTAAATTTATTTTCTAAACCATTAAATTATTGATCCTAAACCAAAAATCCCATGGCAACTCAACAAACTGCAGCAGTTAACATTACCAATGTGTTTGTGGTTATGCTCGAAAACCACTCATTTGATAATATGTTTGCCCTATCGGGTATTCCCGGTATTACTGCTGCCACAACGGCAAGTTTCAACACTTATAACGGAACAAATTATAACGTTGGAGATAATGCGCCTTTAAGTATGCCAACGGATCCCGGACATGAGTTTTTAGACGTAGTGGAACAACTTGCCGGCCCCGGCGCAACTTATCCTTCGGGTGGCCCCTACCCTGCCATCAATAATTCGGGCTTTGCTGCCAACTACGCAACCACTACCACCGAGGGCCCTGTACCGGCAGCCGGAGAAATTGGCGATGTAATGCTCTGTTATAACACGCAAAGTCAGCTGCCGGTAATGTACCAGTTAGCTACTGAATTCGCAATTTGCGATCATTGGTTTTCTTCCCTACCCGGCCCAACATGGCCCAACCGTTTCTTTATTCATGGCGCTTCGTCCAATGGCCTCGACCATAGTCCAAGTACCGCTGAAATGATTGAATGGGAAACCGTGGATGGCTTTACTTATCCAAACGGTTCTATTTTTGATGCTTTGAATAAAGCCGGCATCCCCTGGCGCATTTACAATGACGACCATAATATCTATAGCGATGATCCGGGAAACGGGTCGATAGCAGGCGCTATCTCACTGGTTTCATCCATTAAAGGTATAAACCTCTGGAATGTACATTCGTTATCAGGCTTTGCTGCAGATCTGCAAAACCCTTATCCACACAAATACACTTTTATTGAACCTAATTACGGTAATGCTACCAATGGCAGCTATGAAGGGGGCTCTTCGGAACATCCGATGGACGATGTATTTGGTGGCGAAGGCTTGATAAATGGCGTGTACCAGGCAATCAGGAATTCGCCTTTATGGGAGTCGAGCCTCCTGATAATTACTTATGATGAGCATGGCGGTTTTTACGATTCGGTTGCTCCGGGAAGCGCGCCCGCACCCAACGATGGCAGCAACTCAAGTTCACTTAATCAGTATGGGTTTAACTTTGAGCAGTATGGTGTTCGCGTGCCGGCAATCGTTGTTTCGCCGCTGATTCCGCAAGGCACCGTAGATCATACAGTTTATGATCATTCATCAGTATTGAAAACAGTCGAAACTCTCTTTAATATTAACAGCTTAACGCAAAGGGATGCAAATGCCAACAGCTTAAATCATCTATTATCGCTCACCACCGCCAGAACAGATTGTCCCACAACGTTGAGCAGTCCGGCAGAGGCCATGAAGGTAACAAGGCCTGCACCGACTGCAGTAAATCAGGCAGTTATTGACGCAAAACCCGTACCTGAAAGGGGAAACCTCGCTGGCTTTTTGCATATTATGTTAAAAACTGACCGTCAACTTTCTTCCGGCACCGAAGTTGAAAAAGCGGCAATTTTAGAGAGATTCAAAACCATCAAAACCAGGGGGCAGGCCCGTGCCTATATTGAAGAAGTAATGGCGAAAGCTGCGGTGGCAAAGGCAAGTGGCAAGTAGGTTTATTTGTTTTTGTGACGATAAGTCCCTGTAAAATAAAGCAGGCACCGATACAATATCAAGAGGCTGCTCCGAAAGAGCGGCCTTTTTGGGGGAACTGGTTTTGTCTATATTTGGCAAAGGGTTAATATAAATTCCGTCCTTAACCAATAAGTGATAGCCGTCACATTTTAAACGCTCATTTTTTCTATTCTTTGCATTTTTATTATGATCATATATAAACAGTTTTCGTTCGACTCGGCACATTTTCTGCCGAATGTTCCTGTCGGCCATAAGTGCAAAGAATTGCATGGCCATACTTATCATCTTACCATTTTTGCTGAAGGAGAAGTATTGAAGGAAGAGGGATGGGTTTTGGATTTTACAGATCTAAAAAAAGTGGTTAACCCTGTCATCGGCACTATTGATCATAAACTATTAAATAATATTAAAGGGCTGGAAAACCCGACAACCGAAGTCCTTTCCATGTGGCTGTGGAAACAAATAAAACCATCACTACCGGCTTTAAAGAGAATTGAATTGAAGGAAACTACCAGCTCTGGCGTCATCTATGAGGGGGATTGAAACATACCGGAATACCTGGTACCGAATAAGGAATACTGAGCTTTAGCACATTTAATCGGATTTTAACTTTCTGTTTTTGAAATTTAATGCTGCTCAGATTTCCGGTGCTATTTTGAGTGTATTAATGTTATAACATTTATTATTAGAAAAACTCAATATAATATATAACTTTACTGATAATTAACCTTTTACCTAATGTCAGCCTTCGCAAAATCGCCTGTTTCGACAACCTTAATAAATAAGGCTCCGGGGATGTTTTATATTTGCAGTAATGGTGAACCTAACACGATCACTTTTGTAAGCGAAGGGTGCTTACGGATTACGGGCTATTCGCAGCAGGAAATTTCATTGAACTCAAAAATAAATTTCCGGGATTTAATTCACATTGACGACCGAGCTCGTTTGTTACAAAAATATAAGGTAAAACCCGGTGAAAAATTTGAACTGGCCGAAGAATACAGGATTATTTGCGCCGATGGCAATATAAAATGGGTTAACGAAATTGCCCGCGGCATTTACACTAAAACCAATGACCTTGATTATATTGAGGGATATGTTTACGATATCGATTGCGAAAAAAATGAAAGTTTAGCCATTAATTCCCTTAGTGCATACCAAAGGGCCATTGATACCGCCTCCATAGTTTCAATAACCGATACACATGGCCGGATCATTTATGCAAATGAAAAATTTTGTGAAATATCAAAGTTTAGCAAGGAGGAACTGATAGGGAGCAACCATCGTATTATTAACAGCGGGTTTCATAATGCGGATTTTTTTATGGATTTGTGGCATACCATAAAAACGGGTAAAATATGGCATGGTGAAATAAAAAACAAGGCAAAAGATGGCTCTTACTATTGGGTGGATACTACTATTTCACCTATTTTTAACAATGAAGGCCGTATAATTCAGTATCTTTCAATCAGAAGTGTAATTACAAAACGTAAAAAACTTGAACAGGAACAGGAGCAGTTGAACAGCGAACTAACCCATAAATACAATGAACTGATGCAGTTTAATTATATCGTTTCGCATAATCTCAGAGCCCCGGTGGCAAACATGATCAGCCTGACCAAATTATTGTCAGAAGAGACTGAAATGCTGGACATGAATGCAAAGGCTTTAATTAACTATATCTCAAAATCAGCTTTAACCCTTGACGAAGTGATAAAAGACCTTACCCAGGTTTTGTCCGCACGCAGTCCCATTAATGAAAAAATTGAGAAAGTAAATTTGCGTGATATTATAAAGTCCGTAGAAAACAATCTGGAGGATCAGATCCGGGAATCAGGAACAAAATTTCTTATTGACATTGATGAAAACGCAAACTTTTTTAAATCTATTAAAAGCTATGTCCAAAGCATCTTTTATAACCTTATCAGCAACGCAATTAAATATAGCAAGGAAGATACCCTTCCAGTGATTGCCATAACGGCAAAAAAAATTGAAGCAGATTTGATGATCACGATTACCGACAACGGCATAGGATTAAATTTAGATAAAATAGGGACCCATCTTTTTGGTTTATATAAAAAGTTTAATTTCCTTAAAGAAGGCAGAGGATTAGGCCTGCACATGGTAAAAACACAAGTGGAGTCCCTTAGTGGCAAAATTGACGTTCGCAGTGAAGAAGGAAAAGGAACAACATTTATAATAAGAATACCCGTTTAAAATCTAAACAAATCATCTGCCTGGCAATTTAATTCAAAGCTTTCATGCAAAAGATTTGAGGCTTTCCTGCCTTGATTTGTCGCCTGTGTTCATTATAGTCAATTGTCATAATGCCGGTAATAGTATTCACATGAACTTTATTAACAAGCAAAGTTTTTATTAACATATAAGCAATATTGAATCCATTAAAACCTAACTTGCGAACCATGAGGTACATTTTTTATTTGCCGACAATAATATTATTGCACTGAATAAAAAGAGCCTTCAATAATTCTCCTTTCATCCAACATACCCAAACAATAAAAAACATGAAAAAAGTTTTGATCTTAATTACAGCGATAGTGTTCGCTTTCCAGGTTTCAAACGCCCAAACCGAAAAAGGCTCCAAAACACTTGGTCTGAATCTTGGATTTAGTTCCAGCAATTCAAATGATTATACAATTAACCCTGGCAATAATTCAACATCAACCCTGACCACCAGTATTAACAGTTTTAATATCGGGCCAACCTACAGCTATTTTATTGCGAATAATTTAGACATTGGCGCATCATTATCGTATTCAACATCAAGTACAACCAATACAACCGAAAGTATTGCCACAACCAATGACAGCTACCCTACAAACGTAAACTCCAGCAACTTTACCGGAACATTATTTATCCGTAAATATTTTATGTTCCAAAACAAAATTGGTGTTCGTGCTGAGGGCTATGCCGGTCTTTCTGCCGGTAGCAGTAAAGATACTTATACTACTACTTTCGCTGCCTATAATTTTAAAAGCAATACTAATTATTACAGCGGAGGCGCCGCCCTTGATCTGGTGTTTTTTCCTTCAAAAAATTTAGGTGTTTCAGCATCCCTGGCCAATTTAGAATATTACCATTACACAGCCAATAACACTACCCAGGGCCATGACAATGGTGATAACTTTACCTTTAGTTTTGTTAATAATGGTTTAACTTTTTCAGTATTTTTTGTATTCGGAGGCAAATAATTGCTTCCATAATTTAACACTATCATAAAAATCAAGCTTCGTCAGCCTCCAAAATTAATGAAGCTTGATTTATCCTAATCTTCTCTAAATAAGAGTCAACAGTTTGGCATACAAGGGTGCTACCCTTATATAAAGTATGCTGTCAAATACACAGCTATATTTTCCCGGTTTAATGAAACGCGATACACGAAAAGCCTTTTTCGTCTGTAGAATTTTGCAGGTTAATTTGCATTAAAATAAACAATTCAGCCGAATTACTTCGGCTGAATGTTTGAAGCAGGCGGAAGCCACGTGGGACCCCGAAGCCTATGCGGCACACAGGATGACATTCTTAACTTGAATCAGCCGTTATCGAATCTTTACTTATTAATTTTTAAGGACGGTTTCTAAAAAAAATTAAAAAAACTGCAACTTAAAAAAAACAATCATCGTATAACAACACTCATTGAGCGCCCTGCTCATCAATAATTTATCAAATCAAAAAATTCCCCGGCGCGAGGCCAGGGGAATTTTTTATTACGAATGTAACACATAACTTTTACATAATCAACACCGTATACACATATTGTTTGAGTTTTTTAGTTTAAATAGTTTATAAAGATTGAATTTTTCAGGTAGCCGGGAAGGAGTTTCCGGCTATTTTTTTATCACAGATTTGAGATGATTTTTTTGATTTCACTGGTTTTGAGAACCCAAAAGTCGCGAATGACCCAAGCCCCCTCTAAATCTCCTCCGCCCAATGGCGGAGAGACTTGAAAAAATGACTCAATGACCTAATGACTCAATGACTAATCAATGTCGTTTACTTAAGAGAAATGAATAATTAGTTCTTCCTATAAACGTTCCTCGCCTCACCCTGCCCTCTCCAAAGGAGACGGTTCTAAAGAAGAGCGAAGTTAAAGTCCTCTCCTTTGGAGAGGATTATTTATAAGGATGTCTATTTTAAAGGCATAAATGAGGGCTGCGCCGTTTAGGTGAGGCAAAATTGCCGGGGAATCCTTAAGTAAACGACATTGAATGACTAATGACTAATGACCAATGACGCGAAGCAGACGCGAAGCAAATGCCCTCACACCAGCGCTTCGGCTATTTCAACAAATCCTTTTTCTCTTGCCAGGTCGGCAGGGAGTTTACCACCTTCCATACGGATACTTACATCTGCGCCATGTTCCAGTAACAGGATCAGCAGGTCAATATTTCCGTTTTGGGCCGCCGAATGAAGTGCTGTGGCCCCGGCCTGCTGCTTTACATTTACCTGGGCGTTATTTTCAATCAGCATACGGGCAATCTGTGTATAGTTTCCGGCAACAGCCGAATGCAGGGGATATACCTTGAACCCATTATTCGAGGGCAAATTTACATCCGCCCCTTTTAAAACCAGGTAACGTGCAATATCATAATGACCAAAAAAACAAGCCAGGCCAAGTGCGGTAAATCCGTCTTCGGCAAAAAAGTTTATGGCTTCTGGATGGGTATAAACCAATTGGGTTACAACGTCAAATTTCCCGGTAGCTGAGGCTTCGAACAAACTGATCTCATCCAGGTACTTCAGCAGCAGCGCAGTTACCTCCGGTTTTTTAAAATAACAGGAAAGCATCAACGGCGAAACACCGTGGCTGGTACGCGTTCTTGCGAGCGCTGGCGTTACTTTCAGCAGGGCGTCCAGGCTGTCAAGGTCGGCATTGGTAATGTATGTTTCCAGCTTTTCTACACTCATTTTACACGTTCTACTGTGTTTTTTTATTGTTGATTATATCCGGGCAGCGTCTTTCTTCGTTATTTATTTACGCTGATTTAACATACCAGATTCAATAATACTAAAAAATTAAAATATCAAGCTAAATATATGTTTAATCTTTTAACTTTATATTTGTAAAATATCAGGGTTACATCAGGATGCCGCTAAAAGGAAATCAGTTTAAATCAAATAGTTTCAAGCCAGAAAATCAGTCCAGCCAATCTTCCTCAAAAGTGGAAAAGGAACGGCCTGTGAAGCAAAAGCAGGATTACCGGCGCCCAATCAACCTGGAGGATAGCCGTTTTACAAAAATTCTCGGCCTTTTTTCGCTGTTGCTTTCCGTGTATTTTCTGGTTGCTTTCACTTCCTACCTGTTTACCTGGCAGGAAGACCAGAGTTATGTTTCACCTGCCAATGGCGGTTGGGGCAACCTCTTTAAAACCGCGCAGGAACTCATGGAGAATGGCGTTAAAACCCCCATTGTTGAAAACTGGCTTGGTAAATTCGGCGCATTGCTTTCAAACCAGTTTATTTATGAATGGTTTGGTGTTGCATCCTTCCTGTTTGTTTTTGTGTTTTTCACCATTGGCTACCGTCTTGTTTTCCGGATCAGCTTGTTTTCTATCAGTAAAACGCTGGCCTATTCGTTTTTTGGCATCGTATTCATGTCGGTCGCCATTGGCTTTCTACATGCTTTTGTTGCGGATACCCCTAATTACCTCGAAGGTGAGTTTGGCTACTGGAGCAACCGCCTGCTTGATGCACAAATAGGGCAAACAGGTACGGGAGGCATCTTAGTTTTTGCAGCGCTTACTTTATTGGTTATTGCCTACAATATTGATTTCAAGCTACCAAAACGCGAGGAAAAAACGGTTTCCCCGGTGCACGTAGGCGATTTTGTACCTGAACCTGCCATTCGGGATGACAACGAAGATATTGAAGTGCCCCTTGAATGGCCGGGCCGCGCAAATAAAGATAATCCTGAAAATAAGGTACGGCCGGGAGGGCTCAAGCCTCAGCCACCGCTGGAGCAAGTCCCTACTTTTCATGAACCAATAGTGTTGACCCCAAATCCGCATAGTGACGACGATGAAGCGGAATTTGAAAATGGAATTCCGCTAACCGTTGGTGTTACCCGGCCCACCCCTGTATTAAACATAGAAAAAGACGATGACGCGCAGGCAAAAGGCCTTTTGGAACAGTTTGGCACCTACGATCATACGCTCGACCTGGCATCGTATAAATACCCTACGCTCGACCTGCTCGAAAACTATGGTTCAAACAAAATAAACGTTAACTCGGATGAACTTGGCGCCAACAAAAAC
>Ga0316224_1001977_pt1 | contig 20140 bp, 28 predicted proteins | sample TBH18013metaG_FD_206254 | JGI IMG/M metagenome (GOLD analysis project Ga0316224, IMG submission 206254) | Freshwater microbial communities from Trout Bog Lake, Wisconsin, USA - TBH18013 | ecosystem: Environmental > Aquatic > Freshwater > Lake > Hypolimnion/Profundal zone | place: USA: Wisconsin... | reverse complement strand
CGGACACATTTGACCTTTTATATAAGGGTGTAGAGATAACAAGTGGCGGACAACGTCAATATAAATATGGTCCCCTTGTAGATGCAATGATTGCTCGTAAGATGGATCCTAAAAATTTCGAGAGCTATCTAATGCCATTTAAATATGGGATGCCGCCCCACGGTGGCGCAGGAATAGGGTTGGAAAGACTAATGAAACAAATGTTAAACCTCGATACTGCAGATGAGGCTTCTTTAATACCAAGAACGAAGGAAAGGACTTCGCATTGATTTTATGAAAAATTCTAATACACCAAATTGTTTTGAATGTAAGTTCAGGGGAACAGTACCTGGCTCTGCTCATAGTTCTTGTAATGTGTTAACAATGGTTACTACTACTGAGGACCAGTTGAGAACTTCAAAGGCATTAGAATTAATGATAGCAGCAGGTCAACGAAAAATAACTATTGATGGAGAAATTACTCCCGTCTTTGATCCGCACGGGGTTAAGAAAGGATGGGTTTTGTGGCCCCTTAATTTTGACCCTGCATGGTTAGAGTCCTGCAAGTTTTTTAAACAAATGGAAATGTTATAATATGGCTGGACCTTGTTCGTTACATATGGGCTATGCTCAGGAAGGATGCAGACTTTGTAGTCTTACCAAAGAAGATGTCTTTGGCCCAGATTATGAATCTCAAATAGCGGAGGCTGCTTCAGAAGGTACTATTAAATGTACCTTATGTGGATTTGATGGGATTTACAAGGCTACAACTAAAGAGGAAGGAGGAAACAGATGTCCCCGCTGCGGAAAAATATTTAAACCTGAATAATTATATGCAACCAAAATACGGTACGATTGAATGGGAAGAACTTTATCTAAAGAACAGAAAGGGAAATCCTGTGTGGGATTTTAAAGCATTGACCGAAATCCATCAAAAAAATGCAGATGGAAAAATTGTCATGGCTTTTTGTAAAAAAACCAATAAATGGATAACTGGTGAATACCCAGTTGGAGGATTTCGGTATATGCTTACCCTGAGAGCAGCTCTTCAATTTAATGGGGTTTGGAGAACAGAAGAAAAGGCAAAAGAGTTTCTTAAAAAAAGGAATGAACAATATGGTGAAGATGATTGTGATGTGGAGATAGTACACAAAAACGTTACAGATGCCGACGTGTTAGAGGCATTGGTTGGAAATTTTAAAATGCCATAATGACAATCACACCAAATCAAATACCATTTAATTTTAAAATAGGAGATATAGTTTTAGATCCGGCATATCCTGATGTCCAATTTAAAATATTGGATCTTCCGGCTAGATGTAAAATTCTTGGGGTAAAGGAACGAGCAGGATCTGTTATTGAGATGGAGTGTTCTGGCTGTAAAATGCACGGGGGTAAACCAGGTAAGCATAAGATTGGTAATTTTGATTTAGCTAGCTGGTGTTTTAATAATAGCTATTTTAAATTGGTAAAACCAAAATACTACTCAGCTAAAGAAATCGAGAAAATGTTAAATGAGATATTAAGTTCTGTGCAATCTGAAGTAATTTTAGATCCTTTTGATGCCGGGGTAGTATCTACTGTAGCTATAATAAAACAGGAGCTAGGAATAAAATAACGTTAACAATTCTTTAACTTTTGGTATTTTTTTATTCAATAACAATTATTTATATTTGCTTTGTAAATGAAATAAATTATAGATATATATTCTTAACAAAAGAGAGGCTAAGATAATTTCACCACCTTAAACCAAGATAACTTCAAAATGGATCTGCTGGACACACATATAATATCCGTTATAGAATCATATACGGATGCAGTTGAAAAAGATAAATTCGGGCTTAATATATTCTCTCCCGAATCAAATGCATGGGATAAAATTTTATCTTCCCTTTCCCTCCTGGAATTTCCACATATTAAAATAGAACCCGAAATACCATTAATGTGGTCAGAAAAAACTTTAGCCCCAATTTTAACCTCTCCAAAAGCATATGTTACAATCAATGAAAACTTTAAGGGACACAAATTAGAAAATATTTATAGGCTGGAATTTAATTCAATGTACCCAGCTATTATCCATAAGTTAATATTATCCGGACGGGTAGAACAATCTATCTCGATCCGGATTTTTTGTAGACTTTGGCTTCAAAGGAGTTACTATAAAGGATTTCTTTCTAGTAGAGGGAATGAAGTTTTAAGATTATGGATTAATTATTTCTATGGTAAAATACCTAAGATAGCACCGGAATTAAATCAGCTTGAAATTGTAGGGGAAGCAAAAAAATGTCTCATGTCTGCTCAAGATGCTGCAGATGAATGGTACTATGTAGATTCAGACGATCTATATTTTACAACTGAAAACTTGGAAATTTTTAAAGATCATGTGAGTAGGAGCAAATTAGATTTTGAAATAACCAAAATAAAGAATGCTGTATTTTTCGCCATTAGGAAGTATGTTTTAGGCGATCACAATACCGTATTGATAGGATTTACAAGACCAAAAAATAAAAGGTAATATGGACACAGAAAAACAATATGAGATCGGGTGTATTATTGGACGCTTCCAAATACATGATATTCATGCAGCTCATCAGGATTTGATAAATCAGGTAGTAGCTAAACATAAAAAGGTCATTCTATTTCTTGGTGTATCCAGAGTATCGGGTACAAGAGAAAATCCACTGGACTTTACTAGCAGGAAGAAAATGATCCAGGCAATATATCCAGACATTGTTATTGTACCTCTGCCAGACAACAGGTACAATGATGTATGGAGTAAAAATCTGGATTCAAGGATTCGGGAGATATTTCAAATGGGCAGTGTTCTTCTATATGGCGGCAGGGATTCTTTTATCCCTAGTTACAGTGGACAATTTCCAACCAAAGAATTAGAACAAAATATTTACGTTTCTGGTACAGAGATTAGAAAGCAGGTATCGGAAGAAATTAAAAGTACTCCTGAATGGCGTGCCGGCTGTATCTATAATGCCTATGGCCGATATCCTACATCTTATCAAACGGTAGATATAGCTTGCTTCAAAGGAGACCAGCTTATACTCTGTAAGAAACCAGGAGAAAGAGGATATCGCTTCGTGGGTGGTTTTGTAGATCCTGAAGATGGAAATCTTGAAATAGCAGCAGCCAGAGAATGGAGCGAAGAAACTGGAGGGGATGCACAGGTAGGTCCAATGACATATATTAATAGCTTCAGGGTTGATGACTGGAGATACCGGGCAGGTAAAGACAAAATCATGACTGCTCTTTTCAAATGCCAATACAAGGAAGGCAGGCTTAATCCAAGTGATGATATTTCTGAACTGGTTTGGATTGGAATGCCTGCATTAATGGAAGAAGGAGGCATAGAGAAGCTTTTTGTACCAGAGCATGTTCCTCTGGCAATTGCATTAGTATCAAATTACCAATTAACAATAAAATAGCACACAAATGAAAGAAAGAACAATTCCAGAATTACCGCCTAGGAGGGTACATAAATTACCCAGACTATTAATGACCGATGCCTATACAGCAGGATCCAATGAATTTGAATCCGAAGACTGTAAGGATGAATCCATCTATTATGTTGTATTACGAAGGGAATTATTTAAAATAAATCCCTTCCTTTATAACAAAGGAGACAATAGAACAATTTTTGTCGGGCTTCCTCGTATTATGGACGAAATATTTTATGAGCCTGTAACACACGAAGAAATAGATCTTGCTAAGGAATACTTGGAGCACTTCAAAGTAACTTACTTTGGCCTTTGTCCCTACACCTTCCCTGAAGAAATTTGGAGATCTATCGTAGATGATTACGAAGGCCGCATACCTTTAGAAATAATGGCAATGCCGGATGGTTCAGTAGTTTATCCAGGAGAGCCAGTCATTCAAATAAAGTCACTAGTAAAAGGCTGGGGGGTATTAGCTGCCTGGTTTGAAGAAGCAATTCTCCATATTTGGGCACCTTCAGAAAGGCTAACACAAAGCGAGCATTGGCTGGATTATTTAAAAGGTAAAGTTCGTCAGGTTGATCCATATATGACGGAAGATAATGTCCATCTTTCTGCATCATCAATGCTAACTGATTTTGGTGCCAGAGCAGCAGTACATGAGTCAGAGACAGAAATATTAGGGATGTATGGCCTAATAAGTTTTCCTGGTACAGACAGCTTATCTGCTGGCTTCTATGCCTGGATGAATTCGGATAAAACTCCAGGACACTCATTAAGCGTAAAGGCATTAGCACATCGTAATGTCCAAGGCTACGATAAAGAGGACGATTGCTATAACACCTTTTATGAGCGTTCTAATCCCGGTGATATTGATAGCATGGTAGCCGATTGCTATGGCTTTTATAGGGCAATTCGGGAATGCTTGCTACCATTAGCACTTAGAAGTAAGAACGAGGGGACACGTATTACTGTTGTTGGCCGGCCAGATTCAGGAGATCCAAAAGAACAAGTCCTATGGCTTATTAAGCTTGCTATAGAAAATGGTCTTTATACCACAAGAATAATAAATGGTGTTACCTGGTATTCTGGAACGTGGCTTAAATTCATCGAAGGTGATGGTATGACATTCGAGGTAATGGCAGAAATAATAGATGCCTTAATCGAAAACAATTATATCTTCTGGGAATGGGGATTATTTGGTCAAGGCGGAGGACAGAGAAATTTCATCAAAAGGGATAATACTGGCGCTAAATATGCCTTATGTGCTAAAGGATCTACACAAAAACCAGTTGTTAAACTAAGTGAAACACTTGGTAAAACAACTTTACCTGGTCCATTCAAAATACTAAGGTCACCTGAAGCACTGGCAGCCAAAAAGACAATTGTCCATATATCAGAGCCAGGAGAAAATGCTATGGTATTATGGTATAATGGTCTTCGCAGAGAAAAGCCATTCGGCCCAGGACAATATGACGGATTCAATGAATGGAAAGCTAGAGTGAGGGAACAATTTCCTACTATGCCAAAAAATCTGGATACCAAACACGGCGCACCAGCAAGCGATTTGATTTTACAGAACAGGCTGGATCTAATTGCTAGGTATGCACCGGATAAGGACCTATCTAACTATTAATAAGTATGGAGGGAGAGAGTAAAAACGAGGAAGTTTATGTCTATAGAATTTGGGATAAACGGAAGAAGGAATATAAAGGGACTTGGAACTATCATCCTAGGGAAGATCGTAATGAATTACATTTCGAATTTTTTAATGGGCATACAGATTATGAGGTTCATGAGTTTTCTCTCTCCCTCCATAAAACTTATGATAAAGAGGGGAATGAAATAATACCATTTGAAAGAATAAAATAATACTATGTCAATAATTACAGCCATTCAAAGAAATGATAGAATAGCAAAAGAAAGAGGATGGGATAGAACTTATTGGTTCTTTGATATTCATGAAACAATGATTGTTCCTAACTATCAAAAAGAAGTTACGTCAATTGAATTTTATCCTTTTGCTAAGGAAGTCATGCAGATACTCTCAAACAGGCCAGAGATATGTTTAGTTCTCTATACTTGTTCTTGGCCAGCAGAAATAGAGAAATATTTGGCTCTCTTTAAGGAGCATGGTATTAATTTTACTCATGTTAATCGAAATCCTGAAGTAGTATCAGCTTCCTATGGATGCTATGATGATAAGCCTTATATCAATGTACTCTTTGACGATAAAGCCGGGTTTGACCCTAATGAGGATTGGTTTATATTAAGAAGATACTTCATTGCCAAATATAGGCTTGCTCCTCTCTGGGTATTCTTAGGCTGGATAAGCGATGGTATAACTAACATTTTTAACAAAATAACTAAACGCAAAAAAAATGGAAAATAGTCCTTTTTCAATCTTCTCTATAGGGGAGGATCAATTAACCAAAAAAATTCTAGCACATTCGGTTTTGGCAACAGGACTTGGTAAAATGAAAACCGATATTTTTAAGGATTCGGAGATGTCTCCACAATTCCAGGAGAGTGTCAGGGACAAGACAGTATTCCTTGTATGTAGCACTACCTCCCCCATAAAAATACTCCAGCTTGAATTAGCAATAGATGCTGCTATGCGGGCCTCTGCAGGAAAGATTGTAGCTCTTATCCCATACTTTGGATATTCTCGGCAGGATAAGAAAGAAGGACCAAGAGGTGCAATTGGCGCAAAAGTAATAGCAAACAAGCTAACTGCTGCAGGTGTTCATCATATTATTACTTCCGATCTACATGCAGACCAGATACAGGGATATTTCGATCTCCCGGTTGATCATATTTACGGCAGAGCAATTTATCGTCAGTATATAGAATCACTACCAGCGGCAGAGAACTATGCTATCTTTTCCCCTGATGCTGGTGGTGTAAAACGTGCGGAACGCATATATGAGAAAATGGAATCAATTCATCCATTAACTACTCTTGGCCTTTGCTCAAAGAAGAGAGCCAAAGCTAATGAAGTAGAAAAAATGATTATCATTGGTGATGTTAAGGGAAAGAAAATAAAATTGGTTGATGATATTGTTGATACTGCAGGTACTTTAGTAAAGGGTGCAGAAATAATGATGGAAGCCGGAGCAGAATCTGTAGAAGCATGGATAACACATCCAGTGCTTAGCGGCCCTGCTAAAGAACGCATTGAAAAATGCGATGCTTTAAGTAAGCTGGTTGTTACCGATAGCATCTATCATGAGCAGCTGCCTGATAAAGTACAGGTAATATCTGCATCTCAAATATTTGCCAAGGTAATCGACCGTATGGTAACACACCAAAGTATTGAAAACGTTAACGCATAATTATGGATTGGAATACATTAGATAACCTCCCTACAGAGGGACAGTATGTTCTTGTTAAGATCAAGGAGGGAGCTGTTTTTAGAGGAGGATTTGTAGCAGCAACATATGGAGGTGGAAACTATTTTATGGACAATTTATTTTTTGTTATCCCTAATAATTTGGAGAGGGTCGAAGATATCAGCTTTAAAATAGATCGAGGATTAATAGAGGGATGGATTCCTGCCTCTGATTTAGTATAATAAATAAAAATATTCAAAATAGTTAAAATTTTTTCATTGACTAATGAAAACTATTGATTACATTTGCTTTATAAATTAATTACTTAATTGATTACTTACAAAAAATGAAAAGTTCTACCCAATAGATGGGATTCTAAATAATTGCCGGTTTTATGAGTTAGACCCGCGATAAACCAAGAACCAACTATGAACTTTGTTCTATGTTGTTTCGTTGTGTTAGTGAAGCCCTCTGGACTGTGCGGTTCGGGGGGTTTCACTTTTAAAAACATTAAGATGGAAAAAATTAAATGCAAAGTAAGTAATAAAGCATTCGTAGCTGGTAAAGAATATCAATACGGAGCTCATAAAAGCGGTATTTTTAATATGCTCCAAGTTTTTGCTGGCACTGGAGATGAAGAGGATGATGAGCTCTTTTATCCTGATGAGATGGAGAAATTATTCTTTTGGGAGAAAGAAAAAGATATGCCAAAAGAAGCACCTAATTCTTCCTTCAAGACAAAGGAAGAAAAAATACCACCTAAACCATATGTGCCCCCAATAACTTCTACCATTATTGATCCCCACAGGAAAAAATACAATAGTGTATTGGAACAAATTGAATCAAGAGAAGAACAAATAAAACTTTATCCAAATGATCCAAACGTGGAAAGTTGGAAAATAGAAGTGGAGATGTTTAAAAATACCGCGAAAAAAATTAAAAGTAAACTCGATGGATAAGACTAAGAAGGCTCGAACAGAAATAAAGAAGGATAACCAAGTTATGGGAAAAAATTTAACAGATAAAAGTAAATGGCTTGCCCTAATTCTTAGGCATCAGCCAGAAAAGGCAGGTATAACCCTAGACAAAAATGGCTGGGGATCTGTTTTAGATTTAACAGATCATGGTAGAGGTGATATTCGTTTAACAGAGCTGGAAGAAATTATAAAGACCGATAATAAAGGTCGTTATGAATTTAACCATGATAAAACAATGGTCAGGGCTGTACAAGGGCACTCATTACAGGATGTGGAAATTGAAATGGAAGAATGTGAACCTCCTACCAAATTGTATCATGGAACTAAAATCCAATTCTTAAGTTCTATCATGAAAACAGGCCTGAGGAAGATGGACAGACAGCATGTTCATTTAAGTACGGATCTCAAGACAGCACAGATTGTTGCAGATAGAAGGAAAGGAATATCAGTTCTTCTTGGAATTGATTCTGGTATTATGTACCAGGATGGAATCAAATTTTATCTTTCAAAGAATAATATATATCTAACATCTTGTATACCTTTTAAATATATTAAGATCTTATAATTGGAAATTAAATTAATCCCTTCCTTTTTTGCCAATATCTACTAGAGGCTTCTGACATTTTCTTTTTTCCTTCATCTGTATGCTTATTTCCTTTAGCATATTGATTACCTTTACTATATTCAGATATTTTCTTTTTAACTTCTTCAGTTAATTTATTTCCTTTAGCATATTGATTATTTTTGGCTTTTATTGATATTAATTTTTTAGTTTCTTCGCTAAGATTTTTTCCAAACATTCCGTGATTTTCTCCCGAATTAGCAATTCTATTTTTTTCGTTATGGGTAGCCGTCTTTTTTATTCCTTTTAATTTTTTACTTATTTTTTCTCTTACTTCTTTAGATGTAATTTTTCCTAAACTAGCTTCTCTACATTTCCTTTTAGCTTCCTCTGATCTCGGAGGATGTTTTTTACCATAGTTGGGATTATCTTTTCCTCTTTTATTATATGCAGGATGATTTTCCTTATTTTCAAGGTTTTTCTTAATAGAGGTTGACATTTTCTTTCTGGTTTCTAATGATGGTAAATATCCAATCTTTCCTTCCCCGCCATCGGTTAGATTACATAATGGGCCTTTTCCTAAATCTGCTCTGCCATAAAATGCAATCCACCAAATTTCCTTCTTTAATGCCTCTTCTACAGAAATATCATCCTCGATTATTTCTATTTCATATAGGGTTTTATTAATTATATTTTTCCAATATTGATTTCTATTCCATTTAGTATATGCCCTTTTATAGAAATATTCCTCCTTTGGTTTATCCTGTCCAATCCCAATATAGAAAGGTTCATTTTTATCAATTCTGATATGCCTATAAATGTATGCCATAATTAGTTATTATAGTTTATATATTCTTATAATTTCTTTAACAAATTAGTATTTTTTAGTCAGAAATATTATATTATATTTGCTTTATAAATTAAATATTATGGGACTAGAATTAAGAATGTATGGAGTTGCTCCCTTTCAATTAGGACCTTTACATGCAGGGATACAGTTTCAGCATGCAGCTACTAAATATGGTAGGTTATATAATAATGACCTCCATGCGGATTGGGCTGATAACTGGATGACCTCTATAGTTTTGAATGGTGGATCTACAAATACTAATCCAGATCGCATGGGTACAGTCAATAAGTTCTATTTTGACTGTATCAATCTTGGTATACATGCTGCGGCCTTTACCGAAATTACTATGGGGGACCAAGTAACCTGCGTAACTGTTATTGCAGATGAAAGGATTTGGGACTTTGAAAAATATCCCGATTTGGATATGACAATGCTAAAAGTTGTAGATCCAAAAAATTATTTAGATCCGCAATTTATCCCTTCAATCTCTGCTGAAAATAACCGGGCTATTTATGATAGATGGGTTGAAAATGTTGTCGGAGGTCCAAAAAATCTCTTTTTGCGAGAAACCCTGCGTAGAATGCCATTGTGGAGATGATTAAAAAAAAACTAATAATGGCATTATCAATAGAATCTAATAACATTTTTGAAACATGGTCTATACCATTAGCATCTAATACAGATCCTCAATGGAAAGACAATTCCTGGCTTGTCGAGCACCTACGACAATTAGCAGATAAGATAGAAAATGTAGATCCACAAATATACACTTTCTCGATAGAGGCCTCATCCCAATATGGTCCAAGTTTTTGTGTTAAATCTTTCAAAAAGTAATCTATTATCCTTGATATATAAGGAAAAGGATTCAAATGAAGCACTTAATTAACTTTGGTGACCCTATTTTGGAAAGATTGGGAGTTCCAGATCAAACTAAATATTATGTAGAAAATTTCATAAATGAGATAAAGAGCTCGATTGTTGAGATTTTACTAAATCAGAATGACGATATAGAACAAACAATCAGTAATGGTAAAAAAGCAGCAAGAAGTGGACAAGAAATAAAAAAGATCCCATTACCAAAAGATAGTTTCGAGGGAAATATAAATATTAAGCCCTCGGAGGAACATAAATTTTCCAGCATTAATTATAAGGTTAATATTTCATTTGTACCTAATGGTGGTTGGGGAGATGAAAATATAGTTTGTGAAGGTGCATATCTTCCTAATTTTACTAAACCTGGTAATTTATATAGTATTGATATAAGTTTACATATCCAATATAACATGAATGCCCATATGCAAGGTATAAAAAATATAATGGAAAACATTATAGAGGAGGTTGAAGCTACAATGTATCATGAACTGAATCATGCCTACGAGGACTATATGAGAAAATCTCATGAGAATATTGGATTAATGGTTAATTCTGGTATAAAAAAGAGTGTAGCTAAATTACAGGATTATTTTGAGGTACCAGCAGCAAAACATTTTTTCTATTTAATATATCTTTCCATTTCTACTGAAATAAATGCTAGGATCCCATCAATTATCCCACAGATTGAAAAATTAACGGACCCAGCAGAAAAAATTAAGGTTATCGAAAATTGTACTGAATGGAAATTTAATAATATGCTCTTAACATTTAATGCCGAGGATTGGATACAATCTTTAGGGCAAGAATTATCAATGGGAGGGATATTACCAAGATCGATTACTATACAAGGTATAGAAGAAACCATTAATGGAATGATGGATTTAATTACTGCTGCCTCTCAAAACGGAGGAGAAGGATTCTTAGAAGCTATTAAAGAAAATTTTAATGAGCAAGAGATGCCACCAGTAGAAGATATATCCAAACAATTGGAAAAGCAGATCAAATTTTCCCTCCATTTGGTTAATAAAGATCCAATAGAATATTTCCAATATTGGCAAAGAGTATTTAATGAAAGAGGTGAGTATGCAAGAAGAAAGATGTTAAGGCTAGCAAGCTATTAATTTTTTTTAAGTTCTACTTTATTGCTATCGTGATAAACTGTTTCTTCGATAGATTTAGGACCCCGCATTTGAACCCTATACTTAAATCCCCATGGCATCTCAAAAGCACCAACATGTGTAACTCTCCCTGATTTACGGGGTTTTGGTTTTTCACTAGTTTGAAAAGGCTGCCAAGTGATTATATCACCGACCTTTATCTCTTGCATTGTTCCATGCTCGTTTAGGGTATGTAGATGTTTCATTCTATACATTTGATTATAAGTTCTCCCTCATATTTCTCCAATATGGTTAAAATGTGTTTGGAACAGTTGTAATTATATTTTAATCGGATTCCATTACAAATAACGTCGCTGACAAAGCGAACATCATCCGACATTGTTATTGATGATTTCATATAAGTATATACCTAAATCTTGTTCAACAGAAAAGGACTGCTGTAGCAGTCCTTTTCTTCATTTCAAGGTTCCGTCCTTAGTTTAATCCGAATACCAATGATTCAACCGAAACTGAACGCCAATTAGAAATTTTTAACTAATTTGGATATATAAGTATATGGCATATATTTATAGACACGTTAGATTAGATAAAAATGAACCTTTTTATATTGGGGTAGGTCAAGATAAGGAAAAAGAACCTTATTTCTATACCAGAGCATATTGTAAATGGAATAGAAATAAACACTGGAAAAATATTGTTTCTAAAACAGAATATGAAGTAGAAATTCTAGAAGAGGACCTTTCAATAGAAAAAGCTTTGGAAAAAGAAATTTGGTGGATTACTTTTTATGGAAGATCGGATCTCGGAAGGGGTACATTGGTTAATATGACAGATGGTGGAGAGGGGACAACCAAAAGAGCTCATACAGTGGAAGCAAGGAAGAAAATGTCAGATGCTGCCAAAGAAAGGTTTAAAAATAAAGAGAAAAAAATTAAATATAAGAAAATTTTAACTGACGAGGATAGAAAAAAAAATATAGAAAAATTTAAAAATAGTAGGAGAGGAAAAAAGAATACATTGGAACATAATTTAAAAAATAGTCAATCTAATGCTGGAGAAAATAATGGAATGTTTGGGAAACATCATACAGACGATACCAAGAAAAAATTATCCATTAAATCAAAGGGAAATCAATATGCAAAAGGGAGTAAACCAAATAAAGAAACTATAGAAAAAAGGATATCTACTTTCAAAGCAAATATAACAGAAGAGTATAGGGAGAAAAAAAGAAAAAATGCTAAAGGTAATCAATATGCTAAGGGATATAAGCATACGGAAGAATCCAAAGAAAAAATTGGGGATTCTATAAAATTAAGTTTTACCGAAGATAATAGAAGGAAATTGGCTGAAAGGTCAAAAGGGAATCATTATGCCAAGGGACATAAGCATACAGAAGAAGCTAAAAAGAGAATGAGCGAAATATGTAAAAAAAGATATGAGAATAAAAAACTATCTAAATAGAATTTTATTCTCATATCTTTTAATGGAAATTAAAAATCATCCAAAAACTAATGATGATATGGAAACAGATTTCCATGAATTTTCCATTAAGTCAAAAAAAGGAACACTTTTTATTGCTTTTCTTCCTCTTCCATTTGGATGTTTATCTGTTGGAATATTAGCAAGATTTGTTGTTCCAACTGCATTTCGTAAAGCTTCCTGTGATTTCTTTACGAAAGAAAAGCGGACAGGTCCTTTCTGGAGTTCCTCCCTTAATTGTTCCACATTTTTAATTGGAATGCTCTGTGTTAATGTGCTCATAAATGAATGAAATTGAAATGCAAATATAATAACCAAATTCTGAATAAAAAAATCCATTTAGAATATTTTTTATTCAGATATGTTAAAAATATTTTCAAAAATTATGTTAAAACAACAGAGCCATTTAAAATATTTTTATTACATTTGCTGTAATAAATAATAAGAAACGCGCGTAAGCACCAACCTAACTATTATGAAAAAAATAGGATTATTTTATCTGGGCGGTTTCCTACTAGTGGTAGGGATGATTCTATTAGAAATTTCACCAATTTTTGGTATATAGTTTTTTAGTATTGGCTTTATATTTTTATGTGGTTCATTTATTACTTTTTTTCTCCTATCCTACTATAATATTATGAAAAAAAATATTTAATTTAGTTTGAAACATTTTTTTTTATTCAAAAACAAATGATTATATTTGCTTTATAAATCTCTCAAAAATAATTGCAATCAACATGAGTGAACAAATTACAACCTTAGACGAAGCAAAGGAGAAGCTTTTACAGCAGGACGAAGTATTGAAACAGATATTAACTGCTGCTACCTCTACTGGAATTTTAATCAAAAAGGTGGCTGATAAAAAATGGCTAACCTCTGTAGATAATTCTTTACAGGTTCTTAGTTATGATCCACAACTAAAACTTGAATCCGGACAATCTGTTTTAATAGTTAAAACAGAAGAGGTAATGTCTATTGTGGAAATTTTGGGCGAAAAAATACATGACGGTGTAGTTTGTAAGGTTAGTGAAATTCTGGAAGATGGAAAAATCATTATAGAAAATAAGGGGGATCGTAAAAAAGTATTTTTAGGTAATGTATCTTCAGTGAAAGAATCTGATGAGGTATTTGTCTATGGCGATATTCTCGTAACCGGAATACACAAGGCTGGAAAAACGGCAGAAACAGTAGAAGCAACAGGAGTTACCTGGGACGATATTGGCGGCCTGGAGAAAGAAAAAGCACTTATGCAGGAGATCATTGAAAAACCAATTGAGCATAAGGAGTTATACGCTAGCTATAATAAAAAGACACCCAAGGGTGTTTTGCTCTATGGCCCTCCCGGTAATGCAAAGACAATGCTTGGTAAAGCACTTTCAACTTCGATTACCAAATATTACGGTACAAATATTAATAGCTTCTTTTATATCAAAGGGCCGGAATTACTTTCACAATTCGTTGGATTGGCAGAAGAATCTATCCGTAATTTATTTGCCACAACAAGGGCCTTTTATGCAGAACATGGATTTCCTGCTATTATCTTTATAGACGAAGCAGATGCTATTCTTTCACGTAGAGGCTCTGGTGTTAGTTCAGACGTGGAAAAAACAATTGTTCCACAATTCTTAACTGAAATGGACGGTATAGAAGCATCTAACACTATTGTCATCTTGGCATCAAACAGGCCAGATATGATAGATTCTGCTATTCTCAGAGAAGGGCGTATAGATAAAAAGATCCGTATCGATAACCCAAATACGGAAACTGCCAAAGCAATTCTTTCTATCAACCTAAAGAAAACCCATACAGCGGAAGAATCAGTAGTAATTGAAGCTACTTTTGTTCAGGAACTTTATTCTGAAAAATATCCTCTGTATGAAGTGATCTCCGAGGATGGCCAAAAAATGATCCTATATTTAAAGGACATTACATCAGGAGCTACGTTGGCAAATCTTGTTTCAACCTCTATTTCCAATGCAATCCGTAGAGATATAAGTGCAGCAGTCAAAAAAGCTACCGGCATTAAGTGTGAGGATGCAGTCTATGCAGTTCAGGATCTTTACGATCAGCATAAAGGTTACAAACACAGAGAATTAATTGAACACTTCGCGGAAGTTAATGGTATTAAGGTCAAAAAGGTTTTAAAATACTAATCGACAATGAAACAACTCTCAATTGATACAAAGGACGAACAAAAAAAGGTGAATACACCTACCTCAAAACTTAAATTTGAGGTTCCTAATATTTCTGAAACCGTTGAAAAGATAGAAACGGAAGAGGCTGAGGAAGAAATTTCAGATGAGGAAATAGAAGGTTTATTTGGTTCGGCAATATTGAGCTTCCTCCTTGGTAGGAGGAGAGCCCAGGCATCCTCTGATAACGAGGCAGAGCTTGAAAAAGAAATGGAAAAAGTTCACCCAAAAGAAATAAAAGTTCTAATAAAAGGATGCGGATGTGGATTCTAAATATACCCAATTTTCTCATATTGGGTTCGGCATTAGGGATGATATCTCTGATAGTTACAAAAACTTACATATTCGAAAGAATACGGGCTTGGGTTAAATCCAAAAGTAAGTTTTTTGGAAAATGGATAGAATGTCCAATATGTTTCAGTACCTGGACCTCATTCATTGGAACTTTTTTAACAGATAGAATAGTTCAAACAAAATGGCTTATTTTAGATGTTGCCATTGCATGGTTCTTTTTAGATTTTGTAGTCTGCTTATCTGCAGGAATACTCTACAAACTTTATAAAAGTAACGAATAACACAAAATCAATTTTTTACTTCGGAACTTCTCTCCATTACTAGAAACCGAATCGTGAGCTTTACTATATAAATGTAGTAGAGTATAGTAGCGTGGTAAATTGCCTAATGGCTTTACATAAATTTTATTGTTTAACCCAAAATGCTAACACAATGGCAGAAGTAACAAAGAAGAAGGCACCTTCCAAAAACATGGAGAAGATGCTAGCACTGATGGCCGAAATGGTCGGAGGTGAACTGTCCGCGGAGGAAAGTCCTGCGGATAAAAAGGAAATTACCACGACGACGGTGGAAAGCGAGGAAACGCAAACGATAATCATCCCGAAAGGCATGAGTAAGTTGGCAGCTTCGAAAGAACTGAAGAACCAGTGGGATGAAGAAGAAACCGAAATCAACATGGCGTTGGAATTGAAGGAGTGGCAGCCACGTGATGCCGTTCACGCAATTATGATTGCTTTGGAAAAGACTTTCGGGTGGATCAACGCACAGGCCACATTCTTCTCCACACCAATGGAACTGCAGATCACTACCGACATCCAGAATGGAGTGGTTGTCAAAAAGGATGCCTTCCTGGGTAAAATGAAATGCGCTAGCTGGGATAATGCAATGGCAGACATAGGCATCGTTAGCAAGGCCGGCAAGGAGCTCTTCGCCTACATCGTTTTCGATGTAAAAAAGAAACACAAAAACCGGGTGAAGAAATTCTTCGACCTCATTCAGCACACTCTCAAGACACAGTCTATCTATAAAGGTAAATCAGTAATGGTTACCAAAAATGGCTTTGACTTTGTAGAAAATAAGGGTGAAAAAAACATCATCCTGAATGAAGACGAAGAACGTATAGTAAACAACCTCGTTATCCGCCCACTTGGCAAACCAGGCAAACGTACTTTCCTTTTCACCGGCATTTACGGTACTGGTAAAACAGAAACAGCCCTCCGCGTTGGCCGCCATGGTAACGAAAAAGGTATTACCTTCTTCTATCTGAAGGATCCTACCCTATTTTCGGAAACCCTGGAAAGCGCCAAACAGTATGCACCTTCACTGCTCTTCCTGGAAGACGTGGATGAAATTGGCTCCGGTGAAGAACGTGACAACCGCATGAATGAACTGCTGAACACTTTGGACGGCGTACAAACAAAGGGCCAGAACCTTACGGTTATCTTCACAACAAACCATGAAAATCGTATCAACAAAGCAATGCGCCGTCCAGGCCGTATTGATCTGGTGGTTAAATTCAAAGTTTGTGAAAAGAATACCACTAAGAAGATCTACGAAGCCCTTCTGCACAAAATACCCGGATATGAAACACTGGACCTCGATCAGATTACAGCCTATACTCCAACTGTACAAGGCGCAGTAATTGCCGAAATCTGTAAGCGCTCCATCGACTCCTCAGAAGAGCCCGGTGCTATCTCTACAGAGATCGTACTTACCAGCATTGACTCTATGAAGCACCAGCTGGACTTCATGGATGCTCAACCGGAAAACACCGAAACGATCTCGGAAAAATTCACCAATGCAATGGAAGTAGTAGTTGCACGTGGCGAACGCCGTTATCAGAACGGAGAGTACGAAGATTAATAACAGAGTATCTTAAAAAATGTGGAATGTTTTTGCAATTGACATCCCACTATAGCAGGGCTTCGAAAGAGGTCCTGCTATTTTTATTTACATACGAGGAGTAAAGTAGAGTTAAAACTCTAACGCAATCTTAACAATCTGGAATTTTTTAATTAGAAATTATTTATTACTTTTACATTAACAAAAAATGTAAATTTACAATGGGAGAACAACTTCAGATTCCAACCAAATTAAAGATTGGATTTAATAAACGTGATGATACCTATAGTGGTCTTCTTGCTTTTATTACATACCCGTTAGAAGACGGAACAAACAAACACAAAAAAGCCTGGGATGGTTGGATTGACAGAAAAGTCAAGGTAATGGAAATAGAAAATTTTCCTACTGAAGGCTTTGTTATTAACAAAAGGGAAGGCGGAGGTGGTCGTTGGAGCTACGATGACAGGGAAGCAAAAATCAGGGTATGGGATCCTCGTGGTTTCGAAATTGAAATCACCATAGAAAATATGTTGGATATCATTGCAACTCATGGATCCTATCCAGGTAAGGGTGTAGAAGGAAAATTCGTATATGGCTGGGATAAATTAAGATTACATTTAATACCCGTTAAATCGGAGACGTATAAAAACTCCATGGAATTTACGGATCTTTCCAAAATGTCTATTACAAAAGATGAATTAGTAATAGGTGGTACTTATATCACAAAAAAGCAGGAAACAGCTATCTATATGGGATACTTGCCGTGGTATGAAACCTGGTATAGTAGTTCTGAAGTGAAAGTAGTTCCTACTCATGTATTCCATATCGGAAATAAGAAAAATCCATCTTATGATCCCGATCTGAAAAGGAGTGACTACCCTGACTACACCGATGACGAATGGGAAGAAGAATTAAAAGAAATGGGTTCTGAATATATTACTGTATTCGCACCATTAAAGATTACGGATATTGCTAAATGTCTGGACCCAAAGCCAACGCCAAATTTTGCCGAAATAGAAGAAGACCTGGAAAATTCAGACCGTATCTTCCGGAAGAAAAAAATAGTTATCGAGAAGTCTTCTATTGTAATAGCTAACTATGGTGAATTCAGTGGATATTATGCTCATCAATTTGTCGGGGATATTTATTGGATTAAGAAGAGTGATAATGTTTATGAAGGATTCAGGTTAAAATGGACATTCCCAGAAGGTGCTATTGATGGATGGCATCATGGTAGAATCCCTACGAAAGCTAATGGATTAAAAATTGTATATCAAAAAAGATTAACCCTATCCGAGGATGGATTAGTTGTTACTAAATGTTCCAAGAGTGATAAAAAAATCTACACGTTACCAGAGATTAAAAAACTAGAGGTCTTTAGTATAAAAGCTAATATGACTGAAATGGTAAAGAAAGAGTTTATGAGTAACACTTGGATGAAAAAGGCGGAGAAAGAAAGCAATATTAAAAAATACTCATTTAAGGAAATAATTTAATTCTATGCACGCAAAACTTTATATCCCAAAAAAGATGAGTTTGGGTCTACAGAAACGAGACGGGACGTACACAGGTAAAATAGGATTTTTAAATCCTTATAATGAGAAGGATAAATTAAAATTTGGTGCCTCGTGGGAAAATTGGAGAGATAAAAAAATACTTCCGAAGGATATTGAAAATAATCCTATGGAAGGCTTTATTATTAACAGAAATGCAGGAGGAAAATCTTCGGGGTGGTATTGGGATTCAGGAAGAGAAGCAAAAATACGAGTATGGGATCCACGTGATTTTGAAATAGAAATCACAATACCGAATATGCTTTATATCCTTGAACAGTCTAACTCATATAAGGGTAAAGGATTAGAAGGGAATTTTGTCTATGCTTATAATGGATCACAGCTCATGTTGATCCCAGTTGACTCTGAAGAATATAAGGGGTCTATGGAATTTACAGATCTGAAATATCAAAAAGTTTCAAGTAAAGAAATTTCAGAGGGCTCTACAGTATTTACTAAAAATCAAGAAACCTTGATTTATATTGGAAAATATGAAATCATCAAAGCCCGGGAGTATTACACAGATGCTACTGTTAGTAAAGAAATGATATTCTATGATCCAAAGAATAAATCATTTATTCCAGTTAAGGCTGCAGTAATAGCTAAAATATTGGATACTGCACATACGCCAGATTTTGCGGATTTGGTAGAAAAATTCCAAAAATCCGGCTTAATCTTTAAAGATATTAATCTCATAGATATTTCAGCTGTACCAAAATTGTAACGAGCCAATATCAATATGATAATACTAGCCATTATCAGCTTGGTGAGGGAATGCTCTTTACCAAAGGAGATGACGGATTATATCATGGATATAATGTAACTCAGATAGATGAGCTAATATATCGCAATCCTGAAGATAGGTACCCAGAAGGTCGTAGATTGGATAAGATAGAAATCGTAAATACCTATAATCTTCAAATTGAGAAGGGAAATAATAAAATTCTACCAGCTAAAGAGAAGACTCGAGAATTAACACAAACAGAAATGAAAACTACCCAGTTTTATAAAATCTCGGTAAGAGTACCAAAAATCAATTACAGCCCAAAAAGAAGATTAAGTTAAATATAAAAATCCCAATAACAAATGGCAACACCAAAAAAGGCCTCTGTGCCAAAAACTAAAGACCAGCTGGTCGAGGAGTATAGTAAAATACTCGCAGAAAAGAAAAAGGAATTGGCTAGCATCGAAGCGCCAAGGTGGAAAACACCATGCTCGTTTAAATACAGCGAAGGTGGATCTGCTATTAATCTTCACACAGTGAAGGATATTCCAAAATTAACTGCGATACTAGCATTCTTGATCAGTAGCGAAAGGGATTATGTAGAAGCAGGAAAAATGCTGGATGTAGATGTTGTATTCAAGCATCAAGGGCACACTCTCAAAGAATGGGCAGAAGATATCAAAACCGAAATTGGTAAGATAAACATTGCTTCCAAAAGAGAGAAAATTGTATCACTTGAAAAAGTACTTGAAGGACTCGAAAGTCAGGAATCGAGGGAGGCCAAACAATTGGCATCGATTGAGAAAGAACTTCTGAATATGTAATCCATTTGCAAAGTTTAGGTAAATTAGAAAAATTCCAGCATTGCTGGAATTTTTCCTGTGTAGTCAAAATCTTTCAGTTTAAGCATCCTTTTTCT
>Ga0316224_1001976_pt1 | contig 20149 bp, 26 predicted proteins | sample TBH18013metaG_FD_206254 | JGI IMG/M metagenome (GOLD analysis project Ga0316224, IMG submission 206254) | Freshwater microbial communities from Trout Bog Lake, Wisconsin, USA - TBH18013 | ecosystem: Environmental > Aquatic > Freshwater > Lake > Hypolimnion/Profundal zone | place: USA: Wisconsin... | reverse complement strand
CCAGTGGCGCGTTTTTCCTTTACGGCGCGCAGACTGGCAAGTGGCAGGGAACGGAGCACTAAAAAATGGGCGGCAAGACCTCACAAAGTTCGCAGAAGATTGATATCCCGCCGGAAGTATGGGCGAGGTACCAATCTGTCAACGCGCAGGCTCAGCAAGCCGCTCAGACGCCTTTTCAGACCTACGGCGGCGAATTTGTTGCGGGACTAAATGCTCAACAGCAGCAGGGCATTTCAGGGATCAACGCCGCCGCCAATCAGGCGCAACCGTCGTACCAACAGGCTCAGGGGACCGTTAACTCAGCCTACGCCGGGGCTCAACCTTATAACATGGGCGCCACGGCCTATGCTTTAGGCGCCGGGCAGGCCGTGGATCCGTCACAGATCAATGGCGCGGCTATCAATCAATTCATGTCGCCCTACCTGCAGAATGTCGCAGGCAGCGAGGCGGCACTGCTTAATCAGAATCAGCAGCAGGCAATGGCGGGTCAATTGGGCAACGCCATCACCTCCGGCGCCTTCGGCGGAGACCGCGCAGGCATCGCAGCCGCCAACCTGAATCAGCAGAACCAGTTGGCCAACGCCAACATCTACAGCAACATTCTGAACCAAGGCTTCAACACGGCCTTGGGCGCAGCCCAACAGCAACAGGGCGTGAACCTGAGCGCAGAACAAGCCAATCGAGCAGCCCTCGCGCAGGCGTCTGGGTTGCTTTCTGGCATTGGTCAGCAGCAATACGCACAGGGCCTTGGGGCGGCTCAGGAGACGGCGACACTGGGCCAAGGCGCTCAGGATGCGGCTCTGCAGGGCGCTCAGGCTCAGATCGGCGCAGGCACCCTTGGGCAGCAGACGCAGCAGGCGCAGGATACGGCGCTCTACAACCAGTTCCTGCAAAAGCAGGCCTATCCATTTCAGGTTGCCCAATTCCTTGCAAACATTGCCGAAGGCACGGGAGCGTTGTCGGGTTCGACGACGACAACCACGACGCCGGGAGGCCTGATGGCCGCTCGGGGTGGCGCCATCAAGCGCGAAGGTCGCGCGTATGGCGGAGAAACAAGTCAGGGCGGCGTTGTTGGCCTTGCGTCCGCAGGCGAAGGGTTTGCCTTTGGGGGGCAGCCAACGCTTCCCGGAGTCTCTTCAATGGATTTGGCGTCAATTTTGCAAGCGCAGGAGCAAATGTTTGCTCCATATTCCAATCAGACGGGTCTTTATGGTGGACAGCAAGGGAGCACCCCTTACGGAGGGGCAGGCCATGTTCCTGCGGCGAATGTCCCTGTTTCGCACTTGTCGGTGGCAGGCGGCTTACCTCAGCACAAATCAGGCGCTCAATCCTTGCACGACCAAGTGCAGTCGGCGCAAGACGTTCAGGACTTATGGAAAGGGAAAGACGGTAAAGGCGGCGTAAAAGGCGCTTATAACTCCCTCGTTCAAAAGTTTTCTGGCCCGTCTGTGCAGCCACAGTCGCAATCTCAAGGTATTGCTCCGACTGCATCTTCCCCTACTGCGCCTCAATCTGTAACGCCTGACGGCGGTCAACAACTTGATCCTGATGTCACAGATCAGCCAGAAGAGCCGCATTATCGCGGCGGTTTGGTGAGATACGCTGACGGCGGTTCTGCGGAAGATGAGCCGGGGGTTTACGGCAATTCGTCTTCGCCGACGCATTTAGATATTCCAGAAGAGCGACCGGATTTGAAATTGCCGACGCCGGGGCAATTACCCAGTCACCAGTCCGGCTTGGGACAACTGGGATCGATGGCATCAAGCCTGAATTCGCTTGGAAGCCTTGGAAGCAACATTGGCGACGGATTGTCAGGCTTGTTCAGTTCAGGAGCAGGCGATGCGGGCGCAATTTCTGGCGCAGGCGACGCCATGGACGTTCTTGCCTTTGCCGCTCGCGGTGGCGCGATAAACCGCGAAGGTCACGCCTACGGCGGTGTGCCGGGTATGAATCCCGCTATGCCTCATTCCATGATGGGGCAGAGTCAGCAAGGACTTATGCCGGGCATTGGCGTGGGCAAAGGCACTGTCAGCGGCCCGATGCATCCCGCCATTCGCCATGCTCTTGAAGGACTGCGCCGGGCTGAAGGTGGCCGAATTCATAAAGAAGATGCGGGCAGCGTTAGCGGCGATGGTTGGGATGATAATTCCCCATTGCCCGATAACTCTGATACAAGCGTCGATTATGGGTTGCCACCATTTTTGAATCAGGCAGAAAACGATCTTCGTCACCCTATCGCCGCTGTCAAACGTGACCTTGGTGATATTGGCGACTGGTGGACAACCAACGTCACAGGGAAACCGGGACATCGTTCTGGCTTTGGCCAATCTCTGGACCAAGGAGCGACTTTTGCAGAACAGCAAAGGCAGCAGGCTGCTGAAGAGCAGAAGCGCAATGCACTGGCAAAGACAACGTCATTCTTTTCTCCGGGAACTCCTGAAGAATTGTCTGCGCGTAATGCTGCACTTGCGGCTCAAAATGAACGGCTTGCTCAATTTCAGAACAATGGCCGTCCACAAGCCCCTCCGCCTGCGGGCGTAAAACCAACAGCGCCTCCTGCAACACCGCCTGCAGCGGCTCCTGCAGCGGCTCCTGCAACGCCTTCTGCAGAGCCCTCTGCACCGCTATCAAGCGGCGTAAACCCCGCAGAGCCTGTGCAGCCTCCAGTGGAGTCTGCGGCTGCTCCGCCCCCTGCGGACGCGGGTCTTGCGGCCAAAAAAGATTTGGCTCCGTCAACAAACGAAGTGCCTTACGGAACTCCGGTCACTGGCGTTGCTCCTCCTGCAGATCAGTCCAAAAAGCCCGGGCTCGTGTCTCAGGCTCTTGGAATGCTGAAAGACAAGAATGGCGAATATGACTCAAGCAAGATCATTCCGCTTCTGTCTGGAATTTCTGCGGCAATCAATGCGCCGACGAAGCATCGCCTAAATGCATTGGCATACGGCACAGAAGTCGGGGCTCAGTCTTATCTCCCGGCACAAGCCCAACAGGCTCAAATTCAGCGCACCAATGCTGAAACGCAGACGGCTATGTACAACATCGCCGCCTTAAAAGCCCCCGCAGGGTTCCAACCTATTGCCGGACCGCCTAAGAATCCAAATCAGCAGACATTCAAGACGCCTGATGGAACAGTGTGGCATTACGAGCCGACGTACAATCTTACGGATTGGAATTACAAAAATTCGTCCGCTCCGACGCCTTCAGGGACGCCGTCTGTTGCGGCAACCATTTCTCACGTTGCACCGCTTCAGCGTGGCGATGATGGACAACTTCATATTGGACCTTCTGACGCGACAAACAATTGGCTGATGTCAAATTACGGATTCGATCCGTCATTGCCGCCAAGGGCCAATATCGAAAAAGCGGTTGCCATGGGGTATCGAGACGTTGCTCACGATTACAGGCCAAAACAGAATGCTTGGAATCAGGCCGGTTTTGATGCTGACAGCCAGATGATGAACTACGTTCAACTTGGCAAGGCAATCAACTCCCTGCGAGACGATTCATTTACCGGAGCGGGTCCTGCTGCAGAAGATAGAACCTCATTGGCCGCCGTTTATAATTACGCGGCTAAATTGATGGGCATCAACGACGCCATCGATCCGGTTTCAAACAAAGAAATCACGGCCCAACAGATCATTCAGAAAATTACTGCCCTACAGGGCCCTCAGATTGCCAACCAGTATGGTGAGCGTGCCGCAAACATCGCTCATTCTCTGTCTAGCGTTCTGCCGGGAGCAGGAACAACGAAAGAAGCCGCAAATACCAATCTTGCGGGCATGATGACTCAGAACCAAAGGCTGCGAGACTTTAGGGACTACGCTAACAACTACGTTTCTAAGTGGCAGACAGACGCGGGCCTTGAGCAAGGGTTTAACCGTGACTTCACGCCTATCTACGCTCGTGAAAAGGAAAAGATTCCTGAGTTGTTCAAAAGAGGAAAGGCAAACGTAAGTCGCGCAGAGGCTTTCTTATCTAATCCGTCTAAAGAGCGAATTGAGAAAATTGAGAAAGGATTTAAAGGCGTTCCCGGCGTTCCTGCGTATAACGGCCTTGGCGAAGGCATGACTAGGTATTTGAACTGAGGAATCAATTATGAGCCAAGATCAAATTGATCCTTTAGATTTGGCAATGCAAGAGGACGCCCCTTCGGCGCCCTCTCGCCTACAATTGCCCCCGCAATCGCAGCCACAATCATCCGCATCTGACATCGACCCTTTGGACCTTGCGATGCAGGATGATTCGCCTGCTTCGCATGTGGTCGCTCCGCCTGCAAGTCGTCGTCGAGCGCAAGGGACCTATGCCGAAAGGGTTATGGGGGCCGAATCAGGCGGCAATCCAAACGCGAAAAACCCAAACTCAAGTGCAACGGGGCTTGGTCAATTCACTAAAGAAACATGGGTGGAGCAGGTAAAAAGATGGCGCCCGGACTTGGCTCAAGGCAAGTCAGACGATCAAATTTTGCAGATGAGAACCGATCCGGAACTTAGCAAGCAAATGATTGACGCTTACGGGAATCAGAATGCAGATTACCTCGGATCTCATGGCGTCCTTGTCAATGATGCAAGTAAGTATGGCGCCCATTGGTTTGGTCCATCTGGTTTTGAGCAAATTTACAAAGCGCCTTCAAACACGCCTATTGAAAAGATCATCGGAGCGCGAGCGGCTGCCGCCAATCGATTGACTGGCATGACGACCGATCAGGTCAAAACGCTTATTGCCCAAAAGATGGGCGGCGATTACATGCCAGAAGATCTTTCGGCAGAAGACACTTTGTCGATGGCGGCACACAACTTGTTGCCATCAACCAAAAAGATGGCCGCAGGCGTGGCCAGTTCTATTCTGCATCCATTCGACACGGGCAAGGCTCTTTGGAATCTTGGCGTTGGCCTTCGATCAAAGATTGATGGCGCAGCGGGTAAGGAACAGGATCCAGATAAGAAAGCGCAAGACGAGGCCGCTATCGATGCGCTTATGGACTCATACAAAGAAAAGTATGGCGACCTGAATGGGTTTAAGTCTTACCTAGCGCACGACCCTGCAGGCGTTTTGATGGACTTGTCCACGGTTCTCGGTGGAGGAGAAATTGCCGCCACGAAAACAGGTTCTTTAATTGGTAGAGCGGGAGAAGCCGCTTCTCGGATAGGCGCCGAAAGTGTCGGCGCAGCAACAAGTGCCGTTGGAAATGCTGTTTCTGATGCCGGTCGATTCGCCGGTAAAGTAGGCGCCAACATCAATCCTTTGAACCCTTTAAGCATCCTTAATCCTGAGTCATCGGTTCTTTCTGCAAGAAAATTTGTAGATGGCGCGGGCAATCTGAGTCCGAAAGTGGACTCTATGCTTAACCGGGTATCGGGAGGCGTGCTGTCGGCATCGGACTTTTCGGATCCTCTTGCGCGTCAACATTTATTGGAAGTACTTGATCGCAAAGGATTGACGCCTGAAAGCGTGCGAGAAGGCATTCTTCGGTCACAGGGTCTAGAGGCTCCTACTGCTGCAGTAACAGGCAAGGCGGCGCCTGTAGCGGCCGCTGAGACAACTCGAAATGCTATTGAGTCAAACGCGCAGCAGTTAGCAGATCGCGCAAAACAGATTGGCGGCGCTCAAATGTCAGGAGGCGAAATTGGATCGCATCTTGAAAGGGCTTTTGTTAATTCAAAAAACAGTGCCATTGATAAGTATTCCGACATTCGCAACATGCCCGGTGAATTTGTTCACGGCAGTTTAGGTGGCGCTGACTTTAATCAAAAATTAGCAAGCCACTTAGGCACGTCTGGATTGCCGACAGACCCTTCGCTTTTTTCTGCCAATGGTCTCGACAAGGCAAAAGAAGCACATGACCTGATTGATAGCGTCCTCAATCATGGCAATACGCTTTTGAACGGTCCGGGCGGGAAACTGGACTCTTCTGAGATACTTCGCGTTCGTCAGCGTCTTAATGACATTGCAAAAGATGCTAAAGGCACTGACATCCGCGCAACTAGAGACGTGATCAATGCATTTGATGATCATGTTGCTGACGCATCCGCCAATGGCCGGTTCATTGACTACCAGAAGAATGCGGCCAACACGGACTTGGCGAATAAGATTCGCGAAGCAAGTGACGCTTATCGCAATCACATGAACACGTTTGAGGTCAGCAATGGCCAAAACAACAATATTGTGAGCGCCGTAAAGAAGTTGAAGGACGGCATCACGACGGATCCCACGGGGAAACTGATTGCATCTGGCGATGCAGACGCGCACGTCGCGGCTCAGTCGGCTCTTGAAAAGGATTTATTCAACCCCGCCAAAGGTGGTCTGACGCACAGTAAGTTAGTAGAAGCCTTGGGAGGGCAGGGAAGCGCGGGTGAAGAAGCCGTCAACGGCACCGTTCGTAACGCTCTAATGAATTCAGAAAACGGCGTATTCCGCCCCCTCAAAAATTCAGACGAACTCTTATCGAACCCTAACTCTGTCGTTTCTCGCGCATTTAGAAACAATCCAGAAGCCTTAAAGGAGGCTCGCCGCATTCACGTTGCTCACAAGATCAACTCAAGCAAGCCTAAACCGGGGACGCAAGCGCAGTCTTTGCTTCGCGGCACCATCGGTCCTATTGCCGCTCGATCTGTTGCTACGGCGCTTGGCGCTCACTTCTACAATCTTCCGGGCGCTCTTATTGGCGCATCCTTAGAGCATGGAGCGGAAAAGTTGTTGGCAAAAAGTGCGGCAAGACATGCCTTAGAAGGCGCTCCAAAATCAAAAGGTCTTATCCGAAAAGCAACCGACATTGCGAGCCGATATACGCGCCCCACTCGGGTCAATCTTTCTCGCGCCGCTGAGTTTGAAAAAGAGCGAGAGCAAGACATGAAAAAAGCAGCAGCGACGGGCGGCCGAATCGGCCGCGCAAGCGGCGGTCGCCTCAGCGACATAGAGCCTTTGGTACAGCGCCTTATGAAGCGCCATAAAATGGCCAAAAAGATGACCGACAAGACCACAGAGCCGCTACTCAATGCGCCCGATGAGCACATCGTGCAGGCGTTAAAAGTCGCGCAGGACGCAATTTAGGAGCCGAAATGCCAACCCCGCCTAGCAGTTTCACGACAAACAAGACGTTTGAGCAGCCCGCCAACGGCGCCTACAGCAACACTTGGGACACGCCCGTCAACGCGGACTGGGCGGCTATCGACGCCTGCTTTGGCGGCACGACGACGATCAATCCAACTTCTACGGGCGCGTCGGTCGTTGTCCTAACGCTGACGCAATACCGGCCACCTAACATCGTCATCTCGGCAGGCACCCTGACTGCCGGGTACACGAATGTGACGTATCAGATCCCGTCCGGCGTCGGCGGCTTCTGGTCGATCTCAAACGCCTGCCCGACCGGAACGCCTTCGACAACGTCGTACACCGTGACGATCACGTCGGGCGGTGGCGGCACGAGTGTTGTCATTCAACCCTCGACGCGAGTCATGCTCTTCTGCGACGGCACCAACGTCTTCACGGCGGTCTCTGGCGCGCAGACTGCGGCCGGGTCGACCAACCAAGTGCAGTACAACTCCGGCGGGTCACTCGCGGCGGGCGCCAATCTCACTTTTGATGGCAACATCCTGAAGGTTGGCGACTCGACGACGACCGCAACCTTTACGGGGTCGACAGACGCCACAGGAACCGTTCTGACGGTCTCTGGCGTCACAGGGAGCATCGTCGCGGGCCAGACTGTCTATGCCCCCGGCATCCCGTCAGGCGCCGTCATCAGCGGCTCTGGACCGACCTACACGCTGTCATCGTCCTACCCAAACCTTCCGGCGCAGCCCATGTTCAGCGCGACGACGGGCGAAACGGTTAACGGGTTCCAGAATTCGCTTTACGCCACCATCGGCCAGATGGTGCTGACGCGAGCCGCCGCCCTGTCTGGCCTGATCTCGATCACGGGAACAGGCACGACGGGCACGATGGACAACATCAACATCGGTCAAACGACGACCGCGTTGGCTCAGTTCAAGCAGGCGGCAACTCCGTCGGTCAACATTGGCAACAGCGGAACCGCTTTTACCATTGACTGCTCGGCATCGAACGTCCAGACCTTGGTGATGACGGGCAACGTGCCCAACACCGGGTGGACGATCAATAACAAGGTCGATGGCCAGACCATCAACTTGTTTATCACGCAGGGATCGTCTTACACGCTCGCATGGCCCACGGCATTCAAGTGGCCCGGCGGCACGGTGCCCGCCATCTCGACCACGAGCAGCGCGGTAGATCTTCTGGTGATGACCTACCGCAGCAGCACGGGCTACTGGTATTGCACGCTCTCAAAGGCCTTCGCATGACTTTCGCGACGCGCACTCTAGGCTATTTGGGCGGCATCAACGTGTCGGTGATTGTCGGCACCATGACCACCACAACGGGACGCAGCACGTTGACATGGTGGGGATGGAGCACCATCTCTGGCAGCGGGAGCATCTACTACCCAGACTCCCCCGTGGCTGGTAGCGTCATTCCGTCACCACTTTACATCAACGGCGTGCAGATTCTTGGAATTGCGTCGGTCAGCACGCCTGCAAGCACCACCAGCGCTTCGGGCTACTACGTTTACGTCGCGGGGAACAACACCACGCTGATCAGCACGCTGACGGTGGCGGGCGTGACCATGACATCGCCGACGGCAACATTCGACAACGCGGTGTTAGCGAATGTGGCCAACACGCGCTATCTGTTCTCTCGATCCGATACGACGACGCTGTTTGGCACGACTGTCGGCGCGTCTGTGCCGGTACTTCTGACTTAAGGCGTGTAGGGCTTGATCTTGCCGATGTGGCTTGTGTTGATCGCAAGCGGGCCGACGTTGCGAGTGCTTGGCCCGTCCTTGTAGATCTCGTCGACAATGACGAAGACGTTGTCGTTGCAATTCTGAACGAATTCTTCAAACGAATTGACGTTGGCGTCGCCAACAATTTGGTGAACGAGGCTCTGTGCCCGCGAGGGCATGTTCAAGGTAATCTGGAATCGCATCGGTCTCTCCGCAAAAGGCGGTGAGGGCTGTCCCCCACCGCCTGCAGAGGTTAACCGAAGTCGTCGGCCGTTCCCATATCCACGCGGGTGGAACCCGTGCTAGGAGGCGCTGCAGCGGCCACAGACGCAACAGGAGCGGCAGTAACTGCCTTTGGGACGTACACGAGGTCCGCCGGACGAGGCTTCCACGCGATGATCTCAAAGACCGGAATGTAGTTGGTGGACTTCTTCGCGCCTTCGCCCGTCGTGACAGGCGTCGTGCTCTTCAGTTTCACCACAGGCAACATACCCGGATTGGCCTTCACGCCCGCGAGGTACGCATTGTGAAGTTCGTCGATGCCGCGCAGGCAAGCCTTCGCGGTGGAAGCGAACTCACGAATCGTGCCGCCCAGAGCGTTCGACAACTTCAACAAGACCCGGAATCCCGGCTTGTGGTTGGCCGAAGGCGGAGCCGGAATGCGGTCACCAAACTTCGCCACAGCAAACGACGGCGCGCCGCCCGTGCTGAAGTCGATGCTGCCCGTCTCGATGTTCTCGACATCGAAGATGGCCGCGAATTCGTTGGTGATGTCCTTCGTGACGTATGCGCCGTCGACGTAATCGCGCAGGCTGAAGCGGCCTGCACGCGCATCGAACTTCACGATGGGGATGATCGAATCGTTGCCACCTTCGGTGGCGAAATTAAAACCAAGTGCCATTGTCATTCTCCAAAATGCAGCAGTCTGGCCTGCTACTTGCCTTCGGGCACGTCGCCCAATTCGTCAAACGCCCCACACCTCAAACGCCGCTTGGCGCGCCAGTGGGTCGTTCCAGTAAAACGAGTCAACGTCAGGAGTCACCAAGGAGGCAATCTCCATCGGGTCATCCGACAACGATACCAGTTTCTGGACCGTCATCGCGATTTTCACGAGCGCATTGAAGTGCGCGTCAGCATTCTCAAGCCGGTACGTCGCCGACTTCTTCGGCGTGACGTAAGCAATCATCGGGTCGATACCCTTGTCGCCCGCAGTGACGCCTTTCGAGTAGAGCGCCAACTGACGTGCGTGAGGCACGCTGATCTTCGACGGCAATGCGTGCGTCGTCTTCAGGTCAACAAGCGCGCCCGACTCAAACAGCATGTCGTAGTAGCCGAAGAGCGGCACCTCAAGGCCGGGAACTTCGATGCGGACCTCGCCCTGTGTCGAGATCAAGCCGCCCATCGGCAATAGTGCCTTCAAGCCTTCCTCAATCATCAGGATGATCGCACCGGCCTCTTTCTCGACACGCGGATCCGACGACAGCGCCGTCAGCGTCTGAAATTTAGAAATCGCCACCTCGCAGCAATCGCGAAGAGAAGCCTTGCGATTCTTGAGGCCAAAAACAATGCCATCCTCGACGCACGTCCCGCGATGAGCCGCCGCGCCAACAGGCTGCGTGCGTCCCAAGATCTTCTGCATCACGAACATCGCGGGCTGCGCCGCAAAGCCGTTCAGCGTACTCGGCGACAGGTGCTTGATACCGAATGCGGCAAATGACATCAGGCATTGCCTTCGGTGCTGTCGGGCGGCGTGACGGAATTCAACACGTTGATCAGGTCCTGCGCGAGGTAGACCGCCTGATGCGTGTTGTAGTTTCCGTTCTGGACCATGGCCGCAAAAATGTTGATCGCAAAATGCTCGCGGATGGTCAGAGATTGCGCCATCGAAAAACCATCAATCGCCCTGAGACTCATGCTTCTACTCCGTGCTTTGCGCCGTAAAAGGCGATCAACGTCGCGTCAGCGCGGCCGTCGTCTTTCTTGCGCTTGAACAACTCTGAATACTTCGGGAACAGAGCCATGGCGCGCTCGCGTGAGCCGTCCTTGCCATCGCGCAAATTCAGCGCCTTCTGCCATGTGCGCGGCGGCACGATGGTGACGGGAATCTCGTACGCGCCTAGCACGCCTTCGACGACGCCGACTGAACGACCCAACGAGAACATGCTAGTGACGCCCTGTCCCGGCATTGCCCCGACGCGCTCAAGGTAAGCCGCCGCAGCGGCTTTGCCCGCGATGAGGTCAGCGACCAGAGCAGCAACAACCTCACGCTTCGTTTTTCCATTCCGCGTCACCTCGACGACAGGCATGTCGTGGACCTCAAGCGTCCCCTCAACGCTGTCGTAAAGCGCAATCGCGCCGTTTAAGCCGGGATCGATGCCGATGATCATCCTTTTGCCTTCTTCAATTCCATCTGCAACTTCGCAATTTCTGCGGCGTGATGGTTGTTGTTCTTGCGCCAAGCCTCAAGCCCGTCTAGGTACGACTTCCGCAACTCGATGATGACCTTTGCGGCATCTCTGGACGTTTCGTCGTTCCGCTCAAGCAGGCGGTCCACGATGTCGGGTCTGAGACTCATGCTTGCACCTTCAGAAAGCGCCTGAGAGCCGCTACAACGACCTGTGAGGTCGACGGAGCCATAGCCCCACGGGTAGTCGCTTTCAGGGCCTTGTGGACCTCCGCAGGAAGCCTGACGCTGATTCGGCGGTCTGACGTGTCTGATTTGGATGACATGAGGCGCAGGATGGACTTCTCGAAAAAAAAGTTCAATGCCCCTGTTGCATCTTAGGACGAAACGTCCTATTCTTCGTCCTGCCCGATTTATCTACCTATCTGGAGAGCCTCATGAAACTTGGAACCGAAACCGGCAGCGTCATCAACCACCTGTACTCGCGCATGGTCGTTGGCGAGCCGACCCCTGCCGTCGGCATGGGCGTCACCCTGCTGATGTGGACCGACCGCGCTGCGGGCACCATCGTCGAGATCCGTGGCAACGTGCTCGTCGTCACCGAAGATGAAGTCAAGCGCGTCGACAACAACGGCATGAGCGAATCGCAGCAATACCAGTTCACGACCAACCTGCGTGGCCGCAAGTCCTACTTCAAGAAGGACCGTAAGGGCATGTGGGTCGAGCACTGCTACAACGACAAGGGCCGCTTGGTGATTGCGCGTGGCTGCGGCCTGCGTGTCGGCGAGCGCGCCCACTACCACGACTTTTCGTTCTAAGGGGAATGCTATGAACATCGCACATGGCAAGAGCATCTCTTTCAACGAGAAGGGTGAAGTGGAGATCCGCCTGTACACGGCGGGTCAGCAGGTCGAGTACGTCGATGGCGATTGCAAGGTCCGCGCTCGTCGCGGTTGGGTGACCATCACCATCGACGCTGACCAGTTGGCGCGTGACTCGTCGAACACTTTCTTCTTCTCCAAGTCTGCCACGTCGCGTCGCGTGCGTGGCGCGATCAAGATCAAGGCCGATAAGCCGACCATTCAGGAGTTTTGATCATGGACTTCAAAAAGGACCCAATCATTCAGGTGTACTCATACGAGTGGCTGCGCGACACCGGCCACAACCGCGAGGGCACTCAGGTCATCGTCGCCGACTTTTACGTCGCCTTCGAGACCCACTCGGGCCGTCGCTTCCGCCACAACCACGGCTTCATCGGCCGTGTCGAGCACGACGACCTCGACTTCTTCCCGTGGCCGGTCCACGGCGATAAGGCGGCCGCCGAGCGCCTTGCCTCGCGCATCGAGAGGCATCTTGCGCTGGGCGGCACCGTCAACCTCGATTTGTGGTGCGAGCAGGATCCGGCGTACGGCTCAAGCGCGTACGAGGATCTGGATCGCACTGGCTTCTTCCGCCAGCGCGAAATCGCAGAAGACCGTCAGGCAATGTGGAGATGATCATGCAAGCAATCAGAACAAAGTACATCGGCCCGACCGACACCAAGGGGTCGCGCATTCAGGCCAAGTGTGAGGTCAAGACGATCTACCTGCCGTACGACTGGGCTCTCGACAGCGACGACAACCACCGCAAAGCGTGCAACGCTCTGCGTGTGGTCATGGGATGGTTGCCGTCAGCAGGCCGCATCTACGACGCGCCCATGGTCGGCGGCTGGTTCGACGGCTGCATTTACTGGGTTTGGAAAAACGAATTTCTCGATACGGAGGCACTGTCATGAAAGAGATGATCGGTAAGCAGACGAAGAAGCGTTACGTCTTCCAGTCGGAGGCGGACCTGATGGACCACCTGATGGCCGACGACAGCGTCGGCTTCTGCATCCGCTGCGGTCACGAGCACCACGGCATCAAGCCCGACGTCGACAACGCCAAGTGCAAGGAGTGCGGCAACAACGGCGTTTTCGGCGTCGAAGAGTTGCTCGTGCGCGGTCTGCATCACTTGGACCCGCTCACATGACGCCCGCACAGCAGTCTCAATTCATCCGGTCGGCCCTGACCAAGATGGGCGTCACGCAAGCCGCCATGGCGCGTTCTCTGGGCGTCTCAGAGCGCACCGTAAGGCGGTGGGTCAGCGGCAAGCAGGCGGTGCCCGCGCCCGTCATGGTCGCCATCAAAACTATTTTCAAGGAAGTGTTGCAGTAGGACAAAATGTCCTGTAGCATCCGGGTTGTCGATTACCTACCTATCTTATTTCGGAGCCTCAAAATGGACACAGCAAGCATCGTCTACCTGCACGACATCAGCGAGCAGGAAATCTTTGAAGTCACCAACCCGGTTGACGAACTGGGCCGCATCCGCGCTGAGATTGCGGCGCTCAAGGAATCTGAGGAGCGCCTGATCGCCCAGATCAAGGAAGCGGGCGTCGGCGCTTACGACGGTGTGGCGTACCGCGCCACGGTGTCGGAAGTCGCGCCCCGCGAGTCCTACGACACCAAGGCGATGGAAGCCAAGTTGCGCGACATGGGCGTGGACAACCGTTGGTTCATCCACAACACCAAGACCACCGCCGGGTACGTCACCGTGCGCGTCTCGGCCCGCAAGTCGAAGTGAGGTGCAGCATGGCCAAGATCAAATGGATCAAGTTCCCCAACGCGCCTCGCGGCGCTTGGGTGAGCGAGTGCGGCAAGTTCGCAATCGACCCCGTCTACGTTTGGCTGTACAGCAAGCAGATCGACGGGAGCCGGTTGTTCGTCAAGGGCCGACGCGACCTGTATGGCGAATACAAGTCGGTCACGGAAGCCAAGCGTGCAGCGGAGGGCATCAAGTGAAATCCACGAACCACATGGGCGTTGATCAGTTCAACCAAGTCGTCACCAAGCCTCGCAAGGAATGGGTGCTGATCAAGAAGCGCATCGAAATCGAAGGGGGCCGTTCGCGCACGATGCGCGAGCGTGACGGCAGCGTGACGCTGATCGTCAACAGCCTTGACCGGGTGGGTGACCGCCCGGCAGTCGTCGTCGAAATTTTCAACTGGTGACCAACATGTGTTGACAGGGCGAAAGGCCCTGTCGCACAATTCGCTTGTCGACACTACCTACCTATTTGGAATTTGGAGATACACATGGCATATCGCATCACTCGCAACGAAGAAATCAAGATCGAAGATTACGTCATGAAGATTCGCGTGCATCACGACACGGTTTTTTCGGCCATTCAGGCGCTGAACGCCAAGATGGAGGAGGAGGCCCTCAAGGTCCGCGCCGCCATCGACGCCCTTGACGCCGTCAAGACTGAAGCCGCCGGGTTCCTTGAGGACATCCACCGGGAACACGAGGAGACCTTCGACTTGGCCGACGAGAAGTGGCAGGAATCCAATCGCGGTCAGGCCGTTCGCGACTGGCTCGACGAACTGGCCAGTCAGGTGCAGAACTTGGAGTCGGTTACCGACTGGGAAGCCCCAGAAGAGTCGGACCCCAACGACCTCGAAAACCCCGCCGGTCTCCTGTCCGACCTGTACCTCTCGCCGGAAGCCCTCTAACCCTAACCAAAAACCGGGGGAGCCGTCTCTCGTAGGCGTCTCCCCCTAAAATTAGTTGTTGACAGGGTGTTTCACCCTACCCCATAATCCAACCCGTCGATTGTTTTACCTACCTACCTATTTCGGAGATCTTTCAACATGAACGCAGTCGCCACCGCAGTCGCCACCGCAGTCGCCACCGCCACCCGCTCGTGGTCCCCGTACCAGTCGTCCATCTTCGACTTCGTCGAGAACGGCACCGGCAACGCTGTCGTCGAGGCCGTCGCGGGCAGCGGCAAGACCACAACCCTCGTCGAGGCCTTCAACCGCATCAAGGGCAACGCCGTGTTCTTGGCCTTCGGTAAGGCCATCGCGACGGAGTTGGTCAGTCGCGGCGTCAACGCCAAGACCTTCCACTCGCTGTGCTTCAGCCCGGTGCTCCGCTTCTGCGGCATCAACAACATCGACAAGGACAAGTTGCGCCGCATCATCGCCGACAACCTGACCGACGCCGACGTCCGCACCTACGGCGCGTTCATCAACGAACTCGTCAAGTTGGCCCGCGAAGCCGGTGTCGGCTGCCTCGTCGAGGACAGCGAGCAGGTCTGGCTTGATATCGCCGAGCACCATGACCTTGAAGTCGAGGGCGACATGGCTCGCGCCATCCACCTCGCCCGCCGCCTGCTGCAGGCGTCGAACGAGTCGCCCGAGTGCGACTTCACCGACCTCCTGTACCGCTCGGTTCTGGAGGGCATCAGCCTGCCGAAGTTCGACTTCGTGTTCGTCGACGAGGCGCAGGACACCAACGCCATTCAGCGTGCGATCCTCCGCAAAATCTCGCACGCAGGCACCCGAATCGTCGCCGTCGGCGACCCGCGCCAAGCGATCTACGGCTTCCGTGGCGCCGACAGCCGCAGCCTCGACCTGATCACCGAGGAGTTCAACGCCATCCGCCTGCCGCTGACCGTGTCGTACCGCTGCCCGAAGTCGGTCGTCGCCTTCGCCCGCCAGTGGGTGTCGCACATCGAGTCCGCCCCGGCGGCCGCCGAAGGCGTTGTGGGCAACCTCGGCACCGAATGGAACGGTGCCATGTTCGACCCAACCGACCTGATCATCTGCCGCACGACCAAGCCCCTCGTGGCTCTGGCGTACCGCATGCTCCGCAGCGGTCAGGGCTGCAAGATCCTCGGCAAGTCGATCGGCGAGGGCCTGCAGCGCCTGATCACCCGCATGAACGCCAAGGGCATCGACGCGCTCGTCGAGAAACTGCGTAAGTGGGAAGAGCGCGAGGTCGAGAAGGCCAAGGCTCGCGGCAACGAGGCCAAGATCGCCGCCATCCAAGATCAGGCTGAGTCGATCCTCTGCCTCATCGAGAGCCTGCCTGAGACCGACCGTACGGTCCCGGCGCTGCTCCGCCTGCTCGACACCATCTTCGATCAGGAGCGCGGCGTGACGACCCTCGCGACGATCCACAAGGCGAAAGGCTTGGAAGCCGACCGCGTGTATTGGCTCAACAGCAGCCAGTGCCCGTCCAAGTGGGCGCGCAAGGACTGGCAGAAGGAGCAGGAGGCCAACCTGTGCTACGTCGCCGCAACCCGCGCCAAGGCGGAGTTGTACCTCATCGAGGAGGAGCGCTGATCGACCCAGTTGACGGGGAGGGTGTTTTATCCCATACTCTCCCCGTCAGACATTTCAGACAACCGATGGAGACCCTCATGACCTCTTTTGCATCAATCGAAAATTCTTACGAGGCGCGCGCGCTCAACGCCCACCTTTCGGGCCCGGACACGACGTACGCGCAGTACCTTGAGGAAAACGACTTGCCTCCTTTCGAGTACACGCTCCTCGACGAGGAACGCAACGACTTCCGCTGCCGCGCCAAGGACGGCTCGGTCCACGAGGACCACGACTGGAAGGCTGACGGCCGCTGCAGCCGCTGCGTGTGGATGCTTCACAGTTTCTGGGTCGCCCAAGGCGGGATGACTGAAAAAGAGTTTGAGCAGGAATTCTGACATGGCAATGGAACACGAATATCAATTGGCGAATCGCGTGGAACTCTTGGAGGACCACGCTTTCACGATGGCGAATCAGATCGAGGTCCTGCGCCGGGCTCTGCGCGAATGTGCGGAGCACATCGAGACCGCGCCGGGCCTTAACACTCGTGGCGTGATGGTGGCCTACGCCGCACGCCGCATTCTTTCAGGAGAATACGGACTGTGACTTTGCACCCACCACACAAGCGCCCGCTCCACGAGCGGGCTCAGGCTTTTCTGGACCGCAACATGCTGCCGTTCTGCTGCGGTTTTTTTGTCGGCGTTTTTGTCGTCGTTATGAGGATGCTCTGATGCAATTCGATTCAATCAAGGCGCGGGCGCTGCTCGAAAAGCACAACCTGCGTCAGCAGGACTGGGGGTGGATGTGCGGAGTCGGCGTGCGTCAAGCGCGTGCATGGTGCCTCGGCGCGTATCCCATCCCGCAGTACGCAGCCCTCCTGCTCATGGCGTACGACGAGGGACTTATCGACGCGCCATGGCTCGCACGCAAGATCCGCACGGGCGTTCGTGCTCCTGCTCGAAAGAAAGACACCAAGGAGTGATCATGTCGACCAACGCAAAAATCGCTGACATCAAGCCGCCGCCGCGAGCGCACCTGAAGGGATTGGCCAAGCGGGTTTACCACGCGCTCTGGGCGAAGGGCAATGAGGGCGCGACGGACGAGGAGATGGAGAAAATCCTCAACGGCACCCACCAGTCCATTTCGGCGGCTCGGTGCAACCTGATGCACGACGGGTACGTCGCTCCGACATTCCACCGCCGTCCAACAGCGTCCGGGCGGACCGCAACGGTGTACGTTGCCATCCGAAAGCGTTGACATAACGCATCTCTAGAGCGGATAAGGGTGGGGGCGGGGACCGGACAGTCCACCGCCCCCTAATCGACCAACGCAACGCGAGCGTACCATGATGCCCATCGCTTTTGATCCTGATTTCGCTTCAACCTCAGAACACGCTCAGATGCTCCGCAGCCTCGGCCTTCAAGTGGTGCCGGGACACGACCCATCGAGCACACAGAATTGGAAGCGCCCGCTGCTCAGTGCGTGGCGCGAGTTTGAGAACGCACTGGTGCCTGCGGCCACCTTCGACAGTTGGTTTGGCCCTCAAGGGAATCACCGTAATGCTCACAATATCGGCATCATCACCGGCGCATGCTCGGGCGGCGTCTTCATTGTCGACCTCGACATTCAACGCCACGCTGAGGCCGGTGAATGGTGGCAGGCGGTCACGTCCGATGAGCCTGTCATCGCTCCCACACAGCGTACGGGTGGGGGCGGGCTGCAGATCCTTCTCAGGGCTCCCGACGGATGGACCCCACCGACGGCCAAGACTCCAAGCGGCGTGGACATCAGAGGCCAAGGTGGGTTTGCCGTCGTTCCTCCGTCACGGCACTCGTCAGGCGGGTTTTATGGGTGGATCAAGGGCCGGGAGCCGTGGGCCCTAGACATCCCCGAAGCCCCCGAAGCCCTGTGCGCCGCCATCGACCACTTGGTAGGCCCTCAGCCCGGATCCCAGTCGAGCGCCTCGCAGGCGGTCCACACGCCGACTCCGGCCCACGAGACAGACGCCTTTGGCAACCGCGTGGACGGCCGTGAGGACTACATGACCCGGCTTGTGTGGGGCCGAGTGTTGGACCTCTACCGCGAGTGCCCGTTCCTGCCCTCGACCGAAGCCCTCAACAACCTGATGCGGGAGACCTACGAGGTCTACCTGCGGAACGTCAAAAGTCGAATCCAAGAACCCGGCACCGCGCAGCACATCCTGCTTGAGCGTGAGGGTCGAGGCCACAGCCTGATGCTCGCCAAGTGGCGCGCAGCCATAAACCAATGGGACCACAAGATCGCACAAGAGGCGGCAAAGCCCTCCCCAAAAGCAAATTCGATGCAGGAACAGCCTGTCGTCATGCATCGAGTGGACCCAGAGACGGGCGAGATCGTTGAGACGCAGGACGAATTCCTGCCTGATACTTTTGAGTTGCTCGACGTGCGAGGCATCAAGGCGCTGCCGGATCCCACATGGCTCGTCGAGGGCATGATCGTCGGCCCGCAGAGCCTTGGATTCATCACGGGCGCGCCGGGCTCAGGGAAGTCCTTCATCTGCATCGGCATGGCTCTGGCCATTGCCCTAAAACAGTCCACATGGATGGACCGCAACCTGCACATGCCTGAAGCGGCTGCGCCCGTGATCTACCTGTCATCCGAAGGCGTCAGCGACATCAAGAACCGCATCCGCGCCATCGAGATCGCGCTATCTCTAGAGGCAGACGACGCCCCGTTTTACCTCGGCCACAGCCAGATCAACCTGAACGCTGAGGGCGACATCCTGAAGTTGCAGCGCACGGTCCAGACCGTCGTGGACCGTCACAGCGTCACGCCCACCCTGATCGTCGTGGACACGCTTGCCCGCGCCATGAGTGGCGACGAGAACAGCCAAGAGGACGCCAACATCACCGTGCGCGCCCTCGACCTGCTCAGGCAGACGTTCAACTGCGCCGTGCTCTGCGTCCACCACAGCAGCAAGTCGGGTGAGGCCATGCGCGGCTCAAGCGTCTTCAGCGGTGCCGCCGACTTCATTTTCGAGGTTAGCAAGGAGGCCGGGAGCAGCGACGGCATCCTCACGGCCGCCAAGATCAAGGCCGCCCACGACGGGTGGTCATCCGCCTTCACCCTGCGCCCGATCTCACTGGGCGACCTCAAGGGCACGCAATCCCTCGTCGCAGAGCCCTCCAGAAGCCCGCTGACGGCCTCGGAGCCCGAGGTGGACCTGCAGGTCGTCCAGAAGGTCCTGAGCGCCATGCAGGCCGCGTGGGACGCTGAGAGGCCGTGGAGCCCGCACCCCAGAGCGCGCAACGAGGGCCGGTACGCGATCACCCACATGCACACGGCGGGCATCCCGGCCGACAAGGCCCAGACCCTCTTGGAGGACTGGCTGCACAAGGGCCAAGTGGCGCTCGAAATGTACGACCGCAAGACGAAAAAGATGGGCCTGCGGGTCATCGATAACTCGGCCCAGACGGTACGAGATTGGCAGCGGAGACGTGGCGGAGACGCGGCGGAGACAGGGTCGTGGGAATAGGCGTCTCCGCCAAAAACTTCAATAAAATCTAGGCGGTATAGCATTTGCGGAGACGCATGGCGGAGACGCGGAGACAGAGTCGAAAATATGAACAAAATCAAAGCGGTAAACGCGGCGGAGAAAAAGGCGGAGACACCCCACTACCCTGATAGAGGGGTAGTGTGGGGGTGCGTCACCGCAACCCCCCTGCAAACTGCGGGTTTGCGGTCTGCTTTTTTTTTGAACAGCGAGCGTGCATTGGGGCGGGGCAACGCGGGGTCGCTCGGCTTCGCTTGGGGCTACGCTCGCGATCCCCGCTGCCCCCGCACGCAGCAGG